>Ga0181612_100028_pt1 | contig 17696 bp, 9 predicted proteins | sample HoacroProtozoa21_FD_119630 | JGI IMG/M metagenome (GOLD analysis project Ga0181612, IMG submission 119630) | Hoatzin crop microbial communities from Cojedes, Venezuel. Combined Assembly of Gp0051906, Gp0051904, Gp0051908 | reverse complement strand
TGCTGACTATTAAAGGTGAACGATCATACTCATATTGGGGTCACATCGTTACAATGGATCCGTAACCCACGCCAACAATTTTCCATCTGGTTCTGTGTTCCATACTGATTAAGACCAGACTAGAGTTTATGCATGGGAATATTAATAAAAGTTCTGCTAAATGTCAACTTTCCCCATTCCGTGGCTTACTATAGAAACCAAACACAATGGAGGAGGGAGAAGCGGGATTCCCAGTTTTTGCCCTTTTACCCTATGTCTTTAGAAGTCAAATAAATTAAGCCTATATATCTTGGAACAGTATTCATTATTACCCTTTGGAGGAGCACATGTTACTTGGTATTTTCTCAGTACTTGGAGATTTCACTGCTCTGTGAGGATTGTGTCAATGGAATGGATATCACCTGAACAGCGTGTGATATGGAAATATCTAAACTAAAAAGATTGTTTGAGTACTCTTACATTTAATGCTTCCCATAAAGTCTGTGTGTAATGTTTGGTTGCCACCCTTCTAGTTGCAGTAACTAATTAAATAAAATATTTTCATAGCATTCTCCATGATGTGTGAAATACCTCACATCCATGATAACTGTTTCCATAAAAACTGCAAAAATCACCAGGTCTACCTGTGGATTAAAGCAAATGTAGAGCAGGAATACCAGCAAGTAAAAGGATCTGATCCTAGCAAACAGAATTATTACTGGAGGAGGTTCCACTGTATTGTGCTGGGCAACAAGGAAACAATAAATTGTAAATATAGTGCTGGGAGAAGATATCTAAGTAACTGCAAATGCAAACCTGGCTGTTAAGATCTGTGTGAGATGGTGTCTCACTAGCTCATTGCAGCTGTGACATTCACCGAGCAAACAGTTGACCCGTGGTCATATTGTGATATGCAAAGGGATATTAGCAATGAAAACAACAACTGGCATTGGTCAGGTCAATATGGATCAGGAGTTCCAGGTTACTGATAGAACCAGTTCTGCATTACAGTCGTGTAATCCCACTTTATTAAGGGATTTTTACGCGTCACTGTTGCTATGTCTTTAAAAAAGGGCTACAAAATGAAACAGTAAGGATGACTTCTCTGTTCTCCAGTATATTATGTTTGTGATAAAATTACTAATTACATGATTTCAGCTTTGATTCAGCTGGTCATGTGTAGGAAATAGTAAATGTCATCATGACCTTATTATATACATAATTATTTGTTTTGGTGCTTCTAAATGTAAGTTAATTCATGAATTTCTAGATTGGGGGGAGGATGTGTTCTTAGTTACTGCTATTACGTACGGGCACCCAAGGAGAGTACAGATAGTACATCACAATAGCTCATCAAGGAGGCTGGTATTGCTAAGCCTCAGAAATAAATTATGCATAAAGCAGATTGTGTGTTTCTACTTGTGTGCTTTTGGTGGGAAAAGGATTATCAACCCACTTACAGGGCTCTCTTGCAGATGTTTCCTTAATAATAATAGGCACTAGCAAAAAAAAATAATGCTGGATCCAGTATTACCCAGTTTAATTCACTTAGTGTATTCATCCTTTCATCTTGTTAATAATCATTGGTAGAATGGACTGATTAAAAAAATTGACATGTAAAAAAGATGAAATATTAGGCCGTATGTTATCAGCAAGATTATATTTACTTGAATACTAATTTAAAGTATTTGTCTCAGTGTAAGCTTCAAGAGCTGGCTGTTTCTTTTCAAACCAGATGTTCCTGCATTGCGTTTTGTTATCCAAAATTTTTATAGTTTGGAATGTTTTTGTCTTGGTGATTTATCAAGCTCCTCTTCTAGCTCCACGTCTCCCTTTCTCCTGTTTTCTTTCCACGTGCCCTACCATTTCTCTTTGCAGTATTTTATCTCCTTATGACAGAGGGAAACTTGATTCTGTTCTTTCGTCCTAAAGGTAGGTCAATATAAAGTAGTGTGAAATTCTCCTTTTCCATTGAGCAGAGTTTTACTTCTGCAATGGTTTTTAGTCCTTCCAAGCTTGATTTGTAGAATCAAGATATATTTAATTGAAACTAGTATGGATTTCACCAGTGATACAGCTGGCGTCAGGACCAAAAAATCCCTTTTCCAAAAAATCCCTTTTCCAAAGGGATTTCATTACTCTGCTATTACTATGTGTCACCAGGTACGTATTGTTAAACATACATGGAAAATAGGTATCTTCTGTAAGCTACAGTGCTGGGAACTCTGTAATGTTTTGAATGAAGTAAAATAGAACTTTGTCAGTGTTAATTAAAATATACATGTGGGCTTGCCACTGCAAAGTGGAAATTTCCATTGTGTATATGGGAATTACTCAAACTTTCTTTTTTTTAAATTAAGCCTGGCAAAATTTCAGTTGCCTCTTGCAGTTTAGTGATGTTATATGTGTCTGTCTGAGCTTTTGCATAAAGATGGTATTAAAATGGAATGCAGTCTTTTTTCAATAAAGATTAAAAAAAAAGAGGAAACTAATGTGTACACCCCAAAAAAATTTCTAAAAATCTTTGAGACCATTCATTCTGCTTGAAGCTCAAACCTCCCAGTTGTCTTATTCGGCATGGGCAAGGTGGTTTGGTCACATCTTACCAGAGCTGCTCCCAGGAGAGGCTTGCCAGCAGCACGAGACGAGTTGTTTGTCATGCCAGAGCAAATCCCTGCTTCTGGCACTCTGTGGTAAGATTGTTTTCATAAAGTGCCTTGCACCTGAAAATGGCAGCTATTGAGTCAGCTGTGCTGGGCTTTTGAAAAGGCTCTATCTGATAGACTGGCTGCCTTGGGGAAAGTAGAAATTATGAAATGGTCCATAGTAATAGATGCACATGTTTCTGTTGTGTTCCAAAATTTCTGCATGCTTTCCCTCCTGAAATAATTTTTGTGGTGGTTAATCTATGGAACTAACTCTTCTGCCATATAGTTTGTTCTTTAAGCTACCATTCTACTTTTTACTACCATTCTGCTTTTTACTAAGTAAGTTAAGATCAAGGCATTTAAACTCAATAGGATTAATCCGTATCGGTCCTTCTCAACCAAACAAGCATATGTTGGATGAGTGATTGGGTGATGCTGTAGTCTGTGTGCTACCTAGGTAGTGCTTCATGAAGATGTTCCTTCAGTTGTATTGCTTTCAGCTGGACTCCTAACCAGAGGGAGATAGACCAGTAACAGTGGCAAAGCTTGTCCCTCAGTGTTTGAACAAAAGTATGGAAGGTAAGCATGGTGTTGGCTTGCTAACTGATAGTGGTAGCACAATAGATGTTTCTGTGCCTTGTTTAGAAATTTTAAAATAGGACTTCATAGATGACTGTTGAATGCTCAAGAGCATTATTTTTGGAGAGTTGGAAATATGAGTTGTTTTTCATGAATTATCACTGTGTAAAGTGGTAGTAAATAACATGACAGGATTATTCAGTTTTTGTGAAGGTCAGTGGGAGGAGGAGGAGTGCCTTGGTGTGGAATTGTAGCTAACTTAAAATCCAAAATGTTTGCTTATTTAGATAAAATGGTGTGAAATAAAATGTATGTCTTGTAAGAGCTCTTCCAGAGACATGTTTTGCCCTTGCAAAAGAACTGAATTATCAGCAAGCTGATTTCTGTGGTAGTTGATCACACTTTATCATTTTATCATGACAGAGGCAGTTTTTAGCTATGTATTTAATTTGCTGAATATGTGGAAAGCTGCTCTCAAAGTTCTAACAAGTGTTAGGACTTAGAAGCGTGTAAGAAATAGAGTGTAACGGTTTGGAAAGACATTGAACTGTTACCTGGAAATTTTGGAAGACTAGCTTTTAATGCATGCTATGAGAGCAAACAATGGTCACACTACTGTGGGACATTTTAAAATGGCTAACACAAAGCAAATATAAGTACATATTAAATTTAAGAATACTTGAAATTCATGTTTAACTGAATATAAAGACTACTTAGGTAATCTGCATGACCAGTTTACAGGATTTTTCTGTGTAGTAAGTATTGTGCACTATAGTTACTAGACTGTAGATAACTGCATAAGCATATCTTTCTCACTTTATGGGGCTTTAGGTCACTAATTTTCAAGCAACAAGTAATTTTTTTAAAACTATCATTTTCAGATTTGTAAGGGTTGTTACTAGCCCAGCACTATTTTGTATGATAATGCTTTTACAGTACTAGGAAAAAATTATATGATTCCTGAAAAAAGGAAACAAAATTTCTAGTTGAAAAAATTGTGCACATCTTTATGCATTGTTTTGCATATTTGCAGTGTATTAGTTAAATGCTTAGGATGTCTGTTCTTGTTGCCAGCTCAAACAATTAAAAAAAAAAAACCAAAAACCAAAAAACTCCAAAGAATTTGTCTAACCCAATTTGGTAGAGTTTTTTTATTTCTGTTGTTTGTAAGAAAGATGGTAAAGTTTTCCCCTAAGCATCAGAAACAGCTTTATATTCTTAAATGAAAGCTGTCTTCTAACCATATGAATCCTAAGGCTGAGGTTTTGAATAATTTAGTTACAAAAAATTTGCTCAGAATTTTCTTTCTTCTCCAAGATGTGATTAAAAATGACAGTTGGCAACAGCAACTATAGATGTTTTCTTCTGGCCTAATAATTAAGAACTACAGTACCAGCAAATGAACTGTGTGTGCCCCAGATAGTCTTCTAGTTTAGAAGCTACGAACAATACTCCATTTAGTTTTAGTTACTCGGATTTACCAGTGTGTTCCTTTTACCCTCAGTGTTATAGCAAACGTAGCTCCTAAAGGCTATGAACTGGCGAATGGGTCGCATGTACGCATCTGTGGACTCCGCAGAGATGGACAATGAGATGGTTTTGAAATGCTGCCAGCTGCTTTTGCTGTGTATTGTAAAAGACCCTCCTTTTACCTCTAGGTTGACCAATGAAAAAAGAAAAACAAAAATAACCTATGAATTTTCCATGACAGAAAATCCTGGCTTGCTTGTAGTATAGTAGGTGATCAGTCTAATCTTCTAATAATCTTTTGAACCATGTAGAGTTGAAGGGGGAATTAGCAGGTGACAGAAGACCATACTGCCATCTGATAATTAAGGAAAACTGAAAAATACTCTGGCAACACACATCTATTTGGTACTGTTTAGTCACTGCAATTACTGGAATATGAAGAATATGTGGATGTAAATTGAGTTGCTGAGGGCAGGAGAATGAATGTGCATTTCTATTGTTACTCTTAATGATCTTCACATGATTAACTTCTAGGGTGACCTTAAAACTAAGTTCATTAGTAAGAGTTAGTCTGTGGCGCTCTGCTAGAGTTTTAGTATTTGTAGCAAGCTGAGGTTTCCTACTTCAGACTATCAGAGAGCAGGCACATGGAAAGATAAAGGCAGCAGTTTTCTGGACTGTTGCAGTTGCACTGTTTTAAGATCTCCCTCCCCTTCTGCCTTTTAGGCTGTTTATTCACTGATAGCTTTGTTTGTAGTTTTGCTTTTTAAGTTATGTGCTAGCTAAATGTTATGTTCATGTCTGGAGAAGAGAAAAATGGTTCATAATGTTCCAGTTGGCTTAAGAAAAAGATACCTTTCTGAAGTTACGAGTGCCACAAAAGGGTAAATTCCTTAGCAAAGAACACAGAGTACAGTATGTTCTGTCTCAAGCGGCACCGCATCTGGAAGAAATAGAGGCTTGGGACAAAAACTGACAGTCTTGCAGAAGATATTGTAAAAGTGTCAGTGATATTATAACAGATTAAACAATTGAAGGTGAGTACACTTTGGTTGTAGCAGATAGAATGCAAAATCCAGCAAACTCTGAAAAACTGACACTCATAACATGAAATTGTAATTTGATAATAGCAGGAGAAGAATTTTGGTTGTGAAATTGGTAATAACAATTGCTGTGCTAGAAGCTGGTAGATCGTGAAAATCTGTGCTGTTTGTTGTATTTTAATGTTTCTAATTACTTTTTTTTTCATTACTATAAATACTGACATGGAGATAACATTGCAACTACTTGACTTTAATAGCACTATCACTTTTAGAAAAGTACTATTTAAGTTGTAATTTAGAGGCAGATCAGTAGATAAGTCAGTGACTTCCGTAGTATCATCAGGTCTCATTATTTGACTGAGCTTTCCATGAAAATGGAAGATGCTCTCAGAAGTCACAGTTTGTGGGGTTGAGAAGTTACGTGAGCATCTGTTTAATTTTAAAAGATACCTAGTCCTTCCAGTTTCAGAGACAAGCTTCAAAAGTTAATGTGAGAATAATTTGGAGTATCTGAAAACGGAAGACAGATGTCATTCCATGTGAGTAATTGTTAAATCCTTTGGCATTTCTTGGTTTTTTGGGGTTTTTTTTTCTTGTTGTTGGTTTGGTTTTTTTTTTAATTGATTAGGGTCTGACTTGTTACTGTTTTTGAAAAGTTGGGGTTGTGACTATTGCTTCTGGTTAGCTTTTCTGTTTAGTCATTAACTAGCAATGCTAATAGTTTATTAAAGAAGCACAAAAAGAATTAAAGCATAACCCTGAAGTTGTGAATCCTATTTGTAGAGTACTGGGACGCCCAGAAGGCCATTCTATCAAATGTCGACACAGACAGAATTCTTACTGATTGATGCAAATGTTTCAATAAGAATTTCCGGGTTTGTTGCCTAATTAAGATATGTATTGGAGAATATTTATGTGGGAATTTCCTATAGAAATAACGCAATTTTTTATTTGTCACTGTAGTTGCATGCTAACAAAAGCTGTATGTGCCTAAACCTAGACAGAGAAAGAAAGAGATTAAGTATCACTTGCTGGTGTGTCTTTTAACTCACTCCCTTTTGCTGTTGTAAACTTGATATGTAATGTCAGCCTAGGCACAAAAGAATGACTTGAGGATGGAGTGCCTGGATGAACTTGCTTTTGTTAGTGTAGCCTTTCCATTTATATTTTAGTGTGGTTTGCTTTAATGAAATGTCACAGAGAAACCAAGTTTGGACTTAAAAATATGATTCTGTTCTTCAGAGCAGTGACTGTTAATCAAATGGGTTTTATGACAAACTGTTTCCTAGTTTCTCATCAGATTTTCTATATGTTAATGATAGACTCTTTCCACCTAACATGCATTTGCATGGTAAAACTGCTGCTATGCTTTGGCCTCAGTAGGCATTCGTCTTGCAGCAATTGCTGGGTTTGGCACCCTGTGCTGCGGTGACTGTGGTGTTGGTTCAGCCTGTATTTTTTTCCTTGCTTTTGATGGCAGCATCCAAGATACCAGCTTCCAGTGCTAACTGGAAAGCATGATCCTTGCCAACTCTGGCCTTCCAGAGACAGTACCTTTGCCTGATCACTGTGTGGGTGCCTTCGGAAGTGATACGTAAGCAAAGACATTCATATGGGTAAAAATGGTGGGCATGGGGACAGGGTTGGTGAGGCAAGGGTAGCCATGTAGAATAGGAAGAGCAGAAGAGGTGCTTGATGGGAGCTTGCAGAAATTCTCCAGGCAGGAGGATCTAGCACGTTTGTGTACAGGGAAGCCAAATGACTAGTCAACACGGGACATAGGTTTCAGTGTAGTACATTGATTTTTTGGAGAGTATCAAATGATCCATCCAGAGGGCAAATGATAATGCTGGTGAGAGGAGATAAGAGAAGGTCATATAAAATGATACAGTGTATTAAGTTGATTGAACTTTCTGAAAGTAAGACAAATCTGGATTCTGGTCAAGGCTCAGTCAGATGCTTCTTGGACCAGTGTAAAAATTCTGGTGTTTACACTTGTAAAGACATTTCTTCAATCAAGTCACCTTAATCTGTCCTGAGCCCCATTTTAACTGTTAATACCTTGCTAATTAATTTGCATGTAGCTCTGCAGACATATATTGCTTGAATACAGACATTGTCATATGTAAAATGGAAAAGCAAGATTTTTGCTTTCACAACAGTGCCTTTAAATGTTTAGTTTATATTCCAAAACTCAACTTCAGATTCTTGGATAAAAAGATGAGATGATGAGGTTGCTTCATTTCTGTTACCATCATTATTTTGAGTTATAGTGGGGAGGCTCAGTAGTGTTCTTGAGCTGTCTGAGGAAGACATGTTACTGCTTAATGTGAATGAAATTTTTCATTGTAAATGTGACTTTGAAGAGAAGCAGAAATGATTGTAACTGTTATATCTGAAGCACAGAGGTGGGGATGGGTCTCTCAAGTGTAAGCCACACAGCTCTCAGAAATGGGCCGCAAGTGTCATTTTTTACCAGAACTTGTGAATTTCCTTTTTGAGCCCTAGTTTTATCTATATCAGTAAAAGGTAGAAATTATTCTAGACTCTGGACAGTTAGTGTTGCTTTAGCTTCTACCATAAATGATTTACACTGGGAAGATTAATATCACATCCGTTATAATCCTAGTAGTTTCTTCAAATGTACATTTTCTAATAGGCTAGAGATGGCACTTGTTCTAGGGTTTGCTCAACACAGGGAAGGTCTTCTGCATGATCTCATGTCTCGCACGGAAATTCCCTAGTCTCTGTTTTTGCCTACTCTTTCCTCTCCTTGTGTACCATTGATGGTGTGCAGGTTTTATTGCTGGATGCAAGAGTTTCTTGTTGTAGGATCAAAATGTTAGTGAGTAAGTCTGTGACTTTCTGTGTGTGTAGTGAACTATGGAACTGAGACATTGAGGAACCTTTCTGTTGACGCTAACACTTGCATTTCTGTAGCAGCACTAAACAAGAGCTGCTTCTGTCTCTCTTGGAAGGAATATCATTGCAGTTGCATTGTACTTGAGTTAGTTGTTTCTGAAGTTTTTCACTAGTTTATTTATGGTATGATTATTAGAGATGCTGAAAATCCACACAACTGAAAAACTTGTCCTTACTAACTCTGGTACCTGTGCTGTGGTAATAGCTGAGAAGGTGCATTGTGAGCCTCTGGATGTTCTATACCTGAATGCAAAAGTAACTAATCTAGCTAATCTAAATTTACACCAACTGTAAAGCTTGATTAGAGTGTTTCAGAGCTGAATTGCTATGGGTTGGTGGCACATCTTCCTAGCTTCTGAAGTCGTCCAGGCATTTAAACTTGTGTACTGTTAGCTCCATCTCCAAGCTGTTTGCCTGCAAGTGGTTGGCTTGAACTTCTTTAAAGGGCGTGGTAGGACCATCCTTTTCTACTGTAAATGTAGCAACTCTATTCTTGTTTATTCTATTTCATTTCCATGAGAGCATAAGCTTCTTTTATTTGCATGTGGTTCTGAAAACAGTTTTTAGTTGAAACAGTCTCTTATTTGTGAATAGTTGGTACATTTAAGTTAAACATTAAGTTCTTATGCCTTTTGTATTCTTCCTGATTAAATGTTTATGTTGTTGAGGAATGAAGCAAATATTTAAAATGTTTGAAATTGATCATGAACGGTAATTAAGATTTATGGTTTGAGAGTATTCAGATTCCTACTGTGCTTTCATTTTCCTTATGTGTCTGCCCTTCTCTTGACAAGGTTTAGATACCATGTGCATGCTGTTATTGAACTTTCACCAAGGCAAAGGTTGTGCATAATAAAACCAAGAGCAATTGCCACTTTAGCAGATTCGCTGTAACCAACCTTTACTTTGGGGCAGAGTTCTTTGAATTTAACTATGTCAGAGATTCTGTAGGGAAACATTATTTTTGTGTCACTTAATTTGTCCCTTTTTATGGCACAACTGTCCAGTATTTTATATTGTTTACTTTGATTCTATACTCTATAATTTATTAGAAAGCTAATATGTTATATTTAAATTACATAAAATATACAGTTAGTTCAGAATATTTAATCTTGAAGATTTTGTCAAGTAAAATGTAAAGCCAGTCTCAAAACTGGAATGATTTTGCGTCACATTAAGGGTTGTAGTTGTTTTTGCAGACAATCTGATTTTGTATTCTGAAAAACAGAAGTGTTGTCTCTCCAAGAGATCTGTGAGAAAAATATTGTTTATGTATTTCCGATACTGGCTTGCCTGATATTCTCAGGTCCTAAAGAAAAGCTGCTCGTTGCATGGAAGCAGCTTTGTGTGTATGTTGGTTTGGTTTTTTTTTCTGGGAATGGTTTTCTAACAGATAGGGAGCCCAGGACGCGCTGTATTGCAGAAGTATGCAAATTTAACTTCCTTGCGGTTCTCTGTTACTTGCAAAAGTGATCTAACATCAACTAGTGTGTTATGAATGACTCTGTTTATAAACATCAGAAAATACAGTTAGAAAGCAGTAACTTGTGCACACAGCTCCACGGGGCTAGTGGTATTGACTGGTATCACCTCAGCATCCCGGTTTCACAGAGAATGGCACTATTTCAGATTTGCTCTTGATGACATGCTCATTAATGCCACAGCTTGTTGTATTAAAGCAAGTGAGACGCGGGTAGGCGGAACAGTGGCCTGTGATCTGTTGTGGGACTTGGGAGACTGGAGTTCACTTCCTTACTTTTCCCTTGCTCTTTGGAACCGGAGGGGAAAGTGCCATGTCTTGGCAGCTGCAAGGAGCAATTGCAGAGGTGAATTTGTGCATGCCAGCTGCTATTCTGAACTACAGCACATTTAGTCCAAATGAAATGGAAGAACACAGACTCATAGAAACCTTGACACAACAGATTCAAGCAAGAGTTTTGTGAGTTTTATAGGTCAGGAAACATCTGGGTTAACGTGGGATGAGCAGGCATTGCTTTGCCTAAGGATATGGGGTAGACAGATTTCATATCTCTGTTCCAGAACAGGGGATAAAATGCTCCTAGCCTTGTACTGGAGGCAGGTGAAACTTGTTGAACTCTTAGAAAAATACCTAATTAGGCAAATGAGAACAGGTCACACATGGTCCAAGATAATCAGTTTGGACAAATTCAGCCCGACGATATGGTGTAGCGGAACTGTGAACAGGTTAGGTTTGCAGAGTGTTTCAGGAAAGGTACTTCCATCAATGCTGCACACAATAGCATGTTTTCAAAATTACTTTTGCAGAAGTGGTGCTTCTGGCATAGATAAGGTTTCCATTGATGTGTTTTATTAGAAGTACTGAATGCAACAGTACAAAGCTTAGGCAGCCTGAGATCCTTTTGAATGATGCATGTGAAGGAAACTACGTGAAATTGATACTGTTGATGAATTTGCATGGCTATTCTGTGTACTCAGCAGCCAAAGGAGGCTGGAAGGATTTTGTTTGGATGAAAAGGTATCTTTCTAAAGTAAACATGTATCTGCTTTGTAACAGAATTACTCTCCATCCTGACTTAAGCCTCAGGCAACTATTCTGTACCTATACCATAGTAGGTGACATCAGATCAGGCCCATGAGCAGTCTAACAATTAGGTATCTCAGCTTGGTGTTTTACTGCTTGTTCTTGAGCCACCCATGTTTATCTTAAAGGCATAGTGGAAAATGTTGATTTTATTACTCATCAGAGTTACTGTACTATGTTGAATAAATTCCTGTAGAGTGAATAATTAACTTCAATGTAAATCTTCTAGTCCTCCTTCCATAAGATACATACGTGCTTAGTGGGCACAAAATTTATCACTCTGGCTGGTTTGATGGTCTTCCTCTAGCAAAGATCAGTACATACAGTTTTGGAAGAAGTTAAAAATACCAGTTTTTCCCTCTTAAATTAGATCTTGTTCACTGTGTAATGCCGTACATAGAAAACTGAGGAAAATTCCATGGATTATCAGTTTATACGTTGAAACGTAACATTTCTTCATTGTTACCCTCTACCTTTTAATAATTAAAAACTTTTGATGGTAATAAATGCATCCAGCCATGTTTATGACCCCAGGCTGAGAAACATACGCTCCGACTCTTTCGGGTAGTGAAGCTACAGACTGACTGCATGATACTTAAAGAGCTTTTCACTTCATACTACTTTGTTAATAACTGTACCTGATACCATAATTATACCCTGTCTCTTCTTTTAAAAATTAGCAATATGTTTCAGCAGTTGCAATATCTTTTTTGGGTTTTTTTTATTTGTATAGCAAATTACTTTGCCCTTTCAGTACTCTCCTGTTTTAAAGGTTTACAAGCATCCTCTTTGCTTCATTAGAAGTGAATTTATTTTTGTATCTTCTTTCTTTAGAAGACCAGGTCCTCATCCTTTTACAGACATATTAGATTATTTCTTTCTGTGTTTAGAGGACTGTGTTCTGTGATCAAGGCTACTTTCACTTTGGATAACATGAAGTGTAATTCTCTTCTATTAATGTCTCCTGAAGCTTTTTCACTTTTTCAGGGAAAGATAAGCTCTCTTTCCATATCCTATACCAGTGTAAACTATAATAATAATAAAATTAGAGTCACTGAACCCTATTGATTATTCATTTTGTTATAAAGAGTAAAAGACTGATCACAGTAAGTTAAAAAGTTAATCTCCAGTAAATTTGTTTTTTTTTAAAAAAAAAAGTTAATCTCCACTGCTCTTTTATTACAGGCCACCATTTAAACGCCTGAAATAATTTGTCCTTTCACATTGTTTAAAGGATTGATTTAGTTGTCCCCTAATCATCTTTATATTTGGGGGATCAAGAATAATCTTGGCATAAGTAAAAAGATTTTTTCCATGTAAGCTGGGGGGGGGGGAAGCCCCAAACCCAAACAGAACAAACAAAAACTTGGGCAGTTTTATCTTCTTGGAAAGATGACAGAAACCTCTGTGTGTGTATTCATATAAAGCTAACTTTATATATATCAATGGCAGTTAGTTCCGTTGCTCAAATTCTTATAACATGCAAGTCTTTTCACGGATGTTTAATTAGTATTTCCTCAGTTAAAATACAGCAGCATTTTCTCTTCTCTCCTTAATGAGTAAAGGGAACATCTGATGCATATCCTTGTCTTAAAGTTCCTTTTGTATGTCTTATACCTTATAGTGCGTTCTTTTCTCACTGAGACAGGATAGAACTTCTGGTTTAATCTGGCGAGAGCTAAAAAGGGACCAACAGTGCATGAAAGCTTTCCTTTTCCCACCCGACTGGCTTAAAGAATCCCAGATAAACTAACACAAGAATGCTACGGGTTACAGTATGGGTTTTGTGGGGGGTTTTTTGCGCTAAAAGCTATAGCAGTTTGATTCAAAGCCCAATAAAAGAAGCAGAATTGTAATGTTTTGTAATTATAGACAGCACATACTAGTAACCAGCTGATTATTAACATAAAAGCAGTAATTCTTCTGCACAACCTGTATTTGCAAATTATGCTAGCTTGGCTGTCATTAGAAACAACAGATTGAAGGATGATGCAGCAGTAGAGTGGTATTTGCGCCAGGGACAGAGGAGGTGTGTCCGTCATGCCAGACAAAAAGAACAGCCACAAAAGAAAATAAGCTCTTGAGTCAGCATTTGTTAAGTCTGTCATTGTTGTAGAAGCAGCTGCACGTGGAAACAAGACAAACAGAATTTGAAATGAAGAGCTGGATAAGCAATTAGCAGTTGCCAGCAGGGATGGAGAAAACTGTTGGGCCTGATTGCCTATTAACTGCTCTGTTTTTCATGACAGCTTTGATAACAGGTCAAAAAAGTGGCAGGAGCTGCTGCTTGGCCTGCTCACTGTATCCGTTGTGGTTGTTCAGCCACAGACTCTCTTCCGTACACAAAGAAATACCACGATGGCATCAACAGTAGTTTGTGTATGTATTTGTATTGGATGTGGAATGTTTCCAGGAGACCCCAGTGCACTATCTTCAGATACGAAAAGCCTTCCCAGGCGTGGAAGGCAGGCTGGGAATAGATGAATATTGTCAGTTCATGTTAAGCATATTGGTGAGGACCTAAAAGAGGATCAAGGTCACTTTCTCAGCATAAAAACGGTGTTTGTACCTACCCTGTCCTGGGGCAGTAAGAGATGGTTTAACGTAAGCATAGACTGCAGAAAATCTAAGTGTCATATGAACACTATCAGAGTAGAGAGAAGTGTGTTCTTTGTAATCAAATATATCTTTCAGCAGGTAGTTGTGGTTCCAATAGACATGTACCTTGGGAGGCTTAATGTTAAATCTTGTCGAATTGTCTGTGGACTGAGTCATCTTGGGTGGTGATAAGCCTGTGTGTGCAAGGTATTTATTAGTTTAGACAGAAGGTCCCTGTTTGTATATTGTAATTCTCTGAAATGTTGAACTAATTTGGGTGTTGTCTCCGATTTCTCCAACTAGATCTGTCCTGAATGCCAGAACCACAATTGCAGCATTTCTGCCATTTAATTGACCAGCTAATTTACCCTGTAATTATATAATAGGGTATTTAGGACTGTCTTTTTAGAGCAGAGGTATTAGCTCTATTTATCTGCTTTGTTCAAGAACAGATGTTTCTACTATGTTGCTGAAATAATCAACATCTTTGGAAGTCAAAGATTGCTATTTTTTGAAATAGAATATGATGGAAAATCTAAACTATGACCCATAAAAGGGGAGGGGTGAAACTAATTGCATTGCAACTTTGCAGAAATTGTTTTTGATAAAATCTGACTCACGGTAATGGTAAATAGTTAAAAACATTGGCTGTATAACAGAAGTGGTGTTGTCTCTTGCACCTGTGTGGCTAAATATTTCACTTAAGCTTTGACGTGCTCTTTCTGTATTTCAGAAGACTGTCTTCTGGGTTTTTTTGCAACTTCAGAGTCCTTTGAATTTCCTCAGTAATTTGGATTCAAATGTTTACATTTTCCCCCCACTTTTTCCATAGTTCATTATTTCTATATTTTTAGTTGCCACATCAGGGTTCCAAACAAGGTACTTGCACTTCCAGAAACAACTGTGTGTAAGGTCACTTTTTCTGAATCTAGATTTTAAATGTGTGGGGGTTTTTTTCTTTTGGGTATGAAGACTGATACATGCTGCTAGTAAGCTTAGCAAAATGGATGAGTAGGATTTTAGTACTTAAATAAGATTGAGTGACATGAAGGAAAAAGACTTAACTTGCCACCCACACTCAAGGCCATATCCTCTGTGACCGACAGGAACAGTCCCAGTGAAGACACACAAAATACTAACCCGAGTAAAGTAGACAAGATCTCATTAAAGTAACCCACTGTTGCTTAAAAACTGTTTTTATATAGCGTCATGGAAGAAAACTAAATGACTATGGAAACATTATATAGCATCATGCAAGAGAAGTAAACTATGGGCTTAAAAGAAGCAGAAACATTTGCTGAGATGAGAATCATCCAGTGAGCCCAAATAAATATTTTTACTTTTGTACTTTGAGACAGTAATCCCATACTCTTGTGACGAAAAAATTTATTGTGTTTTCATGAATGGTCTGGCAATACAGTTGCTTAGAAGGTTTCACCACATCTCATGTTACATGTTTTCCTTAAGACCGTGACCCCCAGTTGAAGTTTGTTACATGAGAATCTTAACTTCCAAGCCGTTTTCTTTTTATAGGAAATGTTTAACACTAATGGTTTCAGGTAAGTACAAACTTCAAAACATAAACTCCAAAGATTAAAAAAACCCGACAGCAACCAAACAAGAAAAAAAAAGTGTAAAAAATGTTCTTTAAAATATAAAGTCATGGTATTTTATAGTATTTTGAACAAATAATTGCTTTGTTTGTTTAAAAATAGTGTTTTGAGAGAAGTTGGGGGCTACTCATTGCTAGCTCATGAGCATTGCTCGTGTCATAATGCCTACAGGTTTAGCTACATGTGGGATACCTCATTCAGCATTTCTTTTTTAGCTCTAGAGACCTTTCCAGCATTTTCTACAGGGTATTCTTTTTCTCATTACAAACAGATCAACAGTTCTTAGTGAGTAGTTCAAAGCATAGTATAGTTTATTCTCTGCCTTACGGAGTTCTCTTACCAGCAGAAAAAACAGTAGCAAGAAGATTGTCCCATTGCCTCTTGTATTAGAAAATCAAAGGTAAAAACTTACTTTGCATTTATGAAAATGCCGTTGAGGGAATCGAAACTATTGTATTGAAAACTGCCCAGCAATCTAAATGTATGCATAGTTACTAAAAAGCTGAGTTTTTAATTTAATAACTCTTATATAGAATATGAATAAAAATTATGAAAAGTTTATCATGGAAGTTCAACAAAATGCAAAATAATATGAGGAGGAATACCATAATATGTAGCCTTGGATTGGTAGCTTTGAGTAAAACTGTCAGTCCCAATATCCTGGTCAGGTTCGAATTTCTGTCTACCTGAATTTCCATCCAGTGGCATGCTTTCCGAGATGATATCCAAATATGTTGAATAGCTGTGTTTCTTAATAATTTAATATTTGCAAGTCCATTTTTAAGCCAGATTGCTTTTGCTTTATAAAAACCCAAACAAAGAAAAAAAACTAAGGCAGACCTTACACTCTATGGTAGGCACATCACCACCTGTAGCACGTAGTGCTGTCTACAGCCAGGTGCTGCTCAGAGCTTCATATGTGCAGGTGGGTGCTGCTGTAGGCTTGCTTTGGGTGTGCAATGGCATGTGCGCAGTGGAAAATGGTAAATGCAAGTAACATCTTGCGTACGGAGGCAATTGTGTGTGACTTCCTTACAAACTCACACTTACTGACAAGGGTCCGAGTCATCCTGTGGTAGTAAAGCTTCTCTAAGAGGGAATGGGCAAGGATCTGTTGTGGGGGTTTGTCAACCCTTGCAAAGGTTTTTGATGGAGCTAGGTAGAGAAAATAGATTCATGTGAGCTAGGTAGAGAAAATATTCATGTGAAGACTCCAGTCTTTGTGCTCAGTAAAAGCCTTTTTTAGGCTCTTCAAGAGTGGCATGAGACAATAGGATTGTCAGAAGGGTGTGGTAAAGGTCAGGAGGTGGTAACTTCTGCAGCATCTGTGGAAGGGCTCATCAGTGTTCTCCCGCTGACTGTAAGCATGTGCTTGAAAGTGCCCTACTGAGGTTTACTACTGTGCAAATGTTGGAGTGTTGCCTCCTAGCGCTGAACACTAATTGGCAATGATACCGCATTGCGCTTAGAAATTAATTTTTTTAAAAGTTGTTTGTTGAAGTGTGAGGTGATGATTTTAATGCTGGAAAACCACTGGGGCAATGGAGGTAGATTGTTGGTCAGCGCTTATTCTATGCGAATGAAAACAGATGCTGCTATTGTGAATTCTCAGTCACTGTTACAGTGAAAAGAATTGCTAGGTGTTTGATGTACCTTAAAGTGTTGTTTGTAATGTTTAAAGTGTGCCAGGCCTGGAAATGTCATTCAGGTCTGGTACCTTCTATTGAAAAGATCAGTAACTTGTAGTAGTATGTACTTGGAATTAAAACCTTATAAATTTCCTTTTTATTATTATTAGGTATAAGCAACTGAGGACAACGCTTCTTGCTGTCCAAAGATGGAAAACAACATAACTACTATCTCTCGTGAAGAGCTTGAAGAACTAAGAGAAGCATTCAGTAAAATAGGTATGTTTTAATGAAGGAAATAATCAGGTTGCCCTTAACATTGCAAAACCATGTAGGATGTGTAGAAGGAATCTTTATGGATCACTTTGTTTTGATAGGGCCATATTTTCATAGAATCATAGGTTGGAAAGGACCTCTAAGATCATCAAGTCCAACCATCCACCCAACACCACCATGCATACTAAACCATATTCTGAAGTGCCACATCTGTGCGTTTTTTTGAACACCTCCAGGGATGGTGACTCCACCACTACCCTGGACAGCCTATTCCAATGTCTGACCACTCTTTCAGTAAAGAAATTTTTCCTAATATCTAATCTAAACCTCCCCTGATGCAACTTGAGGCCATTGCCTCTTGTCCTATCACTAGTTAG
>Ga0181612_165988_pt1 | contig 17697 bp, 2 predicted proteins | sample HoacroProtozoa21_FD_119630 | JGI IMG/M metagenome (GOLD analysis project Ga0181612, IMG submission 119630) | Hoatzin crop microbial communities from Cojedes, Venezuel. Combined Assembly of Gp0051906, Gp0051904, Gp0051908 | reverse complement strand
GTTGTAGAGAGCAGTAAGGTCCTCCCTCAGCCTCCTTTTCCTCAGACTAAACAACCCCAATTCCCTCAGCCGCTCCTCATAAGACTTGTGGCCCAGACCCCTCACCAGCCTCGCTGCCCTTCTCTGGACATGTTCCAGCACCTCAATAACCTTGTAGCAAGGGGCCCAAAACCGAACACGGCACTCAAAGCTGCGAAGCAGCCACTCAGACTCTCATCCCCTGTAAAGACCCAGGGCGGACTCAAATTATAACTTCACATTTCGTAAATTTCTGTTATACCAATGACATAAATTTCATAAATTTCTGTTATAGGGATTACATGAATGTAATTAACTGGAATAATGTAATTAACTTGAATAAACGCCTCCCTTGTTATATGAAAAGAACATTGCCTTGGTCAGTCCACTTAGCTGTGGTAGGATGGAAGAGCATTGCTCCCTTTACTCAGCACTGAGAAACCGACCGACTTTAAAAATCAAATGTACAATTTGCCTTTCATTGTCTGATTATTCTTTTCTCCCTACAAAAAAGTGTCTAACAGTAGCTTTAAGGAGAAGATGGGCAATACTTCCCTTTGACACCCCTGAATTTCTTAATGTGATTTCCAGTGCTGCAGAAGGGGTACACCCGATTCACTCCGGGATGCCAGGCGAGGCCACCAGCTTTCTGTGCACCAGCTGAAGGCTTTTACCGCGGTTCCTACGCTGGGGTTTTGATTCTCCCTCCCACGCAGTGATGGCAAAAGGCACCCAGGTGGCTGTCAGATGAGCCTCAGGTGGAAGGGGGAGTGGACAGGCAGCAGCTGCCCGCCATAAAGAGGGTGAGCTCAGGACCGGGTTAGTTTCTTGCTGGGCTGTAAGCAGCAGCAGTATGGATCTTAGTTTGGAGGGGCTCTAATGGGGTGGGAATAGCTTAGTTTTGGTAGGGCTGCTTTTTTTTTTTTTTTTGTCTGTTCCCCTTCTCCATAGCACTCTCTCAAAGGTCAAAATAATTCTAGAAGCTTTGGCCTAGGAGGGTGAGGGGAGTCTGTGGGCTTTTTGGGGCTTCCAAGAGCTGGATGGGCCATTCTAGATGGGAACTGAAGAGGGCTCCAGTGCTCCTGAAAGCTTTCTGAAACTCTAGGCTGAACTGCGTGCTAGCTTGTAACAGGTCTTGAATTCATTTGTTTTTCTGTAACTTTGAAGTGCTGAAGCTCTCTGAAGAGTTGAGCTGCTGTGATTTTTTTCCTGTGCCATCACTTGATCTCGTGTGTTCTCTGATTTCTGTTGTTGTTGCTTATAAGCTATGTGTGACAGGGTTGTATCACTTGCATGGGTTCGAATGGACTGAGCTTAGTCTATTAGTTATCTGAGGAAATATGTAAGTGTGGGAAGAACTTCTGTCTTGTGAATTTTGTATGGCTTTGAATGCAAAATTATGCATGAGGATTTTGCGCTTTTTCTGTCACTTATCATTTAGTTGAAGCACAGTGTCACTGAAATATTTGCTTTATTATGTAAGCTGTTGTTCTTAAGTGTATTATAGAGTAAAAATTCTGAATTAATAAGAGCTCTTCTTGTGATGTTGAATGCAACATACGTTTTGGCATTAAGAAGTGTTTTCTTCATAAAGCACCAAAATTCTAATTGTGTGATGCTTTCCACTGCTTTTTTTTTTTTTTTTAGGCCTCTTGCTCAAGGCTAACTGACTGAAGGCTAGTTTTTGCTTGGCTGGAATACCGCTTATACAGATGCACACACTTAGGACTACATTAAAGTTACTGGTCCTGTGACTGTCCTGTGGCTTTAAAGTGTGTCATAAGATTGGCTTGGAGTGCTAATATTGAGAGATGCATATAAAAGCTTGCTCAGCAAAGGAGAACTAAAATCTTTGAACTTGGTAGTAATGTTGGTTTTCTAATTTTTGTTTGGAAGATAGTAGTTTTCTTCTGGAAAGATCTGGTTTCATGGGGCTGGGAGAGGAATGTCTGCTGAATTCTGACAGAGCATGAAAATCATTAAGTTGCACAGCTTTTAAGGTAGTTAATCCTGATTGTTTATCTCTTCCAGTATTTAAAAAAAAAAGAAAATGAATACTGCCTCAACTTCAGAAAGTGGATTGTATTCCACAAACCACACAAGACCCTTTTTTTATGCACAGCCAACAGCACAACAGCCTTTTCCCAATCCATGGTACCTCAGTCACGCGTACAGTCCGTACTGTGTACCTGCTCCAGGTAAGGTAAAGGAGAGCTGTCTGTGGTAGCTTTGCTTAGTAAATTACTGCTGGAGTGGAGGAAACAAACATGTATCTGTGTTAACAAGCTTCTTGGGAGTTTAAGGTAGAATTAATGTAATGTTCTAGTTGTCAACGATCTGATTTATGAAGTGTCAGTTAAATGTGTAGTTTGTGTGCTGGAAAGCATCTATTTATGGAGAATGGAAACTAAGCAAAATATTAAGTAATGGTTAGCCTACAGATACAGAGCTCTAGAATATGCCTAACAATTAATATGTGTGTATCTTTTGAGTTCCACGCATGCATTACAGGTATGGATAAATATAAAAATCCACACAGAAACAATATTGTTAAAAACATCTTTTAAATGGTATACCTATGTTAACTTCTATCTGACGCTGTCTTTTTCCAAAGACAGCACTATAGCATTGTCCATAAAATGGCAAAAAAAGTATGGAAAGCTAACTGGTGTATGTTCTAAGGAATAAAATCAAGCTCTGGTTAAAGTGTAGCTGTCCAGATTAGCTGTTCCATTACAAGGAACTCTCTCTGGGTATCTATACCAGACTTGCTTCCAATCATTGACAGGTGGAGTGTTTCACTTGCCTACGTGTCTGATCTTGTAGCTGTCCCTGTGTATGCAAGCAAATATTAATCAGAATGACTTATTTCAGAAAGAAGATATGGTTGTCTTTACTTTTTTTTTTATACCCAATGTCTAGGCTTCCGAAGTGGAAATCCGTATTATCCATTTTATTCTGTCGCACTCCATGAGTACCCTGGATTTTTTGTTCCACAGCAACCCATGCATGCAAGAATTAACAGAAGGCCTCATTTTAATGCTCCCCCACCTTCCCCTATGTTTTATCATGCAACAAGATTTAGGCACTACAGTACTCCTGGGAAAAAAATGGAGACGAAAGAAACACAGACTGATCCTAGGCAGCCTGAAAACAAGCAAAGAAAGCATCAAGATATCCGTATGGAAACAAAAGGTTGTGATACAGGAAATATGGCCTGTGTTTCTTCTGGTATAGGTACGGAGACTGAAAGTACTTCAGAGAAACAGGATTCATCTGGATCTTCCATTGTGGTAGACAGAGAGTTTCATAACAAGAGCCCTTCCAGCTCTAAGCAGTATAGAAATCTTCCTACTGGAAGCTATGCCTTTGAAAAGGAGGAAGTGAGGATAGAATACGGAAATGGCTCCCCAGCTATCCAACTATGGAAGTCCTTTAAAGAAACGATCCCTTTGTATGATGTGGCAAGTGGTAAACCAGTCCCAGAGAACATAGTGCAGCGTGATTTATTTTCTGTTAGCTCATGTGAAGGAATGATATATAGCCCTCATGAAGGGGAGAAAATGCTGCCAGGAGCTTACTTGGATGAGAGAAAAACTGTTCATACCTCAAAACAGGGTGTTGAAACTGTTCAGGAAAAAGAGGTCCAAAATAATGAAGGGAAGCTGGATGGGGAAAAGCAGGTGAATACTAGTCAATGGGCAAAATCTTCCCCAGGTGAAACCATGGCAGTGCAAATTGCAGAGCTGGCAAGACCTGTTAGTGTAGATCAACCACTGGTAAGACAAGATGTCGTAGTAGCTAAGAAATCCAGCTCTAAAAAATCTACAGGCTCAAAAACTTCTCAAGAAGAGCCCAGCTTTATTCAACAGGCAGGACTACTTCCATCTAGTATGGAGGTAATGAGTGACTTGAGTTTTCAGCAGAAAAAGCTGAATCTAAGCCACAGTGCAACCAATGAAAGTCAAACGGATAAAAGTATTTGGTGTGACGAATCAATTGAGAAGTATGTTCCCTCTAACAGTTGGCTGGCTTGTTTGGACAGTATGGACACAAACTACAACTACGATGTTTGTTTGCCACAAAGAAAACGTCAAAGTGTACTCAGTCTATCTTCTGGTGATGTGTCCTCTAGAGAGGAAGGCTCATCAATTGATAATGCCCCAGTGTCTTACTTAGTCCCTGACTATGTGCTTCAGAAAAGCATGTATACTTTCCAGAAAAATACAGAGGGCTTAGAGAAGGAGAACATTAAAAGTGGTGGGTCCCTTAATGAAGATGAAGTAGTAGGAAGGGAGCAGATGAACAGCTTGAATGACCAAGATGTCAAAAACTCCTCAACCATAAAGATTAAAGAGGTTTCCAATAAAGGCAGAAAGCTGGGAGCCCTTCCTAGATCTTCTAGTAAAAAAAAAATCAATTCTCTCAAGAAACAAGCAGCTAAGAGTTTGTCAGAAATGGAGGACTCTGAAGAATACTCTGTGAGGGAAGAAGAGGAGGATGAAGATGGAGAGGATGACGACGATGCAGATGAAATTGAGTATTTCTTTCAAGAAGCCACTCCATATGGAATCTTGACACCTGGTAAAGGAAGTTTCTACCAAGTTGGCCAAAGGGTGCTTTGGAAACCACCTAAAAATGCTATACCGGCTCATTTAATTAGCTGGCCTGCTCAAGATAAAATAAAAACTAGGAGCGGGCTTGGTGAAAACATTGGTGTAGTTTACAAGACAAAGGAGCAAGACCAAGATGAAGTTGTATACAGTGACTATGGGTATTATGGAAGAAAGAGACCTACGGCAAGAAGAGAAGGACTTCAACAACAGCGAATGCTACGGAAATTATTGGGAGGTAAGCTAATTGCTGAGGACAAAGTGCTGCTTTATAGAAAACATAAAGAACACCTAATTGCAGTTGCAAATTGTAGTTTGAATCAGTGGGAAGATTTGAGAATGTTGCACCTTCAGGTTTGGCTTAGAGCCAGAAGTACTCCAGAATATTTTTTTGAGGCGGAGGGGGTTTGCTGCAATTTCTTACCTATTGCATGAGGATTCTACATCCTCACAACCAGCAGAGAATTTTGCAGAAACTCTCCTTTAAGTTAGATTTTATATACTTACCTTTCTGACACTAGTGGCAATTTATTAATTTGAAAATCTTAAGGTCACTTGAACTACACATTTGCCATCATTTAATAATATCTTGGAAACTCAGCATCTAAATTTATACAAACATTTGGACTTTCCCATAACATACATGTTAGGTAGATTAAACAGGATTAAGTTCATTATAATATCTGGTGGCCATACCACGTGTAACTTCTCTGCAGAAGAGGAGTAAAACAATTTTATTATTGTAGCTACTGTTCTCTTACCATTAGCAAGAAAAATTTTGCTGTATTGACATAAAATTGGTGTGAAACTGTATTAAATTTGATCTAGAAAAATACTTTATTTAGTCAAAGGTAGATATTGGCAGAAATTGGCTTCATCTGAACCGAGAATAAGCAGAGTTATTGGTCAGGCTTCATAACTGGTTACATGGGTACTTCAGTAAGTGGCTTCTGTTTAGTAGAGTCATGTGTTGAGAGGCATTTAAAACAGGGTGATCTAATAACAGGCTTAGTGTTCTTAAACTTTATTTTCTTTGCATAAAATCTGTGCACTTAAAGCAGCTTGTAATTTTTAATTTTGTGGTCTCCAGAAAACTATGTTTTTATTTTGATAGACTCTTACAGTTAGATTCAGTAGCTAGCTTTGCATTCTGGCTTGTGGATCAAACAGTATATTAGCATTAGCAAAACTAAATACTGACTTTAAATCAACTTTTTTTTATTAGGAAGGCTGTTAAGGGACAACGTGGTGATACCATCTGAAGAATACTGGATTAGAAGTGGTGCAAAACCCAAATTTACCAGCCAAATACATGGTAGCCTCTCACCCCCAGTCAAGAGCAAAGAACAAGGTACAACTTATTTCCTTAATGTGTTTCTGTTCTTAACCAACATTCAAAACAATGATACAACACAGCAAGCTTATGATATTTGGATAAGATTTGAAGATAACAAACCTAATTCTCACTGCTCTGATATTGTGCTGACTGACAGGTATTTCATAATCTTGGGGTGTATTTCTGTCCTTCTCAAACTCAGAATGTGAATAAGGATACGTTACAGCTACTTTTTTTTCCAAAGGTACCATGCGAAATCAAAGTATCAAATGCTTTGATGTGGCCAAGCAAAGCCCTTAACTGTGCGAAGCTGCTACTGCCATAAACTATAGTATTAATTCTTTACCCAGAACAATGCTTCTCTGGAGTGCATATGCAGTGATAGTTCCTAATCTTGATGAGTAGAACATGTAGCAAGCCATGTGTAATAGCTATTACATAGGCCAATTTCCAGAGAAACCAGCACGAACCAACAGTTGCCCCACTACTGCTAAAGGACTGCCTGAGTGCAAATCATCTTGATGTGGTTAAGATGAACAAATCAAAGTTATTCTAACAAAGTAAAAGATTAGGTAGCTTCCATATCTTTTTTTTTTCCTCCTGAAGCAGAATGTTTTTTCTTTACAATTAAAGTCTATTTGGAGTTCACATCTGTTTCTAGATGTTCTTCAAGGGTGTTTCTTGCTGTAAGTGCTGTTGGAACAACTGTGGAATTTGCTCTAGTCTGAGTATTACTACTCTCCTGGGTCATGTGCTTTCAGGCATCACAGGATCAGTCTATCAAATAACTTCACAGTCTGCTATCTTCAGAACAGACTGGCTTGCTTCTCTTCTGACTTCTGTTATCATTGAACTGGTTTCCTGTATCAACAGCCCAGTAGACTATTCTTCAGAGCATATTCCTTAAGAGTTCTCTCTGCATTGCTTTCCTGCTTGAGCATGCTGGGGTTTGGAATTTGCCTCCTATATTGGAAGCTTTCTGTCCATACACTTCAAAATGTTGTAGGTTTTTTATGCTAGTCTACTCTACAGCAGTTGAAAACACTTTAGCAACACTGTTCTTAGCTCCCTACAACAATTCATAAAAAATAAAATAGTTCTAAAATAATTTTGTTACATTTAACTTCTAGCATGTCCTTTCTGTTTCTTCTAAGACGTAGATGGTGTGGCATACTGAGGATGTTTGGCCTATGTGTTACTCCCTACTTTCTCTTCCTCTTTTTCCAGCCAATGTAGTTTAAGAATCATCACATTCAGTATTAGAAAACAGGAATCAGTTTCTTCTGAACACTGTTCATGCCAATGGATGCATCAGAAGTGCTAGTAAAACTGTCCTTTGTAAAATGTTGCTCATCTTAGGACTGGTTTCTTCAAATTGATCTTAAAGTGCCCTGCAAGTAAGGGAGTTCGGCTAAACAAGATGTGTTGCATTAGCAGTAATATCATATGTTAAATTTGACTTTTTGAACTGTGTACCTGTGGTGCATAACAGGTCTGAAGAATTCAGTGTTTTTTTAAAGACAATGGGTAAGGTGGGCCACTTAAACAGCTATCAGCTAGTCTTGAACACTTCAGAAGTGAACTAGAGCAGAATTATGCAACTCTTGCTGGGTTCTTTTTTTGCCACATTAACAACTATTCAAGTTATGACCCGAAATACAATGAATCCAGAATTATGGTTAGACAGTGATTAAATATTGTAGACATATAAGACTGTTGCTTGACATACATAGCATCAGTTTTATGTGTCACTAAAATGGGCACATAGAGCAAAGGGAGAAAGAACAACACTACAGACCAGTTAGGGAAAGTCAAGCTTAAATTTGCTTGAAGACTATGCTTTGGAGAAATAACACCAGTTGTGTCTTTCTGTTTAGGGTGCCCACATTTGGTTAAACCAAAGAAAAGAATAGGCAAGCCACCTTCAAAACGCAGAGACACAAGATGTGAGGTGGAAGAAGTAGAAGTGTGGGAGATGCCAAAAAGCAGTGTATGCAAAGGTTGGTATACAGTGACAAGCTATGAAAATGAGTGTTACAAGCATGTTTTCATTATTGTCTCGGGGACTAATGGTTTCTTTGTTTGAACTGGAAGGAAATTGGATAGCTTGTGAAATAACAGCGAATGCTACGTATGCAGACAAGATGAGAAAAAAGCAAGCTAAACTTTGAACACTTACCTTGCTTTGAATCCTGTTGTCCCTTTGACCAGGTTCCTTCCCTTTGTTTAAGGGAAAGGGGGCAGGAAAGAAGTGGGGGGGATGACACCACCAAAACCCACTATTTTAGTCTGGTTGCTCTTCAGACTGTTCCAACATTTTTAAAATGTTGGGTCCCATGTCACTTTGCAGTATATCCTCTTCTTTAAGCTACAGCTCTGTCTCCAGCCAAAATACTGTAATTTGATACAACACAAATGCATATAGATAATTCTTAAGAACTTCAATTTTATGGAGTAGGAACTTCTTGCTACTTTGGAGAAAGACAGGAAAAACAGTGGACAGGAAAATCAATTAAGTAGGTTCAATAACAAACATGCTTTTGTGCATTTGTGGGAGCATCTGCAAAGGTTATAAATTGAAAGGGGTCAGTACATACAAGAAGCTGCCTAAAAGATCAGAGTTCCTTCTGGAAAAGAATGATCTGGCATAGCAAAGCTAATTTGAGTATTCAGCCAGTTAGTTAAATACTGTCTCTTTCTCATATTAAACAGAGGATTACAAGTCCATGTATTTGAAAGGTTGGAAACAAACTTTGACATATTAGTCAAAATTGGCATTGTTCTGAAGTCAGATTAGTTAATCATCAGCACTAAACCTTTAATTGCTGATCCTTTTCAGTAAAAGCATCCAGGAAACTTGCATAATGCCAAAATACTACTTATATTTGCCTCAGAAATAGTTGGTGCTTCTTGGATGCATTCAACAATGTAGTTACAAGAGCACACTGAAAATATGCCGAGTTTGGTATAGAACTCTTATTTATCAGTTATACTGGGATATTCTGCAGTCCAATACCATTTCTGCAGAATTTATCCTTGCAGGGAAGTTGAGTACATAGTTCTAATATCAACCATCAGTGTCCTCTCCTGCAACAGCAGAGGCAATCATTGATGTCTAGTCTTTCTTTCTTTAGAAGCAAATTGACATATATTATATGGAGGGAGAATGCATACTTTAATCTTTTTCTTTTCTGTTTTTTTTTGTTTTCTTCTTAGGGCATGGAACAAGAAAGTCTGTCAGTAAGAGGAGATAACTGCAAATATTGGGGCAGGAGGGAGAAAAATGTATTGGAAGTTTGCATAAATCTAAAACTCGGTTGTTATTCTCTTGTGTAGTTTGTAAGTTGCTGTTCATTCTTAAAGGGTAAGAAGTAGCACTGTAAAGACTGAGGACACTATTAAAATGGAATTGAGTATCTAACACAAGTCACCTTTTTACAACTAGCACATCTACTATTTAAATAATAAATTTAATAGAATTGCACTTTGAGACTTCTTGTATTCCATCTACACATGGAAGCAAAAAAGTTTGATAGGGTTGTATGTACATCAATTCTATTATAACATACCATTTACTGCTGCCCTGTTCTTAAGATCTGCAGGATTGTGAAACCTGTTAATGTCATCTTGTAGTCTGTTTATGATGTGGACATAGGTACAAGATTCTCTTCTATCAGATGGATTTTTGGCTGGATTTATTCTTGTCAGTGTAACAGAATATAGTCAAAGCTGTATCAAGTCAAGCACTGACTTGAAATTTCAAGGCAGTTCCTCAGATCTTACTCTCCTTAAATGCATGATTAAGGACTAGAACTAAAGCACTGAGTTGATGTGATGTTTCCCCCTCTTCCCCTTCTGTTTCTGTGGAGACTTTTGAGTCCTCTATGGAGACCCTGAGCTGAGATGGACTTTGGAGGTGAAACAGAAGTCTTTATCACAGTGGTTGCCCTGTTCCCTGACTTCTTACTGATGACTTCTATTACAGTTGATACCACCCTTGGCAACTCACTACAGTAAAGTCTCTTTATAGAACTAAGATAAGATAGCTCAGCAGAGACCTAGTTTTATGAATAATAGAAATAGGCTGATCTAGATGAGGTGGATAGCTCAAAAATGTGTGATCTTTTTCACGTCTATGAAAGCTAGAATCACCATGTGAGAAGAATGAACATGATACTGCCATTCTTGGATGATTCCCAAATAAAGTGACAGTGTGAGTGAAAGAGGTAGGGAAACTGTAAAAAAAACTTTTTTCTTTTATTAAAGGTGGGGGGGAGGGATGGACAGACAAGACTTGTCTTCTGCCTCCTCTTCCAATGTTCTTGCTCTCTGTGCCCTAGAGTAGCCTACATAGATAAAAGTAGCATTTCTTGTGACTGCATTCAAGTTTTGTGCCTATCTATTAGTAGTTTGACCAGTAACTGAGGTTATGCTATTTTCCCTGCAGTGGGGAGTATTGAGGTTTCCCTACTCAACTTATCCTTGATCTTTTTATTATTTCTAGTAGCACTTGCTTACGTTAAAGCACTACAGTAATGACAGCCTTTATCTCAAGCTGTTAGGGGAAAGGACCCACTTCAACATTGTGATGCCAAGGTTTTATTTCCTCTCTACCCTAAGCACTGCAAGAAAATAAGAAATACAAATTCTTCTTTTAGCTTTTGTGCTGCACAAAACTTCTGTTGCATCAGAACCTCAGAATAAAATGAGGGAGAGAATTATTTCAAGCGTGGAGCTTTTTAATGCTCTGGCAAATATAACACTGCTGCTCTTGGATACCTAATACAGGAATGTGCTGCTCTAAGAGGGAGGGGGATAGACTTTATTCTGATGGGGAGAATAAGTGGTAGAATCTCTTCACCCTGAAGACTGCAAGTGATGACCTAAGAGTAATCCTCAGCTATAACTGACCTCTTAGGTAAGGATTGACTTCTTTTTCCCTGAACTTGAGTGTAGCTTTGGGAATGAATACGAAGCCAATTCTGCTGGCATGTAATTGTTTGTCTTTTGCTGTTTGTCTGATAAAGAAATATTCATGACCTCACAGTAGCCATTCCTGAAAATAAAAGTGCCATGTAAATCTTTCACAGGTACTCCCAAGATCATGCTAGTCATCCTTTCACAGGTCTTGCACTAGTTAATATGTTTTCTACTTGGGTGTAAGAATCAGTTGAGGGCCGGGTGATTCTAGCTCCCAAGAAGATGCAAGAGTAGCAGCAGGAGTGTTTAGATAGCTCTTTGTTGAAAACAAATGCTATTTTAAACTAATTGCTTAAAACTTTGTAGTGTGCCCATGCTATGGGATCCACACCCACGCTTAGAGTAGTATGTATGAATGTTCTAGTGCTCCAGAAATAATTATTACATAACGGTATATGTGGTCTACTCTGCTCTGACAGTATTAGTCCTGTGACCTTAAAACTAAATCTTCTACTTGTTTTTTTTTCCTTCACTCAGCAGCATGGATGATTTCTGGACTGCATCTTAAATCAACTGGCTTAAACTGTTTTTAACATTCTAGTGGGCAAAATGGTCATGCTCCAGAAAGGCTGTGAAATACAGCCTCCGTTTTGAAAGGCTGTGAATTTAAGTCCATGTTCTTTTCATTTGGCCAGGCCACCAGCCACAGTGGCATCTCATTTAATTTTACAGATACGTGTCAATTTGTTACCACTGAAGCTAGATTGCCCAGTGATGAGTAACTGTGGTGCTGGCAGTATTGTAAGTGTGTAACTGTAGCAGCATTGCAATGCCTCTGAAGTTTTCATATGCTTCCTGCAGCATCTACTGAGGAGCAGCTGAAGAATCTATTCGCTTCTTGGCACACCAGTAACAAACTTTTGAGGCCTCTGAGACTGCCGTACTGGGAGTGTTGTTTGGACAGAGTTGCTGTCTGTGACTCAGAATTTCTGAATCATTATTTGTAGCTAACTAAAACTTCTGTTGCAAAGTGGGTGTGGTATAATCACTGAAGTGGAGCTAGTGGTTTGTGTTGGCTTGCTAGGTTTTAATTCTATATTTTAATTTGCTGTCTGTGTGGCATAAGCTCTCCCTTTTACAATGTCCCATCTTCTTTTCTGTCTTATGTTGGAAAAAAATAATTACAGGTCTTTCTATTAAAATAAAACAATGGAAGACAGGAGGCAATGGCAAAAACTGCTCATTGCATGCTAACTATAGGCATACCAAGCAAAAACAAATGCACCACTTAAGAGTCCTCACACTCCCTGACCGACTCGCTGCCACCAGCCATCTCTGTCAACAAGACTATAAACCCCAAGTAACTTCATGGCCAAAGAAATCAGACAGAGGTCAGTATTTTTGCTGAAGTAATCTTTCTGAGAAGAATGGTTCAGAGTATTAAGATAATCAGATCTGGGAGCTGAAGACCTGTTCAGCTGTATTGCTTATGAGGGATGTTGTAGCTGCATTTCACACGATTCATGGGACTATACAATTATGCTATTACTACCACTCAGGTTTCAACAGAACTTTTAAATGGAAATAAATGTGTACAAAGAAGGCAAGGATTGATAGTGGGGGGAAAAAGAGTTTTGAAGAAAAGCATAAATAGTCCAATGGCTAAGATTTAAAAAGTAAGGCTAATTAGTCTTAAGACCTATAGCTTTCTATCCTGCTTTCTGGATTTAATTCTACATAGAATCATCTTCCATTAGTATACCTGGGTGTTGGTATTTATCTCTAGTCTATGTATTTCTAAAAGACATAGAATGTCCTAAATGCTAGCTTTGGCACTGTTTAAAATGCTAAATGATGAAATCACCTGGGCTTCTTGGCACTCTAGCACTGGCTGCCAGTCAGTACTACTTGAAATATTACTCTACTGAAACTGTTAGCTTTAATTCTGAAACTGGCTCTATTTTTGAGCTTCAGTAGAGAATTAATGAAATCTTTATATATGGGATATGATAGAGATCTATAAAACTGGTAATGATATGGGGAAATTAATAGGAATCAGTTGTTCACATGCCTTCCTGTACAAGAACTAGAGTGTATGAAACTAAACTAATAGGGAACAGTCTGAAAGCAAATAATATTTTTTCACTAAATATTAATTAATCTTCAGAGTTCCTTGTTGAAGGAAATTGTGACGTTTACAAGAAGTGACTGGATGTGGGGTGGGGAATACATCCAAGGCTACTAAAATATAGCCTATAATTCAAAGTACCCGCACTACAAGCAGTACAGGCTGAGACAGCATTTTGGTGAAATAACAGAAATAACGCCACTAGAGTTTGCACTGCTCTGTTGTGTAGACACCCACTTTTGACCATCGGCAAAAAAAGATACTTACTGGGTTAAAAAGACCTTTAGTCTTGTACAGAACAGTGATTTGGTATCTCAAAACAAACTTTTAAATTGCATTTTATGTAAGTTAGAGAATGGTCTATTACAGTATTTTTCTAGATTGTTCAAACAGTAAACCCTGGTAGGTAAAATGGGAAGGACCCATTAACAAGGAATGGGATGACAGACTAAGGAAAAACTGAGTTTGCTTTTTTTAACTAAACTTCAGAAAAAATCTTCAATGACAAAAGCTAAAGTAACTGCAGAGATCTTTAGGTTAGCTCTGCTCTAGACAAACTTGAGTGAGAATTCTCTTGCAATGCATCAGGTGAATACTAGCTGCAGCTTCCAGCATCTGTCCAACAATCACCAGTGCTATAAACACATGGATCTTCTCGACACCAAATGGGGCAATACACAGAACCAGGCCATGGTAAATCTCCTCATGCTATTTCAGCTGTTAAATCTTTTTTTCTGGTGAAAGAGCCAGGAGCTTTGAATTTGTTGATGGTGATGTTGATACAGGGAACTATCAGCAGTCACCAGCAAATCCCATCACAGGGAGATTTGCTAAATAATATTGGAGGATAAAACACAACTCCACATTTAAGCTCTGGGAATAAGACAAAGAATCTTTTTGTAAGTAGGCCTTGACTACCTTGTTTTTCCCCAGAACATACTGTGAATGACTGGCAAGGAATGGGGGTTTATTTGAACTAAATGACTCCTAGACTTACAGAAGGGAAAAAACACATTTTAATGTATATTTTCCCCTGTCCTTTTTTTCCAAAGCTCTCGGGAGAAAAAAAAAAAGTCTTAAATGCACTTTTGTTTATGGTTCCTTGATTTCAATGTTAATGCTCACTCTACTACTATCATACTTTACTGTGCTTTTTTCAATATAAATGTAAGCACAGAGACTAAGTTCTTGAAAGTCCTTCCTACTCCTTTCAAAACAAAACACAGAGACTAAGTTCTTGAAAGTCCTTCCTACTCCTTTCAAAACAAATCTATTTTTCTTTCTCCTTTTGCAGAGTACCAATATACATTATCTAGGTCCTCAAATTACAGCTTTGTACCACTGTACCTTGATGTTTCAAAAAGAGATGCTTACTCTAATACAGTTTATAGCTAGCTTACTGTTGCTAGTCAAGTCTGCCTTGCAAGATTATTTAAAAGAAAGTGTGGTCAGTCCACAAGGTCAACTAATTACACAAAACTTTCCCTTCTTCCTGCTTACAAGTCCTTCACTACTGTTCTGTAGCTTATATGCATATAGTTGAAAACTATTCTGAAAGCTTTACTCATTCATATTCTTGTGGTATGATTCATAAAACACTATACAAAATAATTTTAGTAAACATCAAAAAAGTTGGAGTTCACTTCCCCCAGCCTTTTTAAAAGGGAAAAAAAAATTCAAATGTATCAAAACAACTGATACTGAAGTGTATGTAGAAATTAATCTTTTTCATTTCTAACATGAAAACCCCCTTTTTTAATAACTAAAATCACTACCTCTTTACAGTAAAGTTGAACATCTAATATTGTTACACTTGGCTCCCACTCCTATGGTTTTGAGAGCATTTAGGTACTGCAGAACTGTGCATATTAATGGTGGTGATGTTGAGATTTTGCTACACAAAAAAAAAGTCTTGCTGACACTGCAGTTTTGTTTTAAAGTAAATCTCCTTGATTAACTTTTTCCCCCCTTCAGCAGTGCTCTTTATTTCCTTAGCTGCCAGTACCAGGACAAGTACAATGAACTTCAGCACATAGGCGGTATGCAGAGAAAAAAATTACAGTACAACTTGCTTTTTGTAAGCACTGTCAGTGAAATGTTAGTGCTCTGCATGGTGCAAACTGCAATCCTGTTACAATGAGGCATTGTATGTAATAAAATAACTTCATGGAGAAAAGACACTTCAATACAGTCTGCTGAATTCCACAGATTTGTCAGCGATACCTTGGTAGTCACCGCTGCTAAGTCGCGTGCAGCAACGCAGAGGCCCAATCTGACTGGGACGGATGACCTTTTGCACGGGTTTTAAAGTATAAAGATATGGTTGATTGAGTATTGTTCAATGCAGCTCTCTTCCTTCTGGCTGCAGCACTGCAGAGGGGCAGAAGAGGACATCCACTGTAGGATGCTGTGTGTATCCATCTCTATGCTCTGAGTTGAATAAAGCCCTTTCTGGTAGTTTCCTCCTCATTCTTTGGATCTTTCCTTCCAGTTCACAAGTAAAGGTCAATGAGCACGCAGCAGGTGACTGCCATCAGTCAGATTCTGACTTCTCATTAGATTTAGATGATTTACGCTTTCTCTTTTTCTTCTTCTTCCTTTCTTTTTTCTTCTTTTCCTTCTTTCTCTTTCTTTTCTTGTGTTTATCTCTACATTCTGAGGAAGTGGAGCTGCTGCCATCTTCATCATCCTCATCGCTGTCATCACTGTTATCATCATCATCTTCTGAGGTAGAGTCCTCCAGGAGCTGCTTCAGTTGCTGTATCCTGAGTTTAAAAAATGTGAGTAAGAATCCTTTCTAGCTCTTCTCTACCTGTAATAATTTCTTCAAGCTTTCATCCATTTCCTTCCTAGCTTGAGCCATGGAAGCTGCATGCAAAGGGCAGGGGAACACTTCGTCTTTTGCTGAATTACACTCTCGTTACAGTTTTCAGACTGATAAAAGCAACCTCTTTTGAGACGAGCAGACGGTCTGCTTTCAGGCACTTTCCATCCCACGCGGTATCAGACAGACTAGCTTATTGGCCAATATTTATGTGTGCAAAACAATGAGGCACCAGCTGTCACCAGACCACCATAAGAAGTTCTATGCTTATCCACACACAGATGCATACTGGGATTACGATATTACAAAATTCCTTTCCCTGCCGATACAGAGATGTCAGTGAAGCTGACAGAGTAGGCTCTGCTTTAGATGCAGAGGTATTTTTGACAGGCACTCTTCCTTTGAACCTTCATGGATTACTGGCAAATGGGGATAAACTGTTTATTTTACTGTTGTTTTCAGTATGCTCTCCAAGGCTCTGCTGCTTTTTTTTTTTTCTTAAAAGAAAAACAAACAAAAAAAAAGGCAACACACCCACAGCAGCAGTACTACTCTATGGGCTACCTATAGTTTGTTCAGTTACCTCATTGATGCAGGTTAAGTAAAAACGCATTACAGAACTCTGCTGCTTTATATATTGAATAATGACCTCACATGAGGAACAACATCGGGTGCCTGGAACTAGCTGTTGAAATCCATCCCTTCATCTCTACTGAAGGCACTCTAATGTACCAAATTTTAAAAAACATATCAGTGAAGTCAGTGAAAGAAGAAAAAAAATTTAAAATCTTTTTCTAGGCCTAAACAAAAAATAAACTCAAGTATCTGAACATTCTGACATTTAAACCTTTTGGGAAAAAATATAGAAGCTAATAGAATTAAAGAGGTAGCAAGTACTAATGAGTGATTATTGAGAAGGTAGAAATGTATTAGTGTCTGCCAACATAAAGAAACTGCCATAAAAAAAAAAGTCTGGAGCTGGTAAGCGCAGCTTATATCAAAATTTCACCTATACATTAGTATCCTATTATCAAAATGAAAACCAAATTTAAAGCAGTTTACTACAGAAACAGACTTACCTCATTTCTTTTTCATGACGTTTGTTTTCCCTTATTATATCGTACATTGGATCTTCATGTGCCTTTAAAGTGGTAAAGAAAAGTATTTATTACTCACTGTTGTATTTCTTAAAAAAATAAACTAATGCAAGAGGCTTTTATCAAAATATGAAATATATTTAGTGAGCTGTTAATTCACAAGCATAATCTCAGATTTAACATCATCAATCTGAATTGTTTGTTGTTTTTTTTTTTTTACTTTAGGAAAAGCTTATCTAGTTACTTCACTAATGAAGGGGACTCTGCTTAGGCATACTACCTCTCTCCCTCTCCCACCACAGTTAAGTAAGAAAACCCCACAGATATATTATAGGAATAGCTAGACACAGAAGGAATACTTAAGCTCAAAATAACAAGCAGTGTCCTTACAGCGTATTTTAAAAACTTGGATACAAACGCACAGGAATATAAGAGCAAGGAATATTAGACAAAAGGTTAATGTAGTTGCCCTAATATGCTATGCGCTACCATTATTGGTTCTTAAATCAGTTGGTTTTAAATTAAACAGGCATTGCAGCAAAAGATTGTCGTGAAGGAAGTCAGCAAATAAACCTTGCAGACATTTAAGGTGAGTTCATGCCATGCAACAATGCAGCAAAAAGATGGGGTGACTATTTCTGTTGCAAGATTCAGCAAATGAGTTCAACAGAGAGAAGATATCAGACGCTGACCAGAGGGGGGAATTAAAATGTCAGTAGCAAATGAAAGGTGCTGGGAATACACGATGAAGGGCAACAGTT
>Ga0181612_171596_pt1 | contig 17698 bp, 3 predicted proteins | sample HoacroProtozoa21_FD_119630 | JGI IMG/M metagenome (GOLD analysis project Ga0181612, IMG submission 119630) | Hoatzin crop microbial communities from Cojedes, Venezuel. Combined Assembly of Gp0051906, Gp0051904, Gp0051908 | reverse complement strand
TACTCGAGGTTAGGCTTCACCAGTGCCCAGTAGAGGGGCATGATCACCTCCCTGCTCCTGCTGGCCACACTATTTCTGATACAAGCCAGGATGCTGTTGGCCTTCTTGGCCACCTGGGCACACTGCTGGCTCATGTTCATCTGGCTGTCAGCCAGCACCCCAAGATCCTTTTCCACCAGGCAACTTTCCAGCCACTCCTCCCCAAGCCTGTAGCATTGCATGGGGTGGTTGTGACCCAAGAGCAGGACCCAGCATTTGGCCTTGTTGAACCTCATACTGTTGGCTTAGGCCCATTGATCCAGTCTGTCCAGATCCCACTGCAGTCTTTCTATCCTCGAGTAGATTGACACTCCCACCCAACGTGGTGTCATAGTTAACAGCATCAACCAATACAGAACAAGTTAAGTTTAGTAACTCTGCTGAGCTCACGTGTCTCACATGACTCTTAATATCCATTAAGTTTTTTAAAATTCACACGCCAAAGAGCCATCTACCTACTTCTTGTGAAAGAGTCACCAAATGCAAACTAAGAACCCCTACACGCGTCACTATGTAACAAACAAGAAAGTTAAACCGTTCTAAAAGATATATGCTGTCATTTACTTTTCCATGAATGCAAGAATCTAAAAACCTAATTTTAGCACTTAGGTAGCTCTTCCATAAACACAGCGTGCATCAAAGTGGCAAGGAGTGCAAACAGAGGACAAAGCTAGATACCTGCAGAAAAAGCAACTGCATGAAAAACATAAAGCTAATGGGGACTCTCCTTATCTTATCAGACACCTATTTATTGTTTTTCCCTACTTCATTTCTTTCCTGTCTTCTGATGTTGTACGTTAGATATACTTACCTTCATGAATGACTATGGCCACTCGTGACCTCAGGCAAACACTAGAAATTCAAAAGCACACCAGTGGTCCATTTCTTTATGAGGGGGAAGGAAGGTGGGAGGGATATGAAACTTCAGTTGGTGGGTGGCCTCTATACATATACCAGTACCTTTGAAGAACTTGACCTGAAGACTTTCATGTACATCAGGTTCAAATTTTTCAGTTTAAATGTCAGTCATCAGGGAAATTAGTCTTTTTCCTATCCTATTGTTCCTATGTTTTTTTTCAACGAATATGCAATTTGTTTGCAAAGTGTCGTACACACCATTCATATACTCTTCAAGGACAAAACACTGAAAATATTGTGGGAAATTAGCAAAACTCCAGAAAAAAGTTATTTGTTCATTTATTTTTAAGAAAATGACTCAAACCCAAAATCCAGTAGAAACAGCAGAGACGGTTTTAGTGGCTGTCTACCAAGTTATAGAGACAGTTTCTGTGTAGTCAGGTTATACAAGCTTCCCACTCGTTGTAGCTGCCCAGGTGTACAGACCTGCAGTTCCCAGTTCCATTGGTACTAAACTGACCCCTGCCGGCACGATTTCTAGTTGTTGAAAACATCTGGATTTTTAAAAAGGTTTATAAGGATGGAAACAATTTTTTTAATGGCACCCAAAAGTGTGATAATCCACCTCCTTGTACAAATCTTTGTAACCCAAGGAACTCACAAAATTAGTTTCTGACATGACCCAGAAAGGAGCAATCAGAGTATACGGAAGAAAACGAAGGCAGACATATAAGATTATCTGGCTATTCAGCAAGTCTGTGCTTAAGAGAGAACACTTTCTCCCAAACCTTAAAATCAGATAAACTTTTCATAAACAAACAATGTCACTTGAAAAAAGTAAAAACCCTAATATAGTCACACATTTTTGAAGTTGCATTATTTGAGGGTTAAAGTACTTGACCCTTTCTGGGTTTAGTATAATGTTAACAGCAAGTGTTGGAAGCAACGGTTTTCCTTGGAGATTTTTTCTTCTGCTAGGTTAGTTTTTCTCAGAGAATACTCACATAAGGATGCTGTACAGTAATAAAATTCCCCACATGGATCCCATCACAAAATTTTCTCAGAAATCTTAACTCAAAGGGAAAGCTGATTTTGTGGGCCTGGCCCAAGCTTCAGAGTCTCCTGCAAATAAAACTCTTCATCAGGAGAAAGGTCACGCAAAAGTTGAGAAAGCACTGTCATATTTTCCTACAGGTCTTGAAAGTGCTTCTTAATAGGCCTGATTACACTTCTCCTCCATTTCTTTTTCTTCCAAATTTCCTTTGTCACTATTCCCTGCCTGCTAACTGACTGCCTCTGGGATGCACAGAAAAGGCAGTCCGAGCTAACACAAGGTCTCTTTGCATGCATACACACACTTGTAAATAGGTTGGTCCATGCAATTTTTTTTAAAATAAATCAAAATAAATTGCACCTAATTCTTTCCATAAATCCATAATGAACATGGTCACTGCGATGAAACAAATTTGAAGATACATGTGTGCTTCATACACATTTTGACACTGAAAACTGTTAGACAAAGAAACTGAATCTACAAACCGAAGAAGTGTCAAAGCCTAGTCTCCTTGGCTTTCACTCACCACATCTCTCTCTGCTTCAATTCTCTTGTAGCTATATTGTGGTGGCCATTTCCACAGTGAAAACATTAAGGGGTCTCTCTCCTCATCTACAACTGTATTTTCACAAAACCTGCAGGAGTAGCTTCGAAACCTCTGTCCCTCTACTAAATGTGGTGGTGATGAGTTATTACTGCTAAAAGTTGTTGGGGAAAGAAGAAATGATTGTGAGACAGACAATACAGAGCATGATCAACTAAGTCACATATTTCCTTAGGAAACAAAGCAAAAAATGGCTATGATGAATTGAAAATAGAGACCGTGAAAGAAGGAAAAAGGAAGTTACAGAAAAAAAGAACTAGAAAGTAATATTGGTTTCTTTTTTTCTTTCTTAGGATAGAATAATTAAAAAGAGTGGCAAAACAGCACAAAGCAGGTAAAAGCAGTGAAATAACAGCACTGGGAAAATAGGGTCAAAAACCACCCCACTTTTTAGACTACCTGTTTTTTCTGCATCCTGTCAAAAAGATGGCATTTAGTCATTTTACTCATACAATATTTTAGTCCTTTCAAACAATTGCAGTTGTAGCCTGTAAAGTTATATATGCTTAGAAAGAAAATACTGAGCACAGCAAGATGGGGGATGAAGTTTAATAGACAATACAGACTAACAGTCTCCAAAGACACTGTTGGGAAAACTAGAAAAAGAAGCAGCAACTTTGTGAAGTAGGCTTTTACTCTGTTCTGGTTTCTCCCACCAGCCTCAGGGTAGATTATTATAGACATATGTGCACACATCTCCCCAGTAACCTCTAGGCAAGCTGGTGTATACAGAGTTTCACATGCACGTGTGCAAAGTACAATTATAAAAAGCTTCAATAATATATCTGCAACATTTGGATAGCTTGGACTGATGAAGTGTCATTTGTGAACATGCGCATATTTTAGATAATGCAAAGCAGGTACTAAGTCCTGATAACCAACAACTGCTCAGGCATTTATAACACTTGCAGATACAGGCTGCAAGATATGACCACAACTCTGTAAATGAGTATTAAAGAGACTCTTTAGGCAGGCCTTGTATTTGTTGCCATTGTTATCTTTAGGTTATCACGTGTGTTTGGGCATTCTGAAATATTACATGCTTTTATTTAGCATTTAAGAATATTAAGGTTGACAACTGAGAATTAATAGGCACTCATACCAGGAAATGTTACAGGGAAATTATTAGGCTGATCTAAAAATCTTGCCTTAAATAAGGATTTCTTATTTTTTTTTTAAGATGGATACAAACACTATCAAGGCTGTGTATCTGTGCATACACAAGAAAAACAATCCATGTTTTTTAGTAAGAAGAGAAACAACTTACAAAGTGAGAAAAATATTACTTCAGGTACGGAATTGAAGTGTTCCCTATGCCCATGGGACACTTCGTCCCACAGCCAGCACTGGTTATGTCCATCCATTCCCTCTCTTCCTATAGTACTGAAATCAAAACAAAACTGCAAATGTACCTACCTAGAGAAAAGAAAAAAAAAATCAAACTGTTTTCTGCGTAAACAACTATTGCCATCCACCATTTTGTAAGCTGCCCCAGCACACACACTTAGACATAGTTCTTTAATTATTTATTGGCTTCTGCAATTGATAGCAAATTTTTGGTGGTTCTTGAAGACTGAAAGTCACTCCTGCAGATCCAAAACGCTTTAGTAGAAAAAGAGAACAGTTTATTCATTTATTATATCATACTTCTTTGGAAAGCATGATTTCAAGCATTTGTTTACTTTAAAGATACAGTATTCCGTTTTACATCCACAGTTCATTAATTACCAGATTAACTCAGGTTTATTCACTGAGGTTACCAGCCAACCAATGATCAATTATACATGCTTCTTCATTCAAAAGACACATCTTCTACTCCACATTTTGAAATTAGTATTACTGGACATCTGTATATCCAGTAATGTAATACCATTAGAACAAACGTATAGTACAGCAAATCAGAATGTCCTGCAGGATTCTGATATTCCTGGGCAAATGCTGAAATAATTCAGCACATAGATTTGGCGTTTGTTTGCAAAGTGTGCACAAGTACTGAAAAGATCAGAGAAGTTCAGATTTACTTTTTGTTTTGAAGAAGGGACACTACCTGCAAACTACCCCTGTACCAGACCCAGTTGTCTGAAAAAATTCGCCCAGGGATTATATAATGAAGCAAATGCCTTTTGTGCATACTCTGGGTTTTTTGCAATATCACAATCCAAACTAGTGGAGGATAGTGACAAAACCTATGAACCTCCTTAAATTGTATAACACAAGCTTGCTGCTGTCACTTACCAGCTGTAAATTTCTTCCAGCCATGTGTCAACCTCATTTCTACAAGGCAAATATTTTATATTTCTACGCATTCAGGTGGAACTGTACATAGTGTGCTACAAGCAAATGAGTTAAGAACACTCTAAACCAGTGTAGCTCAAGGAAAAAGCTAAAGCAGAGGGAATTCATAGTGCGAAAAAAACTATTTAAAAAAAAAAAAAACAAAAAACAAAGCTTAATTCCATGTTAAAATCTTGAATAAGCAAAGAATTAAAGACAGAGTGACCCAGCAAGTAAGAGATGGGTCAGCAAGAATTCTAGCTTGCATTATTGATTTTTCAATATATTCAGCAAATACATTTCTGCCTCAATTTTTTCATCTGATCAATATGAGTAAAATATTGAAGAACTCAATAATAATAACATACTAAACATGAACATTCTAAAGATACAAATAACATTTCAAATCATCCCATAGGAAAAACTTTTGTCCCTGCTTTGTCATCTTGCATCTTCTATTAATCACACACTAATCAAAAAAAGTTCAAGACTAAATACATACATAAGAACACAGGCTCATATAATAGAGCTCTGACATTCTGAATTATAGAAACAGAATAATTCTGCTTATGACGTGAAATGCTATGTCAGCTAGTTAGTTGAGAAAGCAAGACCTCTTGCCTATTCACTCAGTTACATTAGAGCTTAAGCACCCTCCTGCAACAGAGAAGCCTTATTCCTCATAAGGATGAACAGTGTTCTGAATGCAAACATAAGATTAGGTTGCCCATACTCCAACTCAGAAGCCAGGACTGTCTTGGCATTGGGTCCCAGCTAATCAGCCCTACTCAGGGAAAAGCTGGGGTTCACTTCCACGCTACTGGTGCTCATCACAGAGCCTCCTATTTGGGAAAGCCTTCCAGGAGTACATTCAAAGCTGCCTGAAAACACTGCACCAGAATGTTCAAAGTCTCCCCTTCAGAAAGGCTAATTTTGCTCAGCATATCAAACAAACTTGAGTCAATTCGGGTTCTTTAAAAGAAAAAAAAAAGCACACAGATCAAATCTGACAAGTATCTGGTTGAATCATTTTGAAACACTTAAGAATAAGACACATTTAATTGGAGAAATTTAAAGACTGGGTCAGATACTTCTCAGGAAAAAAAAAAAAAAAACCAGAAGTAAAACTGTAGTTCCAATGCTTCCTAACATCCTTGTGCCCTAAGCAAGTAGAGCAGTCTTCACTATACATTTGGAATAGCACTATTTGCAAACCACATACCTCAAACACAGTTTCTTAACAAAGTATGTCTCTGTCTCTGCTTTTGAATACATATAAAATACAGTTGTCATACAGAACTGGTAACTGAAATTCAATGTTTTGTTCTGTAAATTGTATTTACATGTTCAGAGCAGTGGTATATAACGGTAGAACTTGTAGTGAAAGCCTAATTTATGACTTGCTTTTAGCCAGGAGTACTAGATCATATTTGGAGGCCATCATGAGTGTAAGAGGCCCACTGGATCTGGTTGTCTTTATGATCTGTGTCTTGCTGCTTATTTATATGTGGACTTCAGATCAATTTCAGATAAGGAAATTTCCTAAATTAAGATGAATAAATAATGATTCTTGAAAAAATGCAGCAATCTTCTTTATGGATGGTAAGAAAGGCAGATGAATGCTGAGAACCTTGGAATATTACCACATTAAAAATACGTAAACTTTTTGCTGACAGAGTTGATAAGAGTCGGTAAGATAGCTTAGTCAACACAAATGTCCATATGTCTAGACCACTGAGTACAACCACAATTTGCACATACAGCATAAGTAATCTATCTTATTCCAAACTGAGCAGACACAGAAACATTTTTTACCAGAAATAATTCATCTTACCCACATAAATACGCCACACACTTTAAAAGTCAACACAGCTACTCAACTGAATAAGGCAGCAGGATTTGGATTTTTTTAAGGATGCCTACAGACTCTGTTTTAAAAAGCTTTTTTCAGCTTTATCAGAATTATAGTTTCCAGTATTTATCTGGCATCATGACTGCCACATCTCCTTTCAATGCCAAAGACTAAGTGTTCGACAGACCAAATCCAATAAGGGGATCAGGTTTTAGTGGGGTTCTGTTTGACTTCTTTCTCATGGCAAAGGCTGATTTGTGAAGTCACAATCGCTGCCTGTGTTTGTTTAGCTTCCACAAGTGCATTAGTTTGTTATTCACAAGACTATCAGCAGAAAGAATGCAAAAGAGACATTAGTATACGCATATTTGACAACAACTTGTAAAAATATGCAGTCAACTGGCACATATAAATGGATAATGTAGATTTTTAAACTGCATGTAATGAATAAATAACTGCTGTCTTGTAGTTCATCCAGCATATAAACAAGATTATCTAAACAAATTTAAGAAATCTGTAGGTTTTCTTTTCTTTTGCTTAATAGCAAAAGAATGGATTTAGGAAAAAAATCTCAGCAACTAAATATTTGAGGCCACTGAAGTTATGAGCTGCTCTCAAAGGCTCATAATTGTTCCATAGCAGTCAACTGTTTCGGCTGAAATTTTCCAGCCAGACTGTCTGATTCAGGCTTTCTTTTTTGGGGAAAGAATGAGCAGATCAGGGACGGAGGGGGGAGAAGTGAAAGATTTAGGCAATAATATCTCAAACATTTCTGAGGTTGATAGAAATACCTTCTTATGCCCATAAGAGAAAAAATAAATCTTATAATTATTTTCTTGGGTTACTGTAACACTTTCACACCTTAAAGTACCGATAAAATCTGTTAGAGGCATCTAAAAATAATTCACCACAAACCTAATACATAAGACTTGGAAAAAATGCCAGCATAAGAAATTTCAGTATCAACTTGTTAGCGCTGAACTAACTTCTAGTTCTGCTTCAAATATGCATTAGCCTCTCCACTCCTATGTGCAACTGAAGATGTATTTGCCACGCTTTGAGAGCCAACAAGTAACTGGCGTTTCATGTGACCTTCCTTAGTTTACTTACCTTGTAGTTTTTGAGAACATATCAGTATGTTGACTAAATTGGTGCAAAAGAGCTATTGCTTTTGCACTTGCTTCAGTGAATTTGTACTGAGTGGGATCATTGTTAACATTCAAACAACACTGAAAATGCACAAGAGATCACGTGTTTCAGTTTACATTCCTAACATACCTTGTCGAAGTTCCAGTCATTGCTCAAAGATGGGCAAGTCCAATCACAAAGTCTAGGTATTTAGGGTCTGTACTGGTTAAAAACAACTAAAAGAAATCTCAGTCTCTTGCTAAAATCCCAAACCCTGTAGATGCACGAGGTATTTAACTTTCTCCCATTTTGCAATGACTCTTCCAAGAATGGAAATATATACAAGATATCCTTAGCATTACTAATGTTCCCAATACTGATTAAAGAAATTATGCAGAAACTGTAGAAAAGCAAACTAATCTCTGTTACGCTGTCAAAAACATTTCTGCCTTCTGTAAGTACAATCTTCAGTTTAACACCAGCAATAAGAATGTTGTGAAGCTCTTTTCACTCAGCTGAAAGACTTTAATGCCATGGGCTTTTTGTATTAACAAGAAAATACTAATGTTATATTTTTGTGAAAAGAAATTAGACAACATACCACCAAAGAGTTGAATAAAGAAGCTGACAGACAGAAATCTAAGACATTGTCATTCTGCAAACACTGTTAGGATTTAAATATACAGCCGCAGACCCTGAGGTCACGATACCCACTCTACCTGCAAAATTAAAAGATTTTGACCTTGACACCAAGGCGGGATGAAGCCACCAGCCCCAGACGGTTGGATTCCCTGGGCAGCAAAGATAAATTGCGAAACAATCTAGAGGCAAGCCAAAGAGAGGGAGGAGGAAAGGACACAAGGGATCTGAATTCATAAAGGCAGAACAAAGACGAGGCTCAGAGGAAGCACAGAGATTTAAAAAATGGCTTTCCTCACAAATTCTACAAGCAAAGTTCATTTTTGTACTCGAAGATGCTCTTTTTAGCTTTAAGCTTTTCCCAGCTTTCAACCAGATTTTTTTAAAGATTTGTAATGGCATCAAGGCATTTGAATTTTTATAACTCAAACCCCGCTCACAGAATACACACTATACAGCATGAAAAGTGGCTTGGAAAAGGATAGCCTAACACGGAAATCTGCGAAGCAAACCTGCCATGTCCATACAAAACCAGAAAGGGCCATCTCTCCTATTTTTACCACCTTTATTGTTAGAGCTCTGTCACATTTCTCCTCAGCTCTTACCACCTTCCCAGTTTCATCACTTCATCTAGCATCTTTGCTTGCTTTCTGCCTTTTCTTGTCCACCCTCAATTGTAACCTGTAACCTGTACATCCTCTCTTCTTGTTGCCCATTTCTTGTACCCCATGCGCTGCTTTTTCTTTTCTCTCCTGAGCCCACTTGCTATTTTAGGTTTCCCCTACAACAGCCGCCTATTTCACATGGTCTCTTTTGTTCCTGGGAAACAACCTCTTCAAATACTTATTCAAATCCCACTCTCTTTGGCCGGTTCTCTGTTACTGGTCTCCACTTCACTGTGACTTCCTCTGTTTAGCTGCCTGAACTTCAAAAAAATTCTTGCAGCTAAACAAAAAATGTACTACAAATATCGTACCTCATGTAATCTGTTCAAAGTCCAATGTGGGCTGCAGCACCTCAGCAAACTGACACCTGTGATCTTCCTTATACTGAAATTATTTTGCTATGCAAAATTCCAGTTTCCATTTATAACATAAAGTAGCCTTTCCTTATTTTCTTCCAAATCCTCTCCTGACACAAAAGTGTGGACACAAGCCTTGTAGCATGCCAAGTACACGGACTAATTTTCAACCCAGAAGAAATGATGTGGAAAGCAAAAAAGGAAGAGGTGGGAAGAGGGACAGAGGAAGGTCTGCTAAATCCCACCATGGACAGATTCCTAAAAAAATACCCAGAGAGCAAAAGGCAAATTAAATAAAAACTCATCTTATTGTTGCATTTCTTTCACGAACTGAAATTAGTTCACTTCTAAGACTATGCTATAACATTTTATACTTGGGTTTTCAAAACACACAGGGAAGCATCTAATTCTGTGCCACTGTGGACTCCTTTGAATAAGAAGAAAACACTGTTACACTGATGCAACTCATCTGCGTTCCTTTTGCATCATGATAGCTGTGAAATTAACAGGTAGCAAAAGAGGCCATGCTCCCACTTTTCTTAGAAGCAGAGATCCTGATTCCTTTCCCTTTCCTACATTGGAGGAAGTGGAATATCACAACAGGCCATGCAGGAGAAAACGTTAACTCAGCCTACAGTGGTAGAGGAAACAGAAGCAGCAGTGGCATCACCAGCCCTGAAGCTTTCAAACTCATCTAAACAAATGGGTCAGGAGCAGAGGATACACACAGAAGCGTGCTCCATTTCTCAAAAGTTGGGAGCATAAAAGCATTCCCATTTGTAGATTCACACACAACCTGCACACCAGCACATGCACAGATACACACAGCCTTCCTTCAGCTACACCTGTTTTGGTACTTCAAAGGAAATCGTTAGGCTAAAAATTTGTTCCACTGTATTCTATCTTTTCCTTCACAACATGTTTAATACACAAGATGACACCAATGTAACAACATATCAACTCAGATGGGACCCTATGATGGTCTACTTTAACTACCCAGGCTTTGCAACCTCTTACATACACTTTTGACATTGCCCAAAATCCAGGAACGATGAAGTATTGGCTTAACCACATTATAGATTCATTTCTTGTAAATGGTTATACACAGTAAATAGCAAGCAAGGAGTCTGCCATAGTTTCAGCCAAAACAATCCACAGAGAGCATCCATGATTTTCAACACAAAATTAAACTTTGACACAGAATAAAAGATTTAAGTGCAAAAACTCAGAACAATCAGTCAGAAAATCCCGGAAAGGGGTGACACCGAACTAAAAAGCAGGTTTTGTTGAGCTAAGAAGCTTATAATAATTCCTTTGAGGTGGAAGAGCACATAGCACCTCGTGGGGGAAGAGAATAGAATATCCTGTTCTACCAGTTCATGCCCCACAAGAAACTTCTTTCCCTTAGTTGGTACAGACATTCACCATCTCAGTGCTGGGAATTCAGGCTTAATCCTCAGGACATTACAAGAGCTGATATTACTGCAGAATCACCCTAACAAAAAGATGCTGAGCCAGAAGCCACTCGGTAATTTGGCTTTTCATATAGTCCTGGTAATTTATTCAAACCGGTCTTGACAACCATCAATGTCTATTGCTAGTTTCAAGATAACTGATGCTTTTCTGAGCAATCAGGGTGCCACATTAGAATCTGAAGGAACAACTTTTTACCTTTCCTTACAGCAGAGGACAGTATGAAAATGCCATCCCTAAAAAGATTCCTACAGACTAGAAAACTAATGAGCATCACCCCAATTTTGTTAATCATGATTTCAGTATTCCCACATCTGAGAAATTCAGGAAGTAAAACTCATTACACCTCAGGATGCTTATATACTGAAATGTGCTATCAGTGTCTCATACTGCTGGTCCAGTACCTTTACGATAGATACATAAATTGATGTCATTCTAGCAAGACAGAAGTGATAAACAGCATCTTCATAAAGGTTGACCCCTTGCTATCAGACCAATTACAAGAAATGCTGAACCAGTAGCATGACAGTTAGCTAAGGTGTTGAGCCATGTGAAAAAGTAAACCTCTTTTCTCAGCTGGAGAAGTGCAGCCAAGGCTCATTAACAGTTGACAAAATGAAGATTCATCAAGCAAAACAATTCTCACTTCATCATAGGCAATTGTTTCTGTTAAAATAGAGCCAACTATATTATATTGTTCAACTCTTTCTCAGAAAAAGCAAAGCAGTATCATAACACAAACACTATTTTGTTACATTCTTAATGTATCATTTCATTTTAAAATGTACGCTTCATGCCTTAGCTTTTAGAATATGTATGCTTAATGCCTTAGTTTTTACGAACACTGCAACATACCATCATTTACAGGTATTATAACATAGAACACTCTACTACAGAAAATCCTTGAGGCAGAACTTAGCAAAACAAGTCAGTGCAGAAAAAAAGCTCGTTTTATCATTATCTTTTCAGTGTAAGAGGCAAAGATTTGCATTGCCTATTTATATTTGCCAGCAAATTGACATTTGATATTTTGCTAATTCTTTCTGCATCAGATAAGTTTCTTGGCAAAAAAGAGACACTTTCTCATCTTTAAATGTCAAAATTTCATTTACTTTTTGGCTTGCAAACAGTGCGAGTCCATAAAATCCAACTGTGGAGGGTTACAGAATCTCTCTAGGATTAATTACGCTTTTAATTAAATTAAAAGATTCCTCCTTACGTGACCTCTATATCAGTCCCATATGCACGTTATCTCTTCTCAGGCTTGTCTCAGAGGACAACACACTCCCCATTACAGAACTAGACCATTTTCCCTTTTGTTGTATCTGCCAGGAGGCTGTTTGGAATTTAATTGCTGCCCTTATTTATGAATTATAACTGCAGGAAGAGTTGTTTGTGTGACAAATATTCTATGAATTTGAATTGTTATTGCAATGGTTATTGTAGGAAAAGAAAAGAAACACAGTAGGTTTCTGTTTTGTACTCAGTTTTTAAAGACAAGTAGAATCTGCCTTATAAGTAATTTTTACATGTCCAAAACCAATTATTGTATCTGAATACTAAATACTGTACACACCTAATTGAAAATATACACAAACATCTGCATATGTATTTTATGTATGTATAGACACATGCACAAACTTTCTGAGAGGCTAAATATTCCTGGGAGGTATCAGCAAGCCTAAATATTGGGGGGGGGGGGAAGAAGAAGAAAGCAGTTATCCAGTGGATACAAAAAGAAGAGAAACTGCAGTGGCATGCAGCACTGCATACACAGCAGGTAGGAAAAAAAAAAAATCAAACCAACCCCCAAACATTGTTCATTAATCTTCTTCTCCAGTAGAGACTGAATAAAATAAACAAATTCCCAAACTGAATTAGACATGGTGTGCTTAAAACGCAAAGCACATGGTGAAAGATAAAAGCTGTAAACAACATTATGGGGTCCTTACGTGAAAGCACGTTTGCAATACAATTCTAGACAACATCCCTTTCCCTTTTTCTTTCTGGGTAGTCATAGCAGCAGCATCAGTTTCTTATGAGCCTGTCACAAAACATGAGGGACTGGAAATCAAACAACTGCACGCTGATGAAACAGAAGACAGATTCATGACAAGTAACAATCTTTCAGACCCTAGCAGTGTTTCTTAAAAGAAAACAAATGGGAATGGGTCAGCTCTTTCCCCTGCACACCCTCTTTTCTTAACACAGCTTGATTCACATTTAGCTTTGGCTTGGCACATAGTTTAACCACAGGCGACTGAAAAAGAAGGTGAGAAGTGTCACCCATCTCTCACTAAAAACCACAGAGCACATTGTATTAGTTCTCTGTAGGGGTCAGCGAGGCACTGGCTCATGAGAAATTATCTGCTGCGAAGTGTACTGACAGTATCAAGGGGCGAGGAGTGCTCCTCTGGGCCGGGCATCGCCTCCTTCCCCTGGGAGGGCACCCACATCAGAGGGAAACCTTCAGGTCCAGCACCACCAGCAGCACCAGTGCAGGCTTCCATGCGGCGGTGAACAAGAGTTGGACAGTGCAGCTTCTTCCACAGACAGCAGTAAAGAAGCACGAGATACGATCCTCAAAATTTTCAAGATTGGGCATATAGTGGTTAAAAATAACGCTGGTACAAGACACAGAGATGGATGAAATCCCTCACCAGTTTCTAACTCATGTGAGCAATTTCTGTTTGTAACTGGAGTGTTAGAGTAGCAGTCAGGTCAAGCAAGTTATTATTAATGAAGCCTTATCATAGAACAACTGCTCTGAATATCACTTAATACACTTCTCGGCTGAAAAGCCTCTAAAGCAATGTCTAATCAGGAAAAGCAGAAAGCCCCGACAGATGACATCCACCCCTCTCCAGACAAGCTCCACTTTTCAGGTAACTGCAGGTATTATCTCGGGCACTGACAAGCTAGTGTCCACACCAAGATCAACTAGCAGATGGTATAACCGGAACAGACGCTTATAACAAAATGATGCTCTACAGACAAAGGAATAACATATGGAAAACTAATGAGTTTCAGAGGATTCATTCTGAAAAGTAAAAGATAAATTAATTTCTTACACATAAGATTTCTTCCTTTTAAAATTAATTTTAAGATGGGACATAAAGTACCTCTTCCTGCAAAAAAGATTTTTGGCAATATATTCAACATTCTTTATTTCAAATTCCTACTCGGGACTTTTCACAACCTTCCTCATCCAAGCTGTCAAAGCCTAACAGCTTCCTCTGCAACAGCTACTCCTGTCCTACCAATTGAGTCATCTTTTAATCTCATGTGCTGAACAGTTGTCTAATGGAGTGGCATTTGCTCCTTATGCCATTAATTACCTCTGCAATTTGACTGAAATGGGGCAAAATCCCATTTGTGTTTTTTCTACTATGTCTATGACTCCAGCATGCAGATGCCTCCTGCATTATGGAAAATCAACTTGACTGAGCACCAAAAGGCCAAACGTCTCCTCCCTTCTAATTGATTTGTTCTACTCTGCAGAAGCAAGCATTTAATCAGGTGTCTTCCAGGAGGATGACACTAAATATTGTGCAATTCTTTTACTGAAAAAGCTTATCAGTTAGAAATGAGACTGTCCTAGAAACACTGGTACTTCGGGCATTTCTGAGCTCAATGTCCATCCTCCTCGCACTGGGAGGTTCATGCTAGATCCTGCCCATATTTACCACAGGTATCACACAGCCAGGTAGAAAGGAAAATAAGACTTCAGGAAATGTGACTTCACCCTGCTACGCATTTTCAGTTCAGGATTACTGCTTTAAATCAGATCTTTTCACAGACCAGTACTCAGTGCCAACTCTCTTATTAGTCCCGTTTTCAAAGCTAAGAGGAAGTCAGAAAGTTCAGATATAAAAACTTCTTTTTCAATTCAAAGTTCATTTCATTATTGAAGTGCCATCTGTTCATGCTGTAATGAAACTTTTTTTCTATCATTGCATATTTTAAAATTAATGTCATTATGGGGAAAATAACAAATACATGATAAACCATTGCAAATATAATTTCAAAATGCTGAGATGAATTTTCAAAAATAATTTTAAAGAGTTGTTTTATAGAAACCTGTAAACTATTTTTAAATTGAAAGATTTAGATTGAAAACTTTTTATTTCAGTGTCTGAAAATTCAGAAATTTGACCATTTCTAAATTTGAGGGACTAAATTCAGCTTCCCGTTGTGCCCGACGAGTTAATCTCAGATTTCAGTAGCATAGTGTGGAAAGGACAGACATGGATTACTCCAGCAGAACTTTAAACATACTTGGAGGAATGGAAGGAAGCATATTACTTTTTAGCCCAGGGAAAAAAAGGAAGATAAACCTTTGTGACTTCTTACAGCCATCTGGATATCTGATAGCAGTAACTGAAACCCACAGAGCACAAGATTATAGCTTGGCAATCAGAGAAAGATGTTTTCAACACGGGGTAAAAAACACTAACTCATACCTCCAATTATTCATCCAAGTGATTTCCCAGCCCAACGGCACTTCCCACCAGTTCTCAAAAGTATAGCTTGTCTTTGGACAAACCTCTGTTTTCTGAAAACAATGGCATAATTTAGAAAGCAATATAAAAGCTACAAAATTGAGAGTTAAACATTGTTTTTTTTAGTAACAGTAGTCAGTCATCCTCCTCCATATGGCTTTCAGAGGCTCCATGCTGGACTGTCATCACCACGCAAATGTCATTCGATTCTGATCTATTTTGGTACAACAATAAAAATACCTTCTTGGATGTCATTCTAACCTTATCAGAATGCAGTGGTCATATACTACTACAGCAGGAGAATTTCCTAAATCAAAGGAAAGGTCTAAAACTATTGTCAAAAAGAAGACTTCCTAGCCTAAATTTGACGATTCATTTCCTTTAGTATTGAAAGAACAGTTCTTTTTTATTTTGCAATATCTCAGGCTATAATAAAGTTTCACATTATAGCTACAAGAAGAGCAAATAAACACATAACTTTTTAACATAAAGGAGGTATAAAGAGAGCAGCACTGGAAAAAGCAAACATATTAAGAGTTTCTTTTATCTTTCTTTCTTAACATCTTCCACAGAGCAAATTATTCCAACAACTTGCGAAATAAACCTCACCATTTTCTCATAATTTGGTTGTGAACACTTTTCTTAGCCTCTTCATTTATAGTTTCCCTCAAATCTATCTGATAATGAAATGGCAATTGAAAAACACTACAGAAAAGAGGGAAACAAAGGGCTGACGTGTAACGCATACACTTCTTCTCATATGCTTTTACTGCTACAGTTTATAGTTCACCCAAGTTTTATTTCTGGGGCAAGTATTACTATTTCTGAAATTACCTCTGTCTGCTAAGAAAGAAGAGGCTGAAGTGGCCTGGTCTTACTTTTAACATGCCCATGAAGTTTCACCCAGAAGCAGCATTCAACCATAGCAGAGCCAAATTACTGAAGTTCTCATTACATTCAAGCTGGTGCAGAGTCTTGGTTGATATATGAGTCCATCACTCTCAGCACTGATTCGCAGAGTTCTCTGGATGTCTCTCAGCAGTACAGTCCCCTTAAAGCATTCTTCCCTTCCCTCTGCCATACATCACAACGCATATTGTCAAGCCTTGTTTACTTTTTTTTGTTACATTAAAAATATTTATCAGGTAAATCATTATGTTTTATTTATGCATCTTCTTTCCCCTTAAAAAAATCAAATCACAGCAACTAAAATAAGAATAGAAAAACAGCTGATGCAGCAACATAAAGCTTTCATGACTGTCATAATGAAGAATGTTAAAGAAAAATATTACAGATATATTTTGCTGAACTGTATTGGTTAAGAAAAGACTTTCTTGGGTCCCACTGCAAACATTGCTCATGTAAGCAGCATGAGGATCAAGGTCCACAAATCCTTTCCTAAACTTTTCATGTTCTCTAGCTCTCTTCGCTACATAGACTTACAAAGTAATTGTATCGTCTGCAGGTACAACACACACAAAGTGTATAATCCTCCTATTTCTTTTAAGATCCAGAATCTTAAAACACACCACTTTATTGTATGTATTCATCAAAAAAACATATTAAATCATAAAATCATTTTTCAGCAAAAGGACAGCATGTAAATTCCCATGAATAACTAACAACTTGGTTAAAGTTCCTCACTGAGAGAAACTGCATCAGTTTAATTCTACATAAAACAAGTTATTAAGAAATATACCCTTCATGGGAGGTCAGAAAACTTCCCACTCAGCACGTTTACCAAACGCGCCTGCACTACATCTTCAGTAGGTAATCAAATACAAGTACGTCTTGTCAAAGGCCAGATGTATTCAGCTGACAACCTGCTCTAGTCAAGAAGCAAGCCAAAGCTAGTGTTTTCATTTTCTTTTGCCTTTATAATACTGAAAAGAAATTTTTAAAAAATCAGAATAAATGAACAGTATAAATTTTTGCCAGCACTGATTACTATAGCTGGCATACGGTCGTGCTCTAGCAACAAAGGCCCTGAGCAAACACAGAAATTAAACTACAGGGTCTCCACATGTATTATTGTTTATAATCATTCCCACACATGACTTCGCTTACAAGACTTTTTTTTCTTTACAATTTTTGTTTACTGTCATAAAAGGAGAATGGGGAACAGAAAGAGAAATCTACCTACAGTTGTTGCCACTCCATGAGAGGAACTGGCCCAATGGTAACATGAAAGTATCTTATCTAAACAATATTTACTACTAATTTTAGTACAACTAAATCTAAATTTAATTTCTCT
>Ga0181612_181819_pt1 | contig 17700 bp, 7 predicted proteins | sample HoacroProtozoa21_FD_119630 | JGI IMG/M metagenome (GOLD analysis project Ga0181612, IMG submission 119630) | Hoatzin crop microbial communities from Cojedes, Venezuel. Combined Assembly of Gp0051906, Gp0051904, Gp0051908 | reverse complement strand
TCCCTGGAGGTATTCAAAAAACGTGTAGATGTGGCACTCCAGGATATGGTTTAGTAGGCATGGTGGTGTTGGGTTGATGGTTGGACTTGATGATATTAGAGGTCTTTTCCAACCTGTGATTCTATGATTAGCTAAATTGATCTCGCCAGTGTCCCATCTCCTTATTCCATCTCTCCCTGTTCTTAGCCCTTGGATATAATGATAGCAGAGAAAGACCATCACCCAAGATCGTTAACCGAAGACCATTCATCTCAGTCCTTCTCTCCTGCAATGCCAAATAATATAAACATTTGACATACCCTAGGCTTTTCAGTTAGGTTGTGTGGGTAAGAACTTGTGTCCTAGGGGAGGAGGTCCATTTTTCAGTGATCATTTCTTAGATGGGTTATTATGGTAAGCAAGCAAAAAGCTACCCTATACTCAGTACCACAAGACTCAGTAGGATTACCCATTTTTACCTATAGAAATTCGCTTGCATATTTAAAACATGATTTTAAAATAATGAAAAAATAATGAAGCATTTTCCAACAGAGGCAGAATTACAAGAACTTTTGAAAGTACAATTCCACTACTCAAGCAAAGAAACCATTGAAGATTTATCTGCTATTGAGATCTATTTCCTGCAAAACCATCCAGCAAATAAAACCCAAAACTGATTGAATTTAGACCACACAATAACAGCCTCCACTTATCAGGTCAGGTCCTTTTCAGGGCCTCCGTTGGGCAATGAAAACCTACCTTGATTAATTTTCAAGTACTGTCTCCTTCATTGTAAGATTAACAAATCTGTTTGACATAAAATGGTACACTTTATATGCAAATCTCTGTAGAGAGAGTTTTGTGACATTACAGAGGTTCATACGATTTTGTTCACCCTGCCCTCAGAGGTTATTTGGAATTGCACAAAAGCATTTGTCTATGCCCTTAATATGCATTTTGAAAGCTAATTTGAGGTCTGCTGGATTAAGAGCCCAGGTTCTTAATTATGTTTGGATATGTTTATATAGAGATGATATTATGAATCTGAAACTACTGTCATTCCAATATACACCAGCAGAAACTCTGCTGAAGGCTGTGGAGTTCTCAGGGGGAGGAAAAGGAAATCCTGGAGTAACACAGCAGTAAATCAGACCTTGTAGATGTGTGTTTACCTCCAAGCATTATGTAAACATACAGAGGGAAAAAAGTCCCCTTATACGTGCACCAGTGTTTTCATCATTATTATTCTTGTTTTATATTCCATTTACATTGATAAGATCCCTTAGCTAAGTCATACACAATCATCTCTGCTAAGAGAGTAAACACCCTGTGTTATTGCAATGGAAGTGAGGAATATGACCTTTAACGTGTGTACAAATTAAAATGCACTGACCAAATTTGGTGACCTTTATGGTAAAGCTTCCTTATAGAGTAACAATGAATTTGCTATTAAATATCACTGCTTCTGCAGACGGGCTAGAAAAGGCCAGTAACATTATTAAGTACTTTTGGTGTTTTTAAATGAGAACGAAGCAGACAAGTTGCATATGAGTAAAACCCACAAGATATGAGAGCAACAGCAAAAGGCCAGCCCACACCAGCAAGGAAATAATCACGTTGCTTTGACACATTGTTTTTGTGCCTTTACTTGCCCATCATCTGGACTGATTTCAAACTTTCCCTTATGACGCTGTGTCTGCGTATTTGCCGCTTTCCACTAATTCTGTGCAGTCTTCCCACTCCCCATAAGTATCTTAATGATTCCCTTCTTATTCATTTATCTGCTTTGCATATATCCCAGGTGAAGCCAACTGCCATGTATAGCTATGGTTCCTCAGCATATCCTATTGTAAGACTGTATTTTCAGCTGCATAGCTATTCAGCCAGTGATAACCATTGAGGATTACATTTTCCATGCCTGCAATCTACCTCAAGCTATTTCATTTAAATGAAAACATTGCAGCCAAAGCAAAGAAGAAATCTATTGAAAAATGTCCAAGTGTTCCACCCTGAAAAAGATAATAAAAATCTTCTTCTCTAGTGCCTCCATGCTTTGGAGAAAGATGTGGAATGTGAGGAGAAATAGGGAGAAAGGAGTTTGTCCTGTCGGCCAGGGTGTACTTTTTACTGTTTCTAGGAAATCTGACTCAGCTTGGGAAAAATACGACTTCTCTCAAACCCTAGTTCATGTACACTCATTACTAGTTCAAAATCTGAGTTAATTTTTACCATCTGCAAGTCTCCTATCAGGATGAGGATAGGAGCACAATGTTTTCTGTGTCAGTTTCCCTAAAAGCTGACAGGGGGTGATGTTAAGCCTGTACACACAGATTTAATTGCTGCATTTTCTAACTTATGAATGCTTGAATTAGCAATCTTAATATTCTCTTAATATACTTGTTTTTTTAGTGGCTGAGACATCATTTGTAATAACACATGATAATGGCTTACATTTCTGTCATGTCTTTCAAGGCAGCAGGTCTCCAATGTGATTTACAAATTTACTATAAAGAGGATTATTTTTTCCCAGTGCTGGAACGAAGCCACCTACCTCTGGCAGCTGTTTAAATTCTACATAGCAAATCTAGCCAGCAGTTTAAAGCAGGTAATGACTACTGTGCGTACCCGAAACACAGGAGAGCCTGCATTTTCCCAAAACATAATTTGCCCAAGGTAGCAAAGCAAATGCCCTTATACTTTTGCAGAAACCACCTTGAGACACATAACAGCCCCATACAGGCAGACTCACAGAGACCTCAACTCCGCCATCTATTCAAACCCAGAAACAGCAGCAAGGGAGCAGAGCAGAGAGAGGATGATTCAACCACATTAAAGCAGTGCTGTGCTCAGACAAAGCCTTCTTGCTGAAAAGTGTTTATTAGTTAGATTATATTATCATATGAATAGGACTACTTGGCTGGATTGGAAATGGCAGTCTTTGGGTCACTGTGCTGCTGATCTCAACCCTTTGAGCCCAACAGTTCAGCCAGCTTTCAGCCCACCTCACTTACCTAGTCTGTACATCATCAGTTTTTCTATGAGGCAGTTACAGGAGCCAGTGCAGAAAGCCTTAATTATAGAGCCAGCTGAGGAACGATTTGGCTGATTCTCTGTCCCCAAAAATGCTTGGGCTCCGCAAGGTGGCTCTTTACACCAGTAACAACTAGACTGAACTTTGCACAAGCTTGTAAGGACCAGAGCCAAAGAAATTATATAGTCTGGCTCAACTCCATTGGTGTTAATGGAACTACTGCAGTGTACCCTTCAGAGATCCTGGCCCAAAGATGTTAATAATGTCTCCTTAGTACCATGTGTATAGCTATGTGCAAAATTTTCATTTGAGAATGTTAATAAAAATAAAATGGTTTCTAATGGGTGGAGCCTCAGACTGGAGGATCTTCAGACCATCCTCAAACAAAAGCAAGTGTCAGATAAAGAAAACAAAGGCACTTCTGGGTATAGAGGAAAAAATTCATATAACAAAATTTTTCACTTTGGGCCCGAAAAAAAGAATTCTTGTCTTCAAAGCAGTGTTCTTCAAGTAAGACTTGCCTTCAAATCTCAGCAGTAATTAAGACAAACTACCCTCAGTGTAAGTCATCAGGACCAAAGAACAAACTGAAGGTTTAAGCTGGTCTAACTATCAACAGAAGGCAGCTATACACATAAACATCAGTCAGTACATCACAGTAACTGATCCATGATAAAGCTCCTCCCAGCCCTATGAATCATAAGTAAAACCAAATTTTGGGAGGGTTTCCAGAAAGCACTGTGCTATCAACACCTCAGAAAGTCAGTGTTAGCAGCTGATGAATCTCCAGAGTGGAAATGTCACAGAACTGTAATCGGTAGTATTCTGGGTTTGTATTTTCATTAGACCAACTGATATGATTAGCAAAAAAAAAAAAAGCAAAAAACAAAAACAACCCAAAAAGCAGAAATTACTTATGTTACCTGTTTCAAAGTCTATCTGTTTTTTTTTAATCTGCGCATTGATTTAATAAAGGACACTACTTCTTACAAACTTTGCTCACCACTATCTCTAGACCATCATAAACATCACTCCTATTCTAGTAGTATCTCTACTACTGCCAAAATAATACCATCATTAGCATGTCAAGCAGTGATTGACAGGCACAAACTATCATACGTTGCTTCATAGTGTTGTAAAACTGAGCTGACTTTTGCTGCACTGAACTTTAAATGGATCTCTAAACATGGTAAATAGGGTTTTTCTGGTACTAAAGTCCAAAGAGTGGAGAGAAAAAATGTTCCAATAATAAGATTAAGAGAAAGTTCCTCAAAAAAGAAACCTCAAGAGAACCACCAGGTTTTGCAGCCAAGAAAATTAATAATGTTCAAGACTGATTTTTCCTCCCAGGCATGCTATTTTTCACCAGTTTACAAGCATTCATCATGTCCGTGTTACTCCTTTGCAGTATGCAAACTACTTGGGACTGAAGTGCTAAGTAACTGAGTAAATTAAATGGACACCAGGCAGGAGACTCTTACTTGGGAAAAGCAACGAATTGTGTAATAGGAACTCCAGGAATGCACAGCTCCACACTTTGCCTAATACAGCATAGCTCTACAGGCAGATCAAAAGCTCTTTTACAGCTTCTTAACCCTACAAATACCTATATGAGGGTCTTCAAGTATTCAAAGTACATACCACAGACACAAGCTAAGAGTCTTAAATAATTGACAAATGGACATCATTAAAGGACAAAAGGACATTTCCTTTCTCCTACCTACTAATATTTGTCACAAGAAGAAGTGGGTAAAGTCACGTCTAGCATAACACCAATGAAACTAAGAAGAAATAGCAGTGCCTCTGTACCCTTTTGTTGGGTAGGACAGAATTAAATTTGAGGCAGCATGATTTTCTGCAGAAGCCATGGAGAATTGGTTAGGCTATCAAAATTCCTGATCTAAGCTTTTGTCTAAAACCAAACAAGCTCTTTAAATAGTATTTTTACTCTCCATTATATTTGCTTTTTCACTTTGGCCTATTAGCTTTCGGTTTTCTGGTGGATTAAATGCACAAATGCCAGGAGGTAGCCTGAGCTGATACTGAACTTCTGCCTCTATGAGAAAGCACAAAGTATTGGAAAATTTTGTGTGAGACAGTGTTCTCCTGAGGTTTTTTGCTCAGTTGTGCAGATGGAGATCCAGGGAAAGTCAAACAAAGAGCAGAGTTCAGCACTTGTAAGAACCACATTCAAATATAAAGATAAAAAAAAAAAAAAATCAAAATAGCAGGCAATGAGGAGAACTGCACAGGCAAATACAGCACCTATGCCTCCTTTTCTCATTAAAGAGTTACGTGATCCTTCACAAGTCATTTAACTTCTTCATTCCTTTATTTCCCCTTAGATATGATTTTACTGCATGAAATAAATAGAACAAAAGTAGGAACACACGTGGTGATGGATCTCATTATTTGCTAAGATCAACACACAAGCACTTTTTTTTTTTTAATATCCAGTTTGTATGTGTATGCGGTTGTTTTAGGTAAACCAGTCAGCCATTTCTACGATTAGAAGATTTAACACCTTCTTGGATGATGTCAATTCTCTCTAATTATGTAATAACACAATAGAGTTATGGATATGGCACTGGAGCTCATATTGCAGAGGAATAAAATGTAGTCTGTTCCTTCATCTCTCAGAAAATCTTTGGGAGCTCTCTGTAGCATTATCCTTAAGTACATGTCCTAAACTGTATTTTACCCTGAACTAAGCTAAGGTGAACAATGTCTGATAAGAAAGTTGAAGACCATCACAGGTCTAAGTGTTTTACTGTTATCAGTTCCTCGCAATAAGACAGTATTCAGCTGCACAGTGAATTATTCACTGCCATCAAAGCTCTGCATTTCCTGCTTCTGTGTCAAAATCTTTGTGTATTTACAAATTGTAATGGATTCTGAATAAAAGACATCCTTTTGTTACAAACAATGGAATATCAGCATTGCTTCACAAATGGCCTTGGAGCCTGACCCTGTTGGTAAAAATCATAGCCCCACGTCTGGGCGCAGTCTAGTCAGCACTGCCAACATGGAGGACTTTTTATGTGAACTGTGTAGCAATAATTTGACTGTGACAGACAACATAATAGAGCTCTGTGAATGTCACAAAGCACAGTGCCAAGTCGATCCTAAAGAGTATATCCATTACTAGCATCAACAAAAGGATGATCTGCAAAATAAACAACTAAATGAAAGTTTGAGCCTTTAAGAACAAAAGGGAAAATAGCTTTCATCTTTGAGTTTTATCTCATTGCAAGAATGGAAGGGGGCAGAAAGCAATGAAATGTATTAAATCCACCGTATCTTTGTACGTATTTACAAATGTGTATGAGCTCTGCCATGGTGCCAATTTGTAGCTGATTTACAAGATTTACATTAGAAAGCACGTCTACTCCATCCATTTCTGCTGTGTAAAGGAAAAAAACAAGCTCTAAATATTTCCTCCAATAAGCAAGACAGCAGAGAGATGTGATTCTCCAGCACGGTAGAAACAGGGGGATGTAGCCAAAAGACAACGTATCAAATATAACTAACTTTTAGCCAAGAAAGAGAAATTTCATCTACATACCATCTAAAGAAATATTTGTAGAGATACACAGACAATAAATCAATGAATGGTTGACTAGGCTACTTTTAAAAATTTTTATGTAGTTCAGTTTGTTGTGACACAGTTTTCTTACAAATAGGCTGGGTGGTTCTTCTAGGCTGCTGAGAAGATGAGGATATTAATTAGTTTCCAGGATAAGGCTTATCTGCAAATCCTCCTAAACTCATCTATGAATCCTTCCAAACTTCTGAAAAATGATCTGAATGACTGGTTTGAAGCTCTGAGAAAGTTCTGACAATAGTTCTGAGTACTTCCTCCTAAACTGAAACCTCCATGGAAGATTATACACTGGTTCTATTTGGAGAACAATTCAAAGGCAGCCTTCTCCAGAGAGGTCCCGCTTGTGGACTTTTTTGAGGTTGACATTCAAGAAACCAGACATTTTTGAAGACTCTGGAGAAGTGAAGGGAACCTTTGAACTTGTGAAGTGTCCCAGCTTTTTTTATACGCAGCTGATCAAAGCTTTTAACTCTCCATTCCTTTTCTCCTGGCATTTATGACAAGAGCTTAAATAGTTCAGTTCCACAGGGGAAAAAAACCCATATAGATATCTGTATGGATGTGTGTATATTTTCCCCTTTCTGCTTGTCAAAGCCTCTGTACTTAACATATTAATTTAGTGAGTTTAACTTTTTAATGCTAGCTACTTTAAGTCATTAGAGCTCCTTTTCTTGTTATAATCCTCTTATTTGGTAATCAGTCTGTGTCTGCCTGTATTTTTAAAGAATATTTTAAAGTTTCTGCTGGAGATCAAGGAAAGTTTTCTCTTGATCTACTTCACAAACTCCAACTTATTATTAGTCAGTGGTTTGGTGTGACACTTAGGCCTGCAGTCATTTTGTTGCACTTCTCTATTTCTTCTGTTGTCCTTTATGAATGGAAGTGTTACTTTTCTTTTAAATGCATTGTGGCTGTTGAAAGCTGACCATCAGAGAGCTAAAAAATTAAAATGGATATGGTAAAGGTCATGATAGCTACTTTGATGTGCTTCAACTGGAAGAACCACCAACAGACTTTTGTTTGGTGATTCATTTCTAAAATTGGTCATAATGTTTTCCTTAATACTCTAATTATTTGACACGCAAGACTGTCTTTGCGTAAGAGATATGAGAACACAAACTAATCTCAAGACACCAGGTAGATATTACATCATGACCAACAAACTTCCAGTCATCTCTGACTCACGTTTCTATTTCTAAAGATAAATAAATCCACCCCTCACCATTACCAGCCTTCCTGCTGTTCACTATATGTACTTTAAAAGGCAAAGAAATCATTAATGCATAGCAACATCATATCTCAGTTCAAATGTATCAAAGAAAAGTCCTCATAATCCCTTTACATCTCAGCTATGGGCACAGTAAAACTCACTGAAGCAATGGGCAACAGCAGACTCTTCACAGAAGTATAACAGCTTTACTGTTCCCTCTGTGATCTTTCAAACCCTGTTTAAAGACAGAACTTCATTTATCCACTTAAGCAAAAAGCTCTAGATAGCACACTGCTTACCCTTCTTTCTCAAAACTAATGTTCAGTGGGGGAGGAAAAAAGAAAAAGAAGAAAAGAAGTCAGCATAAGGACAGTCCCACGTCAGCTAATCTCTGCAACAAATTAATTAAACAATTACGTTATCCAAGCCTTTGCTTCTGACATGGCACAGCTGACACTAATTGGGCCACAATCAAGATAGTAATTCAGGTTAATTGGATTTCTACTGTCAGCAGCTATCAGCTTGTTTCAATATGCTGCTGTCATTTAAGAATAATTAATCATGGATAACTTTATTGGATGGCACCAGTTGACAGCTGATGGTGTGGTGAAGCTTGAGAAAGTTGTTGATTGTTGTAGGTCCACTGAACAGGAAAGCTGGTTTTCTTTGTAGAGATTACTCTTTGTAGAGATTACCACCACTGCAAGCTGAGACGCAAAATGCACTACATAAATGTTGAGACAATGATATTTGCTGACTCTTGCACACTTGTGGAGAAAAAAAGAGTGGGCTGGAGAAAGAAACAACCATTCCCACTGAAATAGCGCTGCAAAAGGTCAGAGGGATGTGCATGTTCCACCGCTGCCTTCAGGCACGGAGTTATTGTTTGGCTATTGCTACAGCAACAAAGGATTCAATAATACAACAGTTCACAGGCTGTAAGAGCTGAAATGCCAGGCTTGATCTAGTGTTATTTGCTTTTCTCCATTCATAATAGGCCATTACTTTGGTTAAATCTGATAATATATATTATTCAATCTGTTGCCAGAATGTCTGCAAAAATGTCAAGGAACTTATGAAGCCAAGTCTTTACTTATTAATAACTTGAAAAAATGTGATGAAACTGTTGTGGTGAAGTGGGGGGAAAAAGCTAAAAATTAAAGTATAGAATGAAAATAATTTAGAGTGTTCCACAAGGAGTAGTAGGAATACATTGTGTTTCTGAAAAAAAAATGCAATTTAAACTTCAGGAAAGAAAAAGTCTTAACACCAAGTTCTATTAGACTATGTAATTATTCCCCAAGGCAGAAAATATACATATATATTTAAAATTAAAGCACAATGTTATATTATTCATGACAGAGTGCTAAAAAATCACATCAGAAGTGGCAACACTACTTTGATAGCTGGACGGAGAAAATATTCTATCAATCAGGAATATGATGAATTTCTTGTGTAGTTAGCAGAAACCAGCTCTAGATGGATAAAGTACACAGAATCAAATTTCTAAAGGAAAATCAGACACCATGGCTGATTAATTTGGCTCCCCCTTTTTTAGCAAAATACTGGACAGAAGACTGGCATGTGCATTACTCAAATAACAGAGCACAAATTCCCACTTTGAGGTATTTTCTTGCTATCAGTCAGGGAAGCCTGATTAGGCAGAAGCATCCATTACGAAAGGAGGAGGGAGGAAGCCATTTATTATGACCTCTTGTCAGAGTAGGTCTGACAGTGCTGTAGATATAGGTGAGCAACACACATGAAGTTCGTACCCTGTGGGGGATTGAACTCAGTGAATTTCTCCAGCTTCTTACCTTCAACTACAGCCAAGACATGGTTGCCTCCTTTGTTTTATTTTCTTGGGAAATTCTTGGGTTTAGGACATGCTTCATTGTGAGGATGAAAATGTAGCAGTCTATTTGAAACGAGAAGAATCCTTGCTGAAATCCAACTTAATCTGAACAATAACCAAAAACATCTAAATGCATGGCTTTATTGTGTTTAATGTCGCTGATTCAAACTGAGTCCATGTATACAGGAGGTGGTTGCTATTTAGAAGAGGACTGATAGAGAATGTCAGTGAACTGTTTTGTTTTGCTTTATTTGCTGTTTTTTTTTTTTTAATCTACAGTCCTGCTAAATCTTATCATATGCTATATTAAACTATGGGTGTAAATTAGTTCTATAACCAGGGAGTCCCCAAATAAATAGCCAAAATGCTGCTCTACAAATGTCCATTACAAACAGTTTATGCTTATCAGATTATCTCTGTGATCGTTACTGACAGATAAAAATTGAATCTGAAATGACATGGTTTTTAAATCTGTTTTTTTCCTTCTAAACACATCCTCTTAAAGTCGGATTGGTGCACCCTATCATCAGCCTTGTAATTTGCAAGCAAGCAGGTATTCTGTTTGTCAGTCCCTTTCCTCGCTCCCAAGAGCTCCGAACTTCTTTGCCAAATTCAGGCAGGTCTGAGAGAGAAACAGAAGCCTCTAAATACTTCTGTTCTCATGATACTTGGTGTCTTGTAGGGAAGAAATCTGCTTCTTTGGTTTGGGAGCAGTTAACTGGTCAAACAGCAAATAGTGCAGTTACTGGAAACACCATGTTTTTTCAATTTACGTATAGTGGGGTTTAAGGAAAGGGGAGAGACTTGAGAAAAAGAGAAATTTAGGGTGACAATGACCACAGCTGACAGAAAATTAGACATTATTAATTCTGCTGCTTGCAGAAAAACTTGAGTTTCTGTCCAAAAATTTCAGAAAGTGCTTCTGTGATGTAGTGAAATGTAATTGCTTATTACCCATGAAACTACTGCCTGGCCTAAAGGCTTGGTAGGTTGCAATGGCAATATTTGAGGAAGAGCCTGTAGAAGGCAGAGCTATGATAAAATAATAACTCATCTTTCATCCTCCTGTTATTTTTATAGTCAAAGGCCCCTTTTGGATCTGGTCTCCAATAACTTCTCTAACCAGGAAATAGGTGACAAAGCAGAAAACAGAAGCCATGCCAGTTAATCAGGCAGACAAAACACTATATGAGGTGTTGGTTTGACAACAAACACTGCTACCTGCCTTTTAGAAGTAAGGAGGCCAGAGACTAAACCGATCATGAGTATTAAACTATTCTCCCATCTCTCAGCACAATAAAAAAATGAAAGACAGTGGAAGCAAAGGTTGGCTTCACAGACCACTATTTCTGCACTGAAGGATTTGCTCTTGAGACGATTATTTTCTTCTCCATAGTCCCAGTCCACTATCTTTTAGAAGCTCTTAAGTTAGTAAATGCATTTGAAAAATAGGAGGAAAAGAGTAAGCAAATAGGTGAGTTAAACAGCACTTACCATACGAACTGTGGGAGTCTGTTCCAGCAATGCCAGAGCAAAGCTAATGGAAAGTGGAGATAAAGCATGCTCAGTGGAGTCGCAAAGTTTTGGACTGCTGTTACCTTTCAAGTGTCCACTAACATCTGATCTCTCATGCTTCAAGCAACTTGTAGGCCATGCCAATATTACAAAGGGCTGCCATCTTTAAAATCTGTCATTGGCACTGGTGTCAAGACGTGGGAAAAAGGAATACCCAGTGAAGTTGGAGCTGTAACTCCACTGCTGTTCTGGGCATTAATCCATACACCTTGTTCCTTGCTGATTTTTGTTTTATTTTTTCTCTTTGTTTTCATGCAAAGATATTTGAACTGTTTTCATTTTTTCTTTAAATAAGGCTCAGAAGATGATCCAGATTGCAGGCAGGTGAATGTGGTGTTGTTATTTTTTCATCTTAGAAAGACACACAGATGATATTTCCAAAACAGAAAAAAAACCTGTATCTTTTGCTCCACCCGTTCGATGGAACAGAAAATATATTAAGAGATTGGGAGATTGAGGGGGGAAATTTTTCATTATTTGTTTCACATAGCTAAACACCATGAGTGTGGAATATTTAATTTTTTTTAGAAATGTCTGCACACATAGCTTAATTCCTCAGAACACATTACCATTAATAACAGATTACAAAGACCTCAGAGCATTGAGGTAGACTCTAGCAGAAAAAAACTTGGTGCTTCTCCTTGGATGCTTATGTAGAAATATTATCTGATGTAGCTTATGCTTTAAAAAAAATATGAACATATCTATCTCTCAAATTTACAAGTACCTAGTACCTGGGTGCTACTGTATACTGAAAAGACAGAATCAGGCTCATTCTTTTAACCTCCTGTTGGAACAACAGCTTACAAGAAGGAGAGGTGGGTAGGGATCTAGTAGCTAGCATTTTCTGAGGTGAGCAGGAATGTCTGGAGCTTCAGTCAAATTCACAGCCTGGACGCTTAGGCTGTAAAATCCCTGCAGCTGGAGTCAGGCTATGATTTTCAAACCGACTGAACTGAAATAATTTCTGTTATTAGTTCTGATGATCTCGTTAGCTGGACTCAGATGTTGATTTGTTGATTGTCGTCTTGTAAGTGCCATGAATCAATAAATGGGAGTTTGGGCGTGGGCGTGGTTGTAAAAGAGAAGTGAGAAACTACATTATTTTTAAAGACTGTTGCTCTTCCTCTGAAACCTCTTCATTTTTTCTTTTCCTTGCAGTGGATGATTCAAGTCTTCAGACTATTTTTTCAAGAGCAAAGAGGTTCTGGGTAGGCAGGCTCCAAAAATCCAAGTCTTCCAAAGGAAAAAATACCCATAATATAGGTAACAGCATTTCTACATATCCATCATCTCCTACTTCAGCTTGGGTTGACATTGCAAGAGAATTACACATCACAGGAGAGATGTTCTGAGTCTGTGGCCTATTCAGTGCTTAATCTTCACCAGGACAGTCAGTGAAGATGCTGATACTGTTCTTAACCAGATTTTTCTCATTAAGGAATTTGCTTGACCTCTTGTTTGTTTCTAGCTTTTCCCCAGCAGCTTAGCTAAGATGATTCAAGAAATAATAGCTATAAGGCGGTATTGAATTTTGAAGTGCATCTCAACGGGTGATACAGAGTCATGTCAATAAAAGGCGAGAGACGTGTCAGAGGTCTAATACTAGAACACACTGTTGTGTGTTTGTTACACATATACAGACATTTCTGCTATAGAGATTTATAGTGCTGCAACTTGGCAGATGCTGAGCCTTTCTTTGGAAGGTGAGGGGGTAGCCTACAAGGAAAGGAGGGCAATGGAGTTAATCTCTATCTGACAGCTGGTGATCTGGAACCACATTTTGGTGTTCTACGCTTCAGCTTTCCCAGAAAGTCAGTATTTGGCCTGGCAGACAACCCTTGGTTTCATTGCAGCTTTGTGTTTTCACTTGCAAAAGTGCATCCGACACACGCAGACAAAAACTAATTTTTTCTAGTTGAATGCTGTCTTGCCTACCATGCTCAAAATGCAAGGAGCAGATGTGTAAAAGGCAGATGTGCTGCAAAGTTTGACTCTACAGTGCTGAACTGATCGACCTGACATGACAAAGAATGCTTTCAGCTTGCTTGTATGCTTCTGCTGGATGTCCAGAAAACAAGTAGAAGAAAATGGAAATTCTTACAGATTGAAACGTGTACCTAAATGAAATTATGAAATTCTTTTCAGAAGACCAGAAAGTAACTACTTGTGATGCTAAGTACTTTCTTATTTAACAAGGCTCAATAATGCGAGGGGTGGAGATGGGGACAATAAGAACCATTTGTCAAAGACACGGTTTCTTATTAAATAATTATTAATAATTCAGAATTGCAGAATTATTTCTGAGCAATTATTGCAGAATAATTCATAATTTTGAATATGCAGATCTAATAAGTAAAGCCCAGGAGCAGACATGGTGGGGATTTGTTATAACTGTCAAATGAAAACAGAGAAAATGAAGTTACTCCTTAAGCACCTTCCTGTTGATGAGAGCAGATTGAAAAATTACAAACAGAATCTATTTTGTGAAGGGAAATTTCAGTTTGGGAGATTATGATTAAGGTTGCAAGGAGCCACTAATAATACATAAAAATTTCAGCTGCTACTTCTTCTGTCTGGCTAGTGTAGCCAAGCTAAAATGACTTGGTTGCACCTGATTATGATGGATATAAATAAATTACTTACTGGATTGGAAATCTGTAGTTTCCAAGGGATGAGTGATCATGATTTGATTACATTCAATATGAAAAACAGAATCAATTCTCAATCAGTAACATCTTATGTATATAATTGATGCCTCAAAAGGCAAACCTGAGAAAGTTTTGAGAAAAAATCACAGTAGAAACCATGTAAATAGAAAAATGAGAAAGCAAATTGAAAGAACTCAAAAGAAGAGCCTATTAACCAGCCAGCATGCCTTGATCTCGCAATCAAAAATTTGAGAGTCATAGTTAAGACTTCATCCTGATTCAGTAATAAAGTGTAGGCCGCACTGAGAAATTGAAGGAGTTGCACTGTGAATGGGGGATCAACGCCCTCTGCAATCCTTTAGTTTTATATCCAGCAGACTGTATATGTCCCTGTGCTGGTAACTACAGCTCTTACAATGATATCATCAATGGCATATCCACAGGCCTGGATCCCCATGAGGGATGCTCAAACCCCACCTTAATCTGCAATATCCCCAAGCCTTAGAGATGATAGATGCTGACAGACAGATTGATTAAATATGTCTCATTTACTTAAGAGATTAAGCTTAAAAATATAAATGTGCCGTAAACAGACAGAATGTAATATCAGCTACACATTACAAAGAGAAGCTTAAGGCACCAGTAGAAACAATTTCTGGTAAGGCTAAAGAAACAAGTTTGAGAGATTTTTGGGAGAAAGAAATAAAAGAAATGCTAACAATGTCATAGATCAGTTAGGAGGGAGAGAGAACATGTTATTAAGGACACAATAATACGGAAACATTCAGTAAACACTTCTGTTCCATATTTGGGTAATGAAGGATGTTGTTCTTATATTCCTTAATGGACTGTATTAGGAACACCACAGGATTTTAAAAAACTTCTGCAATCTTTCATCAGCAAGTCTAGACAGCCTGTTCTCAAGGGCTCCTAAAAAGGCAAGCAGGTAGATCCATCCCACCGGTGTGTCAAATGTTAAGAAATCCTAGGATACAGGGGAAATTCCGAAATGCTGAATGAATGTTTATGTCATACCCCTACTCAAAGAAAAGCAAGAGCGGCAAGACAGATAATGAAACATGCTGTTTGACCTCAGAAGAATACAACACAGGACTGAACTGAGAACGAATTAAAGCAAAGTCCTGGACCCAGTACCAGTCTATTTATTTACTTATTTATTTATTTATATTTAATGTTAACTATTTGGGTTATTGAATTGCATTCTGAAAGGTTCAATAACTGATTGCTGAAGGTGGGTGTGATGATCCAATTGTCAAGTATAAGGTGTCTGACTTCCACAGCCCAGAAGTCTGATGGAAAAAAAAACACTGAAAAAATCCCATGAAACACAATTTCCATTTCAAATGAAGAAGCTTGCGTATTTCCAGTATAGACATCACTAAGGAGCGAAGTTCAGGAAATGCAAAAAATGTCTGAGTCCATTAATGATCCCTCATGATCATTTTCCTGGGACATGTTCATATTTACAAAACTTTCCAATTCTTCATACAGGTGTTGAGAAGCCCATTGAATGGAACAAGTTCGAACCTGGTTCTCAGGAACAGCCACTAGATCTTACACTTCTATTCTTTGCACCAGTGATCTGAAGTGTGCCATTGAACACAAGGCAACAGAGATGACAAAAGAGACCTATATAAACAAATAAATGCATTTCAATTTAGATAAATGTAAACACAAACATCTGTGAATGGCAAATCTATACAGTAGAAATGGGAAACTGTATTTAAGTAAGTAGAGAGTGCAGAGGACTTAAAAGTCTACGTAGATGAACAGCTCAAGATGAGTTATTTGTGCAATCATACATCCACAGGTCTGAGGCAAACCTTGGCCACGTACTGTGGTAACTAGAAGTGGGAGGACATTTCATGGCTGTGTATGACACTGAGGAGATTAGTATTAAAATGTTGAATACATTTCCAGTACTTACGGCTTAAAATGGGTGCTAAGTAACACAACAGGGATCAGAAAAGAAAAATGATTTAAGGGTTGGAAAACTGTCTTTCAGTGAAAGATGTAAATATTTGCAGGGACGGAAAAAAACCCGCCATCTATTAAAAGGTTCTTTAATCTGATGGAAAAGACTTCAAAAGAGTGTGTGGTTGGAAGCAGACATCAGTTACATTCTAATTAGAAACAAGGTACAGTGCTTGTGAGGTTGGTTAATCACTGGAACAAATGGCATTCTTTTTGAGTCTGGTCTGCTGGTGAAACCTGGACACTTTGGTGTATTAGATGCTTTTAAAAACCACCGTTATGAGACTCAGTGGACAAGTAATTGAGCTGATATATAAGCAATAAGACAGATCATCTAATTACTTCTGAAAATTGATGCATTATCAATGCCATATACCAAATTCTGCAAAGTTTCAATAGTGTAGATATCATCACTTTAACTCAAAGAAGGGAAAAAGAGAGCATGTGAGGCAGCAGGTCGTGTGCTTGTGCAAAGTGGAAGGAATCTGTATTGCCTAGATATTGCACTTGTCCTGAATATGAGCTGCATCATTTCCAAATAGATTTATCAAAACTATGTGAATGCATTTTATGTAAATATATATTCATAAAATACGTCATTTGAGATAAAACTGTTTGTTTATATTTAGACTACCTTTCAGATAATGTACTCTAGAAACACAGAATTTAGATAGATCCATGTTAAGTGTATTTATTTCTTAAGTGGTGCTGTCTACAATGCCACATGTAAAAAAAAGATGTATCGCATTGGGGAAAGATGACAAAACCATGTAGTTGTGTAAACAACAAAACTCATTTATTGAGGAACTAGAATAGAATTACAGAGAGCATTTATAAGTTCTCCAGTAAAGGTAGCTAACGCCACACTACTTGCTTTGCAGGTAAAGTACTGATCTCATGAACAACTGTGCACAGGCAGGGTGTTTCGTCTTCACAAAGCCTCGTTGACTTCTGTAAGTACCCAGATCCACACTCCCTAGTAACATATCGAGGAGGTAAAGCTTTGTGTTACCTTCAGTGGTGCTTTATGTGTGCAGCAAGGTCTATTTATGGGCTTAGCTGTACTTTATGGTATCTGTTGTTATGGAGAACTCTGGCTGTGTCTAAATTACATCTATTAAATCCCAGAGCACTTCGATGTTCCTGGGAAAGGCGAGTACTCCAGTACATCCCAACACAACAACACAGCAGAACTGCCTGTGTCCTCACTGCTCCATACATTTCCAAAAAGGAGATGTGGGTCCGTATGGAAGCTATAGGTTGTTCCAGAAAATGCTTGGTCTGGTGGCTGAGGGACCAGGACCTCATGGTATGGTGAGGCCTGCTCTGCACAGAGGCAGTTCCTAGAAAGCAAAGGTCTCAGTTTCAGCCTGGATTCACTTAACTTCAGCTATCTAGAAGCACCAAGTGCGATTTGGACATCTAGGTCCCTCCATAGTAAATGAAGACAGTGGGTTGCCAACGGACGCTGGAAGTGCTGGAGGATATGTCATCCCACAGCCTGCTGGGTGTCCACGCTCAGGTGATGGCAGAACATGACCGCAGGGTTGCCTCGGTGAGCAAAGACCCCCTCAGCCAAGATGGGGGAGATGGGGCCGGGGGGGAACCAGGTTTGGGAAAGGGCCAAAGGTGGCCGAGGCAGAGGAGGAGGAAGCCCAGGAGGGAGAGCCCGGGCGGGAGCACGTTGGCCCTGAAGGGCTGCAGCCCAGGGCAGGTCCCGCACTGGAGCAGGGAGCCGGGGGAGGAGGGACGAGTGGCCGAGAGGGGCTGGGTGGGACGGACCGGAGCCCCGGGCCCACG
>Ga0181612_153816_pt1 | contig 17701 bp, 10 predicted proteins | sample HoacroProtozoa21_FD_119630 | JGI IMG/M metagenome (GOLD analysis project Ga0181612, IMG submission 119630) | Hoatzin crop microbial communities from Cojedes, Venezuel. Combined Assembly of Gp0051906, Gp0051904, Gp0051908 | reverse complement strand
TGACCTCAGTTTCTTTTTCTAACTACTTAGGTCATGACAGTCCTTTGCCCATAACAAAATGTCTGCATTTACTAGATGAAAGTGTCAATATACCAATACCAAAGAAACAGGAATTGTCACATCAGAATATCTGTGAGTACCAGCCAATGCCCAAACTGAACCACACGGCTAAACACCGACACTATTTAAAAACACAGCCCATTTTGGTTTTCAGCTGCCAGGAATTCTTCTCTCGGTATGCCTTCCTGGAAGATGAGATGAAGAACTGAAACATGCAGGCTACAATGTTTTAAAACCTTTAATGTATATATGCAGAACTGCACGAGGTGTTAGCTAGAAAAATATTTTAGATGGATACTGTGTACGAATGAAAAAATCGTCAGCAAAAACACTGTATTTTAACTGATGATATATTTAAAATAATCCAGACACAATAAACTCAAAGAAATGGCCACGCTTATCTTGGTTTAAGCGTCGTCTGGTGTCAGATCCTGTAAATCTGCTCTGCAAGTGCCCCTGTCAGTAATGGGACAGTTCACAAGAAAAGCGGGATGCTAACTTTTGATTAAGAACTCGCTACCTCGCGCCACCACAAACGATATCTGATGACAATAACTTCACACTACGCAGCTAAAAGCAGGGCTTGCTGCCAAGTGCACCTTCCTCCTCTACGTTCTAAGGGAGGAATAATCTCGACACAAACCACAAAAGCCATAAGATACTTACTTGCCATCTTTGAACCAGTGAATGTCAGGAAAGGGGAAGCCTTTCGCTCTACATTCCAGACTGATTTCCTGGTTGAGAACAACTGCAATTTCACTGGGCATATCGGCACCTAGTATACTTGGCGGAACTTTAAAAAGACAAACATTACAGGCAAAACTATTTAATCAGAGCAGGCATGCTATGAAACTGGAAGAAATGCAGTAGTGGATCATACTACTCCCTTGAAATAACTTTAGTTCTCACTGTAAAATGACTCCTGCTAGATCACACCACCATTTCTACTGTGACAAGCACTTCCACATTTGTGCTGACCACCTGTACGTAAGACAACTCCTACTTTAGACTGCTCTACACCCAAAGAGCAAAATGAAGTACCAAAGACCAAAATGCAGAAATGAAAAGCAGCGTTTTGTCTGCGTTACTACAAGAATGGCAAATTTTAACTATTCAAAAACCATTGTGATGAGTGCTTTAGCAGCCAATATTTAACGGGCAGTGAGAGGAAGAATCTATTTATGTTGGGTTGAAATTTATTGGCCTCTTAAGTATCAACTGTTTTTCAAATCACCGTCTTAGAAAAAAATTGAACAAAAAACAAAAGAAAAAATCGAACAAAAAACAAAACCAAAACCATGGAACTGACCTAGTACATCCAGGTTAAACAGCTTCTCTGAACTTCCTGCTACATTTATGGCTTTGCATGAATATTGTCCAGCATCTTCAGTAGCAGCTTTAAGGAGCTTCAGTATCTTCCCAGTGTGCAAAATCTGGAGAGTACTGCTTTCCACAACCTTAAAAGAACCCGAGACATTGGCCTTACGTGATCCAAGTTACATCAGCCAAATATCACAGCTGGGTTTTTATAAGAAAATGGTAGGTTTAGTCTAAGGATAATCTATTTCCCCTTTCAGTTACAGCACTAATCTCCTCAACTTCTGCAATCTATTCAATATGACTTGTAGCTCAACATATAATGGAGTGGGAAAACAGAGATTCTTTGTCCACCAGCACTGGCTAGTCACAAAGGTGCATAAAAGGGTCTATCCTCATCTTAAACTACCACTTATCAGCTTCAAGCAGAAGCACAAGGCTCAAGGATAATCCCGAGGAATTCAAATCGCCTCCAAGAGTTCTTATTTCTCCATCTACAGAACAAAGAAAATACCGTTACTGGGCCTCCTGCAAGGACTCTGGCATCTACAATACCGGGAGATTGCTACGACTAATTCCTAGGGGAATCTTGAAAATACAGAGTTTACTTTGGACTTACTGAATGGCTGAATTAATGGATTAGCCATATTTAGCTGGCTTTCTCCATAGGTGTTCTTAGTGCAATTTAAATATACATAAAGGCATGTACGTGTATTTACTTCAAATGACTCCTCATACCAATCACTCAAAGTCAGCACAAAACTGACTGATGATGGCTACGTTACTTCAATTAGGTTAATCATACGTACCTGGATATCTTCTTTATACCAGGAGATGACGGGGAAGGGGTTACCAGATACTTCACAGAAGAGACTCACAGGGTGATGAACAACTACAGACGTATTTGTCACCTTTTCTTGATCTCTGATTTCAGGAGGAACTACAAGAAAGCTCAAAGTCATGCATTAAGCCTTTTATTCCAGTGATTTCCCATTTCCTCCTCCCCTGCCCCAGTCAAGCACATTTGTAATCTAGATTTCTCAGACCCTTTTCATTCCCTCCCCAACTTTTCCATTTGCCTTTTGGCTCTGGACATACCACCCTGTGTCCTTTCTTCTGCTTCTGAAAAACAGAGTCTTCTCCTGCCCAGTAACAGACTTCCAGGGAAATTCACTCAAACACAATTACCATCAACGCTTTGAGAGACTAATCTTAAAATCTAAGCTTAAATTTAATTTTATTTAATCTTAAATTTAACCTTAATCTTAAAATCGCCCGTTATTTGCTTAGCATTTAAAGGAAGCAGATTCCAGAGAGTAACCCTTCCTCTTCACTGCTCCAGCCATCCCCAACACCACCTGCCTATCATTTGTCCCACTACGAATGCAAATAAAATGGCCTTACGTGGTGGAGTAGAAAGTTCAAACCCCACTGATGAGCCCTGCTGGCACAAAATGGAAGTCCTGCTTTTCTCAGAATAAAGATAAGGATATAAACCTGCTCAGCGTCAGAACTGACTATCACAGGAAGTGAACAAGGCTGGAATAGAAGGACTCTGTGAGAAGCAAAATATCAAACTGTATGTCAAGGCCACCTGTAGAGCTTCTATTTTCCAGTTAGGATTCTGGAAGAAGAGTATCAGGAGCAAGAATTCTCTGTTCATTCTGATAAATAAGTTTTTATTACTTACCATGAACTTTCAGGTTGTATTTTCTTTCTGTTCTTCCAGCTTCATTGGTTGCCACACAGATATACTCTCCGTTATCAGAAGGTGTAACAGAAGCTATGACCAGCAGCGTCCCATCCTCCAGAACCGAAATCCCTGGTTCACTGCCTGTCAGCTCTCTTCCATTACGGAGCCATTTGACAGCAGGCTTTGGAATACCTAACAAGAAAAAGGTGAAACTTCAAGAAACCATTCACTCAGCTCAGAATAAGAAAGACTCAAATCTTTCCCACTGCTTGCTGGAAATCTTACCGGCAGGGACAATGCGCAGGGTGGCCATGAGCTTGCTTTCAAACTCAGAGGAAGCCCTAACAGTTACAGTATGATTTTAACATTAGAAATCTTAGTCCTAAACATTACAATATTCTTGTTGGCTGGCAATGACTCTTCACAGAACTTCCACACACACTGGTTATTTAAATCACTGTTAGTCTGAATTTTTCCACATAAAGTATATATGGAAAATACCATGCAGATTGCACATTTTTAGCATGACAAGGAGTACACAGAAACTTAGTAATTTTCAGTGGTCAACAGGAAAACATACTTCTGTCACTAAAGGTGGTGACAATGCTACAGACCTTTTGCTGGGCATGGGAATGCCATGCGTTGATTTGCCACTCTCTCTTGAAAGGGACTGTTGTACAGAGGGTCCAGATCCTCGATAGTAGGAGACTCTGAAAGGAAATTAAGATTCCCAAAAAATTCTTGACCTCTGCTCCCAAATGCGAAAAAACGGTCTGGCAACACATAACACTGTCTCTCTCCTTCACACCAGGTCAGATTTTAATGACCCTCTTTACGCTGATCGGAGTGTGTCCTATACAAGCAGTCTTGATTTCAACAGGAATATTTAGGAAGTAAGCAGTATGAAGAGACTTTCAAATTTGACTGAAGTTGGTTCTCTCCAAAATCCACTATATATGTTTTGAAGGCAGAGACAGTGTTTCTGCAAAATCTGAAAAGCACTGTTTAAGCTGGTTTTTCTCATACCGCATATTAGTACTACTTCCATCCTTTGTTCTTACATCTCATTTTAAACTTGTGTGTGGACTGAGACTATATAAAGAATATTATATATAATTAATTAAAGTTAATGGCAGTTATTTGCTGTTTGTAAGAAGCGGTTTTCAGCACCTCTAATCCAAAGGCAGCAGAATGTTGCCTTTAGACTGCAACAAAGAAGAAATAATTCCTGCTTAGGTCAGTTATGCTACATTAATGTACGTCAGCCCATCAAGTGAGGAGTTCTACTATATATACCTCAATTGGCACATTGACCTCTGCTGCCCCGTCACCATTTCAATAGCGTACTAACTGACTGAGGGAAGAGCTCTATTTCAGCTCATGCAAAATTCCAGTTCCACTTAAAGCTGTGACACCAGGCTCTGAGGTTCAGAGACAGTCTCTGAAAATGTGAAACCTCTGAACACACACACACAGATAATATTTGAAAAAGAGGTTTCCCATACTGGAATCGGATTTTAATTACCTACTACAAAACCTAATCATAAGTAGCTTAAAGATTTTTTTTGTTTAAAAAAAAAAAAGTAACATATTTTCAGTTTCTTTTCCTTACCTCTGCAAAGGTTCCAGAGACTATTTACCTATTCTAATTTTCCTTAATTAACATCAGAACATAACATCTAAAACAGATTTGGATTTTGCATCATGTAACAGTCAACGGCAAAGAGCATAGCCCTCCAAAACATAAACCAGACAGCACTGGCATGAAATTATACCTAGCCAGCACCAAAGGCAAGATTACAGCCCTAACAGAAATACCTTGAACTCGTACTGTTATCTCTGACACGTCGCTGCCCACTACGTTACTAGCGACACACTTGTAGACACCGGCATCGGGAAGCTGGACGCTGCTGATGCTTAGAGCTCCATCCAGGCTGTGGCTAAACTGCCCTCCATCTATCGGCACAGCGCTTCTGCCTTTGAACCAAGCGATCGCTGGGGCAGGGACCCCCTGGGCACTGCAGGGTATGTCAACTCTCTGGCCAGCTTGGACTTTCAAAACCCGAGGCCCACGCTGTATCTTCGGAGGAACTAAGGAAGACAAGTTTAGTCCACAATAATGTGAAGAAAAAGATGTACAAGAACACTCTTGAAGGAAATTATTTTCCAATTTTGTCATTTTAGAAAATGCCCTTCCTTATTCGCTGAAACTGAACTCCCTCAGGCGACCAAGGAAGCAGACCTGCACGTTCTCTGCACACACAGGACAGCATGTACGATACCCCATTGCTGAACTTCTCTGAAGAAGCTCCATTTCAAATTCGACTGCACGACTGTCAAATGAGTAGTGTAATGTTATTCTACTGAGCACATTTGAAGAGCTACAGGTACTGGTTCTTCACAACACAAAACAGTTCAAAAGCTTTTATGATAAAGTTAATTATATTTTCCTTTTGACAGTTTAATTTCCTTCCCCTAATCCCTGATCTTTTTATGCTTCCAAACACAAGATTGGACAAGGCTACAAAATATGACTGGAAGAGATCTTGCTGGTTCCAAAGAATAATATAAATCCAACATAACTCTTTTGCCACAATGTTTTTCTTTCTAAGGATCACTGACAATAAAAAGATTTCTAAAGAATGTCTGAGACAATAACAAGTGCCATTTGTCCAGACTCCCTGCTCATGTACAATTATATATAAACAAAGACGTGCACTGATATCAGACTTCTCTATAGGCAGAACCAGACAGCAGTCTGTTATAGCCACTGCGATTCAATTAGGGTAGCCTGAAGCTCTCAGAGCTGCTGGGGGCAGGAGTTCCAATCTGGTACGCTCACGGTATGTGATCCACTTCAAAGTCATGTGCTGGCAATGGGTACTGGCAGCAACATTCCCAAACCCTACGCGAACCACAGGACAATCCGCACACACCCCCACAATTGCTACTGATCAGCCTCGTCTGGGCTGGGCCAGGCCACGGCTCCAGCACTCCCTCTCCTGTGTGCTTTACCACTGGCAGGAGATACGTGTGCCACTACCTGTGTTTAAGGGAGGATAAATCAGAGAGCATGGAGCTAACAACACATGACATTGTGGAAGTGGTTGAGACTGTGGCTAGGGCCCCAGTATCGGGAAGCAGGAAAGAGACAAGGGAGCAAGAATGGGACAACCTCTGGTCAGAAGGGGACGGCAGGGGACACGGGTCCTAGCCTGACACCTTCACCGAGGGGGAGGAAGGTGCGCACAAGCACAGGGTGCTGGTCTGAATAGAGGAAGCACAGGCACATGGGTTAAGGTATTCACACAGGTGGGTACAGCGGAATGCGCATGCCTATGGCTGTGCACCAGGCAGGAGCAGCTGCCTACCCACAGGCGACACAACGGCACACTGCTTTCACTACCACCCGCCCACGTGTGCGAACAAACTTCAACAGTCGCTACCAAAAGAGCTGGGATATGTAATTCTCACCAAGCTGGTGGGAACTTGACATCTGTAAGCCTTGGCCAACTTTGCTATTCTCAGCCACTGTCTGCCAAGGTACTACTGGGAAATCTCTTGCACAGAGAACATCCAAGTGCATTTGAACAAAAGTTTTCAGTTATTAAAATTCCTCTGGCTGACTTAAGAAGAGTCAAACATCATATTGTGCTATAATTCTTCCATGAGTCTAAGAAACATTAAAGAAAGGTGTTCATATATATATATACACATATATATACACACACATATATATGTGCCTGGGTATGCAATAGGTCCTTTCCACATTATCAATAACAACTTACTTATGAAGATAGTATTACCTGAAAGAATACAGATCAATAGCTTTTAATTTACATAAGGAAAAATGTTTCAAAACCTCTGCACGATGCTAAATTCCATGTGGAAACTTGCAGATAATTATCCTTTAAGTTAAAACTTACCATGCACACTTAGCTTCACTAACTGAGTCACATTCCCAGCAATATTTGTGGCTACACAGATATACATTCCACTGTCTGAAACTTGTGCCTCACTGATCTTCATGGACCCTGAGGGTAGGAAAGTGTGTCTGGAAAAATAAGAAGCAGATACACTGTATAAACACGTACTGAAAGGTGAATGACCTCTATTTACACATTGACAATGATTGCGACAAGCTAAAATGTTCCACAGGGCACACTGAGCTGTGCCCTACTGAGGCACCACATTCAGAACACACAGCGAATACCTACAATATAAGATCCACATCACAAAATTTGGTTCTAGCTACTTACAGGACATATTAAAATCTGTCTTGTTTCGGGGGGTGGGATCAGATAATGGAGCTCTTCAACCTCCAGTCACAAATTTTTGCTCAGCCCAGGTCAGCAGGTTAATGGCTGTTAAACAGTTAAACAACTTCTAATACTATTTCATGCTGGCAAAAAAGATGTTATGACTGTTAGAGACGGGAGTTTCTGAAGAGTTCACCAGCTCTGATGCTTAAAGAAATTGTCACTATTCATCACTAAATAGTTAACGATGGAGTATTGATGTTTCCCACAGCTCTGGTCACAGGCTTGTAACGTTCCTTCATTTCTGATTTCACTCTTCTTCTGTTTACTGGTCACATTTCTAACATCATCTCTGGGTGGTCTCAAACAATTTTGTTTGGACTAATTCTTTAACTTTTGCTAACAACTGTAAACAATTTTATGCAATGGGCTGAGCTGGACTTCTGCTACTCTGTTGGATCTCTCCACAACAGCCATGAGCAAGTAGCCTAATTTATCAATGTCTCCTGAGGTAAAACGAGGACAACTACGGGACCAAGAAAGCAGATTCGTTCGTGCACGCAACGTGCTCACAGGACACAGCAGAAAACTCCGCGCAGATTCTGAAGAACAAACCAGCACTCTGTGCACAGACACCGAATACGCTGGCCCAGCAGCTGCTAGGCGCTGAGGCCGCAGCAGGCTCACGGAACGGGTGGCTCCGAGGTACGGATTTGGCCCCAAGGAAGCAGACTCACCACCAGGTCTGTGCGAGTCCGTCATTCAGCTCAGACACTGGCTGATTCCTTCCACTTGGATGGCTGAGCGACACCAGCCAACGGGCACAGCAATCGCTACAGGGGGCACTCGGCCAGCACTACCATGCCCTGGGTTACGACTACAGCTGCAGCCTTTACCCCTTCCGAGGTGTCCTGGAGGCTACAAAGCACTAGCTTGCCCCACGAAGGTAGCTGGCACTTCAGCTGGGATCATACAGAGAACCATGACCTACTCATTTCCTCTCTTCTTTTGTACCATGCTAAGATAAGGAACAACTCCAGCATTGTGGCCCATGCTGTATGCAACACACTCTTCAGTCTCTAAGGCTGCCAACTCCAGATTTTTATGTGCATTTAGCTATGTTTTCACATGTTCAAGAATATCAGGAGAGTTTTTGGACACAAAACACAGCAAGCAATGAGCCCTTGTAAGCATTCCCAAACATTTATCATCATCTGTATTCTACTGGCAGCCCAGACCTCATATGAATAACAAACAAAGCTCTCCTGAGCATAAAGATGAAGTGCTTAAGAAAAGAAAAACAGTTTTTAAACATTTATAATCAGGCACAGATTATGTGGGTCTCTGGGCAGCACCACAGTACAAATATAACAGGATCTCTTCCGCCTTGGCCTCCTGAGATTGCGTATAAACACACACTGCAATGGAAGCCTCACAATGATGCATGGCCTCAGTATCCTTCAGAGAGAGACACGTGCTTGGTTTGGGAAAGAGAGTTTCAGGACCTAGCAAAACAGAGTCCTCGTGCAGGACAACTTAATACCTTCTGATTGATCCTGAAGCAATTAGAAATTATAAACACTTCCAAAATCTTGAAAGCTTAGATGCATTTTCACTTTTCTTTTTGCTTTCGTCAAACATTGTTACCTTGGAGAGAATGGAGATATGAGCTGCATCTCTTTGGCCCAGGTAATGATGGGGGGTGGCAAGCTCTTTACTTCACATGGAAGTGTGACTTCTTCCCCTGCAATTACTGAGATCTCTATGGGTTTATCAGACGCATTACCTTGCTGGTCTCCAGGCCTGGATACTCTAGGTTTCACTATAACGTGGAACATGTTAAGAAGCTGCAGTGAATATACGTATTTGTACAAATGTAACATCACACAATTTTACTTCAGATTCACCAGGTATATAACAATACAGTCCTATTTTTAATGACATGCCTGCAATAAACATAAACCACCGTAAGGCTGATGTTCAGTGCCCGTAGCTCAGACACCAGCTGATGCCTACATGCAATACCACAAATCCCAGCAAGACTGCACTATCTACCCCAAAAGCTGGATAGCAAGGTACACGTAGTTCATGCATGTGCTGAGCTCTGTACTGCACAGATAGCTTGCAAACAGTACCTGAACTATGTCACACTACTGCACCAATACCTGCAAGCCATAAAAGCCTTGCAAAGCAAGTCTACACTTAAATCAAATTTTTTATAGTACTGGGAGATGGTAGGAAGCTTTGGGACCGATGGGATTAATGGAGCTTCGTTCTTTTATCAGCAGGGACTTCTATTCCCACACAGGTACTTCTATTCACTTCCACAAAAGATGAAATTATGATCAGCCCAAGATCTTAGCCCATGAACTCAAGGTGAACAGGTATCAGGAGGCTTTAAGAGAATTGTAACTGCTGAAGGATAGGCCTTTCAGTATCAGCCATTTGTAAAATTGCCTACTATACAGATCCAGTGATCTAGGACGAAGCCAAGAGCGCTAATTAGAGATCAGTTTAAATCCTGTTTGCACTGTGGGTATCCTAGTTCACAACGCCCCTGAGTGGGTTTTACCACCTGAAGTAGAATGCAATGCAGGGAGAAAGACGACGCCATTGTATTTGATTTCAGCTCACACATACCATAGACGGTCAGCTGGACTTTGCGGGTAGCATAACCAGCAGCGTTTGTTGCAGTGCACACATATTCCCCAGTCTCTTCCCCCCCTGGTGAAACTACATACAGACTTCCATCAGACCCTGCAGAAAATTTCACATTGCTGGAAAGAATTATTTCTCCTTTCTGTGGAAAGGGAAAAAAAAAAAAAAAAAAAGACCACAGTGCCTAAATCTTCTAAAATAAGACCAATTACAATCATTTGATTCAATAAAAGCTAAAGCTTACAGAGATAGAATAAAATCTGGCGAAAACATAGAAAATATTCAAGGAACACAAAAATGTTAATTCCTGTAGTGTCTCCCCTAGCTTACCCCATTAATGTGATCCACTCGTGTGAAAACTGCCATATTTTTCATATAACACTAGGTCAGATTTTTCACTGTGAAATATGCTCCATGGTCTCTAATGTAGTTTTGTAGACCAAACGATTCGCAGGCAGTCTGACTAAACTGAGCAAAATTTTAATTTGCATTACAGTGCTGCTTCTACTATTTACAGCTGAGACGGACAAAATATTTAAAATTAACTAAGAAGCCTGGCCCCAAAATTCTGTCCATACAAATTAACTAAATTCAGCTAACTTTTCACAGTGTTGGAGTGTCACTGTCTAAGCAGTAACAACAGCAGAAGCACTGGGATTCTTACACAGAGAACTTGCCACTTTTTACAGACTCCAATTTAAAAAAATAAAACAAGATTTGACCTGGGATAATTTTGACACCGATTTCTGATGTCCAAACATCTTGTCAAGGACATGATTGAAAAGTGATGGATGGTTAACCCCCGAATGCCATTCTTAGACACACTTTCTTCAGAGGAAAAAGTCATCTTAAAAGTAAGGCTCCAAAACAAAAACAAACTTTGAATCTGTGGCAGGGTGCCTAATCTCAAATTATCAACTCACAACGGGAATATGACCAACTTGTAAAGTGCTAAAAACAAAGATACGGCAATAGCCAAAGCTCTTCCATAGAACAGAAGACTGATCTATGGCTGGACCACGGGCAGAAAGCACTGCTCTAAGAAACAAAAGCAGCTATGAACAAACAAAGATTTCCAGATCCCTCACAACTGGGGCTTTTGGTCATGTTTCTTGCACATAGTTTTTATGACAATTAAATGATGTGTTCGATTCACCTTTCACCCTGCAAAGCTCAAAGATGAGCAATTACCTTGGACCAGACAACAGATGGCTTAGGGACTCCACTTGCTTTGCACGGTAATGTTACTGGGATTCCTTCAATAGTGCTAAATATCTGCTGTCCATGCTGAATAACAGGCAGAACTAAAAAAAAATGCAAATATTAAACACATGCAGAGGGCAGATTTCAAACCATGGCACAACTCTTACAATAAAATCCTTATATTCAGTTACTACTTCATACAGGCAGCAGGGCTTGGGAATTTTCAGCTTCTTCTCTGAACCCTAAGATTGGCAATGAGCAACCACTTCCTCCTCCACTCTCCAGTCTCTCACATCATAGAATAAATACCTGCTCATAACAAAGCGTGTCAGCTACGGGTTGATCACTGGATTAGGCACATACAGTTTTAAACTAGCTGTAGCTATTTCACAGAGCTGATTGTAATCATTTCAGAAAGTCTTTCTCACAATATCCTCTGCAGCACTCTAGGCCAGGCTTCCCGAAACGATACTGTACACGATTCAACCTACACAGCACCTTCCATGAGAATGGGTTCAGCAGTTCTGGTGCTGAATCAATTTCCATCGATGGACAACGTTTTGAGCAGAGCAGGTATGACAGTGAAGAACTGATCACACTCCAAGCTTACTTAATATTTGTTATAAATGCTACAAAGTTGTGTTAACTGCAGGGATGGTTTCTGCAGGGACTGACCATTAGATGAACTGGATCACAAGATCAGTAACAACAGACAACAAGAACCCCAGTTCCCTTACTTAACTGAGCTGATTTTGAACTAACAACAAAGAACATCAGATTTAAGGACATAACACCAAAAACTAGATCTTTTTGAAAACATACGAATATCCTTTCTGTTCTCAAGTTCTGAAATATTCCAAAAACTACTGTTGGCATGAAAGACCTTATCCGGCACCGAGTTCTTGCCTGTATTAAAAAATAATAGTTATTTTTAGCGTAAAAGGATATTGCAGCATCTTCAGTAAACCTTATAAATCTCCCATGATTACTTTAACATGTGAGAAAATCTCCGGCTGTAAACCACGAAGTGGCTGTGACCTCACACAGAGTCAATACAAGCATCTTCAGCTGAAATACAGATGGGTTACCACAATGCTAACACTTTGTCTTGCTGTCAGTGTCATCTTCGGTACGGTTTAATTAAACAAGAAAGGAAAAGAGGAAAAAAAACACCCCAAACAAAAAAACAAGCACATTCTGCCAAACTCATAATTCATCCTAATTCTTCTCCCACGAGTTGTGCTTCCTTATATCAGTTATGAAACCCCCAGACAACCCTTTTCATGGTTTTCCAGTAAACTTCCAATTGCATCTGTTTTGTTAATAAAGCTAGAGATGAAGACCGCACAGCCCAACCTTAGCAGATGTTTAAAAACGAGGACCTTTTATGATCACAAAATGGCATTATTTTTGTTTTGTTTTAAAAACAGTATCAGTCGCTCAGTTCCTTCCTGTGCCGTGGATCCAATTTCCCACCACGTTACTTTACAAAGTAACACCATTACAAAAGAGGAAACTGGCGAAATCACTCTGTAATAAAAAAGCGCTAGTGAGAGCTCCTGTTAGTAAGCACGGCACTCTCACTTTGCCCTCAGCACAAAAGCAACAAGACCGAGTTCCTTACCATACACATTAACAGTAGTGGTTTTGTTGCTGGTCCCAGCAACGTTACTTGCCATGCAGGTATAATCACCGCCGTCCTGCAGCCGGACTCTTTCCAGGTGCAGGCTGCCATCACTGCGAACGTTAACGTAGGGGTTGGGAACCAACTGCCAAAAGAGCGACGTAACGTTTGACTGAAGAAAATACTGGTTGCTAATACTTGCTTCAGGATGTAGTGTGGCTTTACTTGACTGTTTCACATTCTTAAAAATTGTATGTTCCTAGAGAATTTTACCAGAGATTTTCCTGCCTTCCATCATTCACAAAAAGCTCATTTTAGATAAGAACTTTGGTAGCACCTCGTATTTACTGCTGCAGTGAGATTCAGATCTGCAACAGCAGCTCTGCTCTGCCATAGCACATACAGAACGGCCACTCATGCTTGTAATTGTGCACTGGGGCAAAACCAAACTTTGCTGAATCATTTCACTGTATTTTTAATTAATTATTCCAGTAACCCAATTTGATCACAGACCAGCTCTTGATGAGTGCAATCACTTGATCTTCTTCCACAAACAGATTCTTTTTTTTTAAAGTTATCAAAACCTTCTAACTTGCCATATCCATCCAGCAGATCCGCTCTGAAGCATATCATTGTGACAGATAAGCTATAACTTTCTCAAAAGAAGCATAATTTTTCAAGTTCTATACTTTATAGCAACAAGAGAAAAAACAATGAGCTCAGCAACACAGACGTGCCTTACAGAAAGGCTGTGAGAATGCAAAACTGTTCCACTCATGCTGTGCTCAGAAAAAGCTGCTTTCTTCTCTAAATATGACTGCAGCGCTTTCCTTGGAGTGCAGCTTTTGCCACGAGCTTACAGCTACAAGAAACCAGCACTACTGCCCAGAGGAATTAGCAACTCAGCAAGGAGGATCCCGCCAGCATTTCTCACAGAAGTTACAGCCTGTTCTACTTGCACTTGCACAGCCTAAAGAAAAGTCCAATGATTCACAGTGATTCAAAATCTGAGCAGAAAACTCTAGCAAGCAAAGGGTCAGGTAGCGCCAGGGCTCTGCCTGGTGACAATAAATAAAATAATTTGCTATCATTTTTTAATTACAGCTGTGAAGAATGGGCTTTAGGGAGAAATTAGAAAGCAAGATACAAAGCATGGCTTCACAGGGGTGTTCAAGTCAGTAATCTGGCTACTGCTGAAGAAACAAAACGTCACTCAGCCAGCCAACCCAGGCGCAGTGCCTGCACTACCTCTCTCCCTGCAGGAGTTACAAATCGGCGACGGCAGGCTCGCAAGGGGGAAGGAAAACACGCTTTTGCGCTCTGAGCAGTGCACCACGAGGAAAGGAGGATACGGTACCGGGGTGCTGACATTCACCTCATCCCACCCGCTGCATTAAAAGCCATGATGCTGAAAAACCCTAAACCTACAGAAATTTTCTGCATCTTTATTTTTAAAAAATACAGGGAAAGAAATGCTTTTCAGTTGCCAGGGTTTATATACCAGCACTTCTCATTCTGGTGGGATATTCCACTAGCATTCCTCTATTCAGAGCCTAGGCTGAAATTCAGGAGCTAAAGTGAATGCACAAAACTGCTCTGAAAGTCAGTAAAACAGAAAATAAAAGGACAAGTCATAAATACTTTGGTTCCACGTTCTCTTCTAGGCCTTCACATTCCCCGCTACCATCTCCTACTCCCTGATCTCCCTTCAGAGTCAGAAACATCCTAGCGTGGGCAGTGATCGGGGTGAGGCTTCAACCTGCCAGGATGCCACTCCTCGCTCCCACTTTCGTATCTGGAACCGTCACCAGCTACCACTTCGCAGAGGAGTGGCTGCCCTTGGCATGGCAGCACCCGCAGAGGCTCAGCAGCAGCTGCGGCCTTACAGAGCGGTGGCCGTCTGCTGGGATTCCCCTTGATGGCACTGGATCCCTGCTTCCAGTGAGCCAGTCCCATCTCTGGAAGCACCTTTATTTGTAAGCACAAAATCTATCAGTATATTTGTATATCAACTTCTGTAAATTAAACCAAGTTGTTATTGTGGCTTGAGACGTCAGTTGGGGATTTTCTCTGCCCATAAATCTTACAGGAAACAAGACAGTCTTACCACCATGCTGTTTTTAATCCACCTCCGGTCAGGAATAGGGTTTCCAGCAAGCAGCACACATGGCAAAGTGAGCTGCTGCCCCTCGATTACACTTGCTGTGGGTGGACTTATTCCAATCAGAGGTGTAACTTGAACAAAAGAATTAGAAGAAATTATTAGGATTTTTTTATACATTCACGTAAAGTATTACATTTGAATTTTTGCTATTAGTCCCGTCACTAACACTGCTTGCAGTAGCTTCAGACTAGAAACATTTCCTATGATGAAAACTATATGATTTAAATAGAAAGGAAAAAAAAGGCATAAAAAAAAAGTGGCCATCAACAAACAGCATGGAAGTTCCAACGTACTTCTTTTATAACAAAAAATACCAGATGGTCCCTGAAATATCATTGATGCAGGCGCGGGGGTGGGGGGGCAGGGGAGGAGAGAAATAAATGAAGGTGTAGTGTAGCACAGGACAGGAAAGGATGCTGGAAGAAAACATGTACAATCATCCTAAGACTAAGGAATGGCAGCAAATGGAGGACGTTGCCCAGCCGAAATTGGATCCAAGCCAGCATTTGCCTGAAAGCTTGTGTTCCCCTAGATACCAAGCTGATACATCATTTTTTCTTACTTGGGCAAAATAATCGAAGTAGCAGGTTTGGTGAGGACAAAAAATAAGTGATAATTTCCTTTGGATGTAAAATTTTAAGGGATTAGAATAGAGGTCAACAGCCCAGCAGAAAATTCTGCATGCTCTGTAAAGAGCCAACAGAAAGCACTCCTGTGCACACGCTTTATAAATTAATTTTAAATATGGGGATTAAATAATACTTTTAAATAGGTAAAACCACGTTGCCTATCAAATACTACTAGCATCACAGATTCCCACCACATGTTTTAAGTTAACAAATGGTTTCTTTGACAGCAGATGGACTCCATTCTTGTCCTCCCGCAAATGTATACATTCCACAGCAATATTTTTCCTTTTATTGCCAAGTGTCCAACTGAGATAATAAACAACTCCTTAATAGCACAGCTATTGTCAAAGCTAGACGTTTACTGTCATCTTGGATCACTAAGATTCCTTCCCAGTGATACCAACACACTGATATAATCAAGTTCATTTCTGGCTGTCTTTTTTAAGATGAATTAAATGGCAGAAATCCCATCTTTACCATGCCTGATCATGGTGATTTTTCATTCCTTAATAAATTTAGTTAGGAATAAGAAACAGAAGACAGGATAAATCACTTTCTTAAGGTCCATGTTAAAAAGTGTAGATGGAACTAACTCAAATTAATGTAGCCAGCAAAACGACAACATTCTAACACACTAAATTCAATGAAATTAATTACAATATTCCATGCAATCGTCTTCTCATTCAGTTTGTGTGAATGGCTACACATGTGTAAATACAGCTATAGATAAAAGCATATAGATACACCACCATGTACATACATAACCCTCAGACATCCTATTTGTTGTACAAACACCACCGACTATCGCCTCCTCCAGTATATTCCAGGTACTGAAACGCTGCCAGTCTTCCCTTTCACTGTCGGCACTGACATTAAACCAGCCTTACCCAGTCCAGTTACTGTGACGGTGGCTGGCCGTGACTGAATCCTTCCAAACTGGTTCTCAGCTTCACAGATGTATGTTCCTTCATCACTGACCCACAAACCTGGGGGGGGGGCGGGAAGGCAGAGAGATCAGACTGCAGCATCTGAAGTGATACTGAAAAGTTTGCAATACACGGATACGCTATCCTTTTATTTTTCAGTTTCAAATGTTCATTTTTTTAATATTCCTTTCATTCCTTTCCATCTGTCATCAAGTACAGAAGCAACGACTATATAAGCACTTGAGTAAGAATCACATTATATACACATATATGATACTTTTCATCACTTTATATATTGCACCTACTTTAATACAGTGTATACTAATGTGCATAAATAATATATGGCAGTACACTATATATCCACACATACACACGCTATCATGTAGTGCATTTACTGTGGAATACTGCTTACTACATAAAGCAACGTGCGTCTCTGAACAGACACCCACACAGTAGTACATAAGACACGAGTTACTGCACTGTAAGTACAGTACAGAGGAATTACTCTGGGTAACATCACTATGGGTGACTGAAATGCTCTAAGTAACTGAAATCACAAACCACTTGCAGAATATCTAGCTATTACCCAAGTTGGACTTGCCTAAAACAATGCCTTTAGAAAGAATTCTCTCAAAAATAAAAAAACAACAAAACAAAACATGAAAATCCATGGCTCCTCAGTATCAACAGAGAACATAACCCAGATTTATTTAAACAAAGGTGCAATAATTTCTGTGAAGAAGAGTGAAGCCAATGACCAAACACAGCTGAATTTACAAACTCATGTGAAAATGAACTGCATGTCAAAAGCAATGAAGTCAGTATCAGAAACACAATCTCGGATAAAAATCCAGTCTTTATGCAAAGTTAACAATTTTCTAAAGTAGTATAGTAATTTAAATTTATTGCATATGTCATATTTCCTTCTGGAATCTTTTTTTTAAAAACATTCAGTCTACCTACGGTTAATAGATAGAGCTCCTGTTCTGAGCTGACTGATGGAACTAACTGCGAAGGGTCTTGAGAAAAGGGAAGCACCATTCAGCCGCCGCCATTTAACCTTTGGTTCTGGGTAACCCTGGACATAGCACGGCAGCGTGATGTTTGAGCCAATATCTGCAGACTCATCACTGGGTTCCTGCGTGAAAACTGGGGGAGCTGGGGGTAG
>Ga0181612_136786_pt1 | contig 17701 bp, 7 predicted proteins | sample HoacroProtozoa21_FD_119630 | JGI IMG/M metagenome (GOLD analysis project Ga0181612, IMG submission 119630) | Hoatzin crop microbial communities from Cojedes, Venezuel. Combined Assembly of Gp0051906, Gp0051904, Gp0051908 | reverse complement strand
TGCTGAGTGTAAACACAGGCTCTCAGCTCTAGTCTATAGGGAGGGAGTGCTGCCGTGCACCTTGAAAAGCAGCTGGCTGACTGGCACGGAGTACACCCCGACGCGTCTTCATGGTTCTGCTTCACATCCCTCCCGCTTCTTATGCATCCCCAGGCAGCGCAACTCTGGCTGCTGTGGAGCGAGGTGCTTGGTTTGGGCCCTTTTAGGGCAGCAGTATGGAAAGATGGGGAAGGGGGGGCATCCTGCTTATGCTGTTCAAAGCTAGTCACTTCACTGAGATGTTTGGCTTCAAAAAAAAAAAAAGGGGTCTTAATCAGTGGAAAAGTAGAGAGAGTTCAGAACATTTAGGGTAGGCTTCCTCTCTGACTTGACCTTTAGAGGAACCTGTCTCTCCCTCTATTCATTTATTATGTAATCTCTAAAAAATGGTGCTTATGGGTAGGTGGCGTGGATATTTCCTGGCACATACTTTTGGTGTTGAATTAAAGATGTTTTTTTTATAGGTTCTTAAGACTCTATCTTTCAATAACAATTCATAGGAAAGATGAAAGAGAGAACTTACAAAAAAGTCTGTTGCTTAGTATCAGTACTACTCCTGAAAATCTGACTGTACAAAACATGCATGCAGCTTAAATGAAGCTTAAGGTTAGTTAAGTTAAGCTTTAGGTTAGTTAAACTGGGCTCCAACTTTTTAATTATCTTTGGAGCAGCAACAAATGGTTGGATGGTACATTGGAATCTGGATGATCACCTCCGTGAGGAGAACATCGGATGGTAAGAGTCTTACTATGGTTACAGACCTTACTGCATCGAGCATTACACAAGCACTGGAACACACACTCCCTGTCCTGAGAACTGTGACGCTGTTGGACAAGAGAACCAAGTCAGCAGGCAGTTGGGTAGGCCCTTAGCACAGGTGTTGTGTGGCTTTACAAGAAAGGAGCAGAATGCGTCCCTGGGATAATGAGAAACGTATTTCTGAGAAAAGAAGGAGTGGATAACAGCAGAGGAATGCTACAAAGCAAAGCAGGAGAAGAACAAAAGCAGGGGGAAGAAGAACAAAAGGAAGGATAAAATAGGCAGGATAAATTGGGTTGAGGCTATTCTGGTAAAAAAGGATTAGAATAATAAAAAAAAAAAGACTCAATAGTATTCGGATTCAATAGTGACAAAACAAATGAGAAAAAAAAATCCTCCATGAAATCCTTGAATCAGGTGAGAGCGAATAATGTCTGAAAGCTGCCTTCGTGCTGAAACAGCCACTCTCCTACCTATGCTTATAAAAAGTGTATAAAAGGGACTGACTTCTGAGAGACTTAAAGTCTTTTCTTTGTTGTTCTTGGGAGGACAAAGGTGAGGAGAGTGGAAAACAGGGGGCAGAATAATACGAAATAAATCTCCACACAGTTTTTACTTAGCTTCCTGACAATGTCTTGTACTCTTATCAGAGGAAGTGAGGGCAATATCAAAGCATGAAAATATCAATCATCTGTTCAAATCTGACCTTTTCTGTGTGTTATTGCAGTGGTTTGGACATATTGCACAGATTAACTTACAGAGCAGGGGTCATGATATTTTTGAAACTTCTGAGAAATTGTGTAAAAATAACGAATATAAGTGTAAGTGATGGTGTATTCTGTATTTTCTAAATCAGGTTTCACCTGACCAGTGTGCTACAGCCTAAAAGCAACCATAGCTAGCATGCATTTTGTTAGTTAGGCTGCTACTACAAAATTATCAAAAGCAACAGACGCTAATTCACCTCTGATACTAATCTGTCATTGCTTTATTGAAGTTCTTTGGCAGCTCTTCATGCACTGATTTTCCTTCTTTTTTTCTTTTTTAATTTCTCCCTTGAAAAGAAATGTTGAGTAGAAACTGGGGAAAACTCAGGAAACAAGTATACATTCTACCTCTGTGGATGTTCTGTCTCCACAAAAGGAAAAAATTTATTTTCTTGTAGGAGTGATGTAATCTGCTATTATTTTAAAAATAGTATTATATTAGCTAGGAAATAATATAATAAAACTATGCAATAAACTTCATAAGTAAGTAGCACACTACAGAGAGAGACTAGCAAGAACAATGTCTAGATTTACAGAGGAACAGGCAGCTAGGGGAAGAGGAGAGGAGAGAGGCCAGTACAGTCTTCCACTGGAAACATAACCGCATCAACACGTCCAAGATGTGCTCTTCAGCAGCAAAAAACAACTGAAGAATACTCTGTTTTTCTGCTCATTTAAAAATATTCTGTTTAAGTAAAGCAGAAGTGTTTTGTTTCAACAAGTTGCATTTAGATTTTGTAATTTTACTTAATGCGCAACTCATTTTTATACCTCCACACAATGAAAATTACAAAAAAAAAAAAAAGGCACACTATTGTCTGCTATAAAAAACCTTTCCCTTGATCAAAATTACAGTTTTGGGCATAGTGGGAATAGTTTTCATCCCATGCAAGTTGCTTTTTCTAGTGTGATTTTTATTCTTAATTTAGGGAAAAAAAACTGTTTTCAGAAAGGTTTAAAAGCAAGGGAAGGAGGGAAGGGTATTGTCCCAGTTTAACCAAAGCTAACAGGACCTATCTGAGATAAACCTTCACAGTTGTTTTGCTGTACTAAAATGTTTGCTTCATTTGGAAGCTTTAAGGAATATCCACATAGTGACTGGAAGCCATGTGAACAGACTATTACGGAATACTAAGGAGACAAAATTAATAGTGTTGACAAGAGCAATGTTTGCTTACCGATGACACTGCAACTTGTACTCAGTGGCACTCGTGCAGTCTTCTGTCAGGTTCAGAGGCAGAGGGAGCAAGTAGCACCTCCTTGCAAAGGTCTGCACAGATGCAACCTTGGGCTAGACAGAAGTTGCTAGTCCCACATTAAGAACTGTTAAATATAAGAACGCCTCCACTTTGTTGGCCATACTTTCCTTTACTGCACAGCTAGCCCAGAGGTTACATGCATGAATAAACCTTAAGGGTTTTTCCAAGTAGCACATAATGCAATACAAAAAAAAAAACAAACATACACTCGTTCTAGAAATACACAGCACTTGATGTGGATTTTTAATTTAAACATTTGTTCTATTGAAAAAAAGTAAGCCAACAAAGCCCAGGATTATCAGACAGCTCTCCTTTCCCTTCAGCTGATTTGTAAGGGTTTGTCAGTTTGTTACTGTATACTCACTCCTCTTTAAACTCCTACTTGTATTATTTAATTTTTCTGCTGGCCTGTAGATAACAAAATCTGTTGTCAGCCTGTTTGTATATGTCCATCAGATATGCACATGGAATAAAATGGTTAGAAGAGGAGACAAAGGGCTATTCCTTTACTCCTGCCTGAGGAAAATCAGATTCACTAGAAGCTGAAGCCAGCTATACCTCTTACAGTGGTTGCAGGTTGAAGAACGCTTTCTATTTACAGTTTTAACATGTAGCATAGAGGGACAATCATTGCATGACAGATCTCTCTCATTACATGGTCTTTAAAACAAGCTATTGCACTTCAAAACACATAATTTGCAGATACTGATATTTTAATCATCCACAAGGAGGAAAATAAAATATAAATATAGGAAAAAAAGTCTATGAAACTAAAAACATCAACACCCCCCTTCTGAATATTTTGCATTTTGTTAAAGAGCATCCTCTTCAATGACTGCTTTGCAATGCATACAAGTTGGAGACACCTGAAATCTCTTCTTCATAAAGATGAGTAGATTACCACACTTCATGAAATCCATTGCACCTCCAGTGACTAAAACTCGAATGTATTCATTAAACATCACTAGAACTTTAAAGGTGGAAATTTCTCTCACTTCTCCTGCAGCACTTAGCTGGCAAGATTAAACCAAAAGCTCACATAAATATGCTTGCAATGACATTCAGCTTTGTGCTCTTCTATTAGTTTATTTCCCAGATTAATCAGCATTTGTAATGCACTTCTGACACTTGCATGAACATAACACATTGTAATAACACTGACCGTGATTAACATTTCTTCGTGTGCACTTGCTATTAATAGAATTATTTATCAATTATATACTTTTATGAAAAACACTATTTAATGTATGAACAGCTCTAAATGATTCCCACATGAAGTGGTAATTATTTATGATATTATAAAGAATTATTTAATATATGTACTTAGCCATCTCATTTTTATGAGATAATACTCAATGCAAAGAAGACATGCTGAATTTGTTAACTACGCTATTAATTACTTTGATAACAACAATAACAAAGATTAGTTAAAAAAATGAATATTCAAAGCAGTTTTTAATCTGAGGAAAACAGTGCATATTCATACACACTCTCATTGACAAATATCTACAAAACAACTGACAGGTATAAGTAAGTGGCATAAAATAAGGGCCACTCTCAAAAGCACTAATGAGATTTCTATCCAGAAAAAGAAACTCACCATAGGACTAGTAATTTTCAGACTCTGAAGGTTTGGAATTTCAAGTAATTCTTACTTCCTTAAAACCTCTTGATATAGAATACATCTTCACCACTCATAAAGGAGCAAACAAAGATATATTTCTGTTTCAGTAACTAGGGGAAAACTTACTCTCCTCAGAATAACTATAGTCAGCAGTATTTATGAAACCATCTTTTGGGCTGGAGAGAATACCAAAGGCTTTTTATGAAAGAAGGAAAAAGCCATTAATTGAGTAGCTGTCATCACAATAAGTACCAAGTTTCATCATTTCACTATACATATACTTCTCTGAAAGAGCACAGAGTTACATTTTCAGCAGAAAAATGTAGAAACATGTCATAAAAGAGGCACATTATAGGGAAGCATTATGAGGAAAGAAATAAAAACCACTGGAGTGCAAGAACCATCAACCTTAAAACAGCAGATCAGCAAACCACAATGTTAGTCAGAAAGGTTGTAGCCCACAGCCAGATGGAGACCAAGAGAAACAGCTTTGAAAGACAACAGCATGGAAGTTTTCCAGAAAGGAAGTGAATGCATGCCCCTGTCCTCTCTGATGGACAGAGGAGCTTGTGCAGCTTTAGCGAGGAGTTTGAGAAACAGTGCCTTAAAGAGTGCTGACACCACCTCAAACCATGCACCAAGACAACAGAGAAAAGGAGGAGCAAGAGCTGTCATGCAAAATCTGACTGACAGCCAAAGAATTTCCAGTCTGTGCTGAGAAAGCACTGGTAGAAGGAGCTAAACACCACTCTGAGCCCAGAAACGAGAAGGTGCTGCAGGCAGCCTGTGCCCGAGGAACTGAACTTAACAGCTGACATAGGAGAAACAGTCAGCAGCAATTCCATGAATTGGGAAAACGATTTGTTGCTGTCATCTGCAGAGCATGGGACCCAGTTGTCCCACTGTGCCACAAAGGCAAACCAAGATGAAAGGACTGGCTGAGAACAAGGAATCATAGACAACTTGAGACTGGTAAAGATCCATCAAAGTTAAAACACTTTAGCTATCATCTAAAGCTCACTCTTCGTTTATGTTTTTGGACACTAGATAGTAGTGCATGAGATACAAAGGACTCAGGGCTGAGTCCTTAACAGATAAGTCCTTGAGAAGAGACAGAAAATATTAAAGGCTTATCCTCCATAGAAAACAACAAACTGATCAAGGAAAAATTTCTTTGCTGAAACTGTCATAACCTATCATGTCATACAGATGATCTGACAATTCACATTTATATAAAAAAATGTAAACAGTTTAGCCGCTTTGGTACAAGCGTTTCAAAGACAAGTTTGGAACTTTTTTTTTCTCTCTCTTGCTAGGTTATGGTAGCCTCAGCCCTACTGATCTTAAATTCCAGAGCTGTCTGTGTGCAGAACGGCTGGAGAGCTGGATCGAAAAGACACATTAGACTTTATGGCTCTCATGTTGTCTTGCCCAGTGTGCTCAGCAGAGAGTAACGCAGACAGCAAAATGGGGCGTGAGCGACTATGTACCAACTTCACATCAATCACTCTCTGTCTAAATCTTTAGTCTAGCTCAGGTCTGCTGAACTCTGCGCTCAGCTACACTGGGCATTTCCAGTACTAGGGAGTTTGTAGGTGTCCAACAATTCCACCACGCAATAAGGGGCAAGCCTCTGTTGCCCAGATTTAAGCATCTGTCTGGATTCTTACATAAAATTTTGGCCTTATTTCAATATCTCCTCACAAAGAATAAAAGAATTTTTAAAGTTTGTTCCATCCTTTAGTTCTTTGTTCCAAACTGATATTCAGTGTATTAAATATGAAAAATAGTTGCTCTGCATCACTGAAAATAGGACACTGAGAATTTAGACAGGAAATTTTATGGGTCTTCTGAAAGGCAGGATATTAATCAATATAATGATGACATTTATTCAAACAAATGACCATAATACAAGGCAAATGTATTAGCCACCCTAACAAGTAAGATGAAGGACACCACCAAATAACCAGAGATATGCTTTGTTCTTAAATATGCTTGCAGGATCAACTGTTCTCAAACTAAAAGACAAATGGACAGATTTTCTAGATTCTGACACCATGAACAGCTTTTATACCATGTGTCTGAAAAACGGGTTGGTGGGTTCACCCCAACCAGCACCTAAGCCCCCATCCAGTCACTTAATCACTCTTCCCCAGCAGGATGAGGGAGACAAAAGGAAGGGCAAAAGCAAGAAAAAAATGTGAGTTGAGATAAAGAAACTTAATAAGTAGGAAGAAAAACAAAAATCCAACCCAGAAAACTCCAAGTCAATCAAAGACAAGTTTAAAAAACTCCAAGCCAAAAAAAACCTAAGTGGTGCAAGGGGTAATCACTGACAACTTCCCACCAGAAGACCGATGCCCAGGCAATCTCTGAGCAATGGTTGCCTTGGAAAAAGTTCCCCCCTCCTCTTGTTAATTGCTGAGCGTGATATTCTAAGCTATCAAATATCTTTTTGATCAACTCAGGACAGCTGTTTGTGGAGGGGCAGTGAGAAACAGAGAAGCTGTTGATGCTGTGCAAGCACTGATCAGCCATAGGCAGCACACTGGTGGGTTATCAACACTTTTTGGTCACAAATCTAAGACACAACACCATACAAGCTGCTGTGAAGAAAAATAACTCAACCCCAACCAGACTCAATACCAGGGGTTAAAGAACATATGTATATTCAAACTGTAAATCTTTCATCAGGAAAAAAAGTGAAATGAAGTATGAATACCAAAGACTGATAAAATATTGGAGCCTTAACAGCTAGGCACCAGTGAAACTTCTCTAATAATTAAATAACAGCAAGTAAATTAACAGGTTGGAAAGACATTTTGTTGGGCAAAATTTACCAAGGGAACAGGCTATGGTAGCAGGATCTCTTTTTTGTAGAGCAGATAGTAAGTAATCTTTCATAGTTGCACCCCAAAAATTCTAAAAGGGGAAACCATAATGTGTATTTTACAACATGTTTACTACAGCAAAAGTAGGGGAAAACAAAATCTTATTCATTACTGGAAATGAGATGAAAGATAACAGTACACAAATTGAAAGTGGCAAGTCATTTTGCTCTTAGTTATACAATGCAAAGAGAAGAAAGATAAGAATATAATAGAAATTTAAGGTAGTAGTAGTTTACTACTTCACAGCTTAATTGCTATTGTGTAAATCACATACTGGTAAGACATATGACATGGTCATGGCATAATTGAACAACATTTCTGTTCATATTTGAAGTTTGAATATGATTTCTGTGGTGTTCGATACTGAAGATAGAAGAGTCCAAGATCACCTTGCCATCTTTCAACACTGGTACACTGTGCTAAGTGAAAAGCCATCTGATCAGTGGAAAGGGAGATGATAACAGTCTGCTCCATAAAGACATTTGGGCTCAGAATACAAGTTCTACTGTTTGCTTTGCCACTCAGTGACACAAGGAAACCAGCAAGAATGACCTTTTTACAATGGCAATATCTATACTCGCAACACTCCTTCATACAGAAACTTTTCTGTTCCTTAAGGGTAATGCCTCCTTCCAGGTGTATGAAATTAGTTCTAAACTTAATAAATTCTAATCTTAATCTCATAGTTAGGCTGCCTATTTCTTTATTCAAGATGTCATACAGTTTTGCTTCTTATTGCAGCTCCTTACTCAAGTCTTCCCAGTATCCTCTGCCTAAGAGATTCTACTATTCTCTTGTGCATTTTCTTCGATGCTATCTATTTGTGCCTTCACCAGTACTCCTGCCCTCGTCACCATCGAGTTACACAGCCCTTTACATTTTTCATTAAAGCGAACCTTTATGAGACCTACCAGAGAATTATATAATGTCTCTTTCAGCAACCAATACCCTTCATCTTTCTGGTCAGCAAAGTTTTTGTTGCTATTGATTCCTCTTCTAGTGCTAGGTCAAACAAAAAGGAGAGTCTTTTCTCCACTTCTGGTATACCAACAGCAGCAACAAGCCAGCAGTTGCAACAGCCTGCATAGAATTCCACTGTGTATAAAATATATTGCAGGTTCATAGTTAATCAAAAGATGATATTAAGTGGCTTCTGTCAAGGGATTCTTATGTATAGTATATAATTGCTCATTTTTTTTCCTGAAAGAAACCCTAGATTCAAAGAAGATTTTGATAATACTATAAAATCTTTGACAACTATTTGCATAGGATAACCACAGGATTCAACAAAGACTGTAATATTATAGTATGCTATGAGTTATCTGAATTTCTCCTCAGTAAACTGATTACTGATGTAAGAGCTCAAGTCACTTGATAGTTCATTCTGTAATACATTCCTGAGAATACCATTATTATCATGACCTGAATAAGTTTGCAATTAATTTTTTAAAATAAATATTTCTACAGGGTGTTACAGAAACATTTTTGAGAAAAAAAAAATACAGTTCACCACTGATATTCTCAGAATCCTAGTCAAGGAAATTCAAACTCTAATTTGCATTGGCACTGTCATCTGTTGTAGATACTAGGAAATCCAATTACATTTCAAGAAATAAAATCCGCCTCCACCAAAGACCAAATTTGATGGCTCGCTTTTTTCATACTGCATTAGTTCATGTTATAGCAGGCTTTTGCTAATAGCTGTGGAACTCTGGATCCAAAAACGTCAGGTGGACTTGTTAAAGCATCTACAGAAAAGTTTGCTTTTTCTCTCTGACATCAAAATCAACAGGCATCAAATTTTTCTGAGTAAGCCTGACATTCCTGCTCAGGCATCCAAAGCAAACTTTTCAATAAAAATACACTGATTGAGGATACCCTCAGGAAAAAAATATATTTATGAGTGACAGGAAGCCGACTGTTGAAAACATATATCGTGCTTTCTCTCTCATCTATATACAAACACTTCAGAAGCTAGAGAGAAGCTATAAAACCTTGTTTGGGTATTAATTTCCTGTTTTCTTTTGAAAACTAACTCCTTGTAGCAAGCATAAAATAACAAGTAGCATATCTTTTTTCTGCTTGCTCTACGGTAGCCAGCACATGAGGTCCTGGCCAGGCTCGAGCTGAGGGGGACGCTCACTATCACTGCCTGCTACTTGCCCACTTAATAAAGGGTGTATTTTGCATTCTTCAGTGGCCTTATTGTTTTGAAATCCAACAAATGCATCTCAGAAGCATTGTGTTTATAGTAACATTCTTTGAAATTCATGCTCGGAACTAAACAAGGACTTTCAGAGTAAACATTTTTATTATCTGAAAGTTTCCTTAGCCTTTATGAACTTTCACTAAGTGAAATAGGAATATTTAGCTGCAACACTTTCAGAGTAAAATACATTTTAATGAATGCCTAGAGGCATGAATCATAGCTCTTCTCTTTGTTTTTCTCCTCTAAGTTGGAGAAAATAAGTTTCTTGGAGTAGATATATTATTCGCCAATGACAAAGTAAAATTTAACTCTGCGCAAAGGAACTGGGCAAATATTCAGTGTCCCTCTTCAGTGCAGTGAAACAGCAAATCACAGCAGTTACTGCAGTGGTTCAGGTCTCCATCCCCTACCAACAGAACAGCACTGCCAAGCTCAGGCTTGGAATCACTGGCATTCAGCAATGGTCCATATGTGAGATTGGTCTCCCTGTGTTAAGTGAATGAAACTAGAAAAGGCAATTAAATTAATTTTATGAGATATCTTAATCACACCGTGCTTATTAAAAAAAAAATAGGGGTTTCATTGATGCAAGGAAAAACTCTGACATTTCCAGCTCCAGTAAGAAACAAGCAGACATCATCAGAAGATTATGACTTGCCCCAAGACAGCATTAGATTATGTAGTAATTTTCATGCTCATGAATCAAAATTAATTTGCAAATGGAGGAACAAATTAAAAAAACAACTATAAAACCCAGAATCTTGGTGACCTGACAATATGATAATGATGACCGTAGGTGTTGAAAGTGTTGGAAAGCAAAGCACGATGTTTGAGAAAGGGCAAGGTTCTTAGTGGGGATAGTATCTCAGAAACAGGTTTCAACCATTTAATAGAAATAACTAAAAACGCACAAGCATTTACTATTAACATATTAAGCCAAACAATTCCTTTAACACCAGCAAATCTGCCCCAGCAACTCTGATGCAAAATTGTCTGCTGTCAAAATCTCAGTTAAACAACCCTAGACGCATTTATCTGATGTGAAAAGGCATTCTGAGTTTTAAAAGCAGGAGTTTCAAAAGAACTGGGATTACATAATGACAGTTGTATTGGGGTGGTGGGAAATACTTATCATAATCAAATTTGATAAAATCATACCTGTTGCTTTCTCTGACAAAGGTTTTGGACACATTGACACCAGTTCTTCAATTAAGGGTATATTAAAAGTTCAGTCACTGTCACACTTCAACATACTTTTTTCTGACAGATAAGAATTACGGACATTTGACATTTTTTCATTACTTCAGCTTTGTGTTCTAAAATACTCACTTTTTAATATCTGAGGTATTTTGGGTGAGAATGCTGAAACATTCACTTATATGAGGAAATTCTTAGAAAATGCACCAATTGACGGCCTCCACCAGCTCCCTATAACAAAGTCAGCATCTCCCACTCTGGTTTATTAAAAAGCAGTAATTGCTGAGTTCTTATTTGGAACAACATTTGAAAATATCAGGTTAACAAATAAGACACCCAAAACATGGCTGAGCAGGCCAGATGGATACATTTGAACTGCATTTCTTCGAAAATCAGGTGGGAAAAGACTACTATAAATCCCAACTCATCAGTCTGGCTATTTTAAGACATGTTTGTCTCCTTGTTATTATAACAACATTTTTGTTTCACAATGTACGAAAAGTTGTTATTTTTCTGTAGCGTCATTGTCTTTTGAACATGACAGAATTTTTACACATTCAGTATGCTACATACATTTATGTTGCCTACTGTAAAGACTAGCTGTTAATAGATTTTAAGAGCTTTCAGAATAGCGGGTAGTAAATTCATAGCTGGACATTCAAGGAATACTTTGCAAAACCAATTCTAGAGTTCATTATTACATTTTCATCTGAATAAAGTCCATTAAAAAGTGAATAGAAAAACAACAGATGAAAAGGCCTTTTTTTTTTTGTTTCCTCAAATTTTCTTTAAAACATATTAGATATCATATAGACTTAAATTGGCAAAGCTTAGTGAAATTGAATTTTAAAAGGTTATTTAAAACACTGTAACAGGAAAACAAGCAAATTTCTTATTAGTCATAGCCAAGTTATTTAAAGACATCTGTCTATTATATAAGCAAGATACTTTACAGCAGTTAGAAAGGCTATGTATAAAATATGCTGCTAATAAAAATAATTATAGAAATGTCTACGAGAGGAATATAAATATTAAATTCAGAATAATACTTTTGATTCCTGAATTAAAAAAAAAAAAAAAGAGAACTTTGAGGCTACATTCTGCAACATATTTTAAAACTATGTATTATTTTGAAAACATGAAATTCCCTCCTTATTCCATAGAAAATTTAATTAATTTCTTGACAGGGCCTTCATTCCTTACACATTTATCCTGTTCTTATTTTGAAGAACCCACAAAACCACCAAAGAGCTCTAATTTCTGTCTCTGGGAAAAGATATTTCGTATCTGCATTTTTCACAGAAAAAACTCTTGGGTAACTACTCTGTCTGTCTCTCCTTTAGCTCTCTCCTCTCAAACTTCTGTTTGTCCTTTCAAACTTTTTAAAGAACAAATTCAAAACATTCTTAATTGCACTGACTTTATCAACTACTACCCTTTTCCATTTCTATTTCCAGCTGTGCCCCTTTGCTCCAAGTTTTCGAAATCCAGCTAATCTACATTCCAGATTTTTCTTTTTGAAACCTTGTGACCCCCTTGTTTTTTCATGGCTTCATTTCTTTTTGTGTTCTAATTTTTCTTTGAGTGACCTTCAGCAGAGCCTCTTCATTTCACCCCAACTCTCTGCAAGACCCTCAAGACCATTGTACCTGACGTAGGTCTCATAACTGCATAAACCCATCCACAAACTCAAATAAATTATATTCATATAACATCTCCTATAAAAGCTCCTATATCATCAGTCTGTCTGTTTATTCTAGTTCTGTTCTACCATGTCCAAATTAAAATCTCATTAGCCTCTTCCTCTGGCCTTTTCTTGTAGATGTCTTGCATGCATCTCAGATATATTATGGCTCAGCTGAAGCTCTTCATTCTGCACCCCCCTGCTTTTCCTAATCTCTTTCATGACTACTGCCTACAGTAATAACCACCTGGAGCTCAGCCTTCTAAACTTGACTTAAATCACTATACTGATTATACTCTCTGCTAAGTCCTTCACCTTGTTGGTCTGCAGATGCCTGTTGCATAGCATCTCTAAAATATAGCTCTTCTCATCCTTTTATACAGAAAAAAAACCCCTCATTCTGGCTTCTGCATGGCAGTATTACTTTTTTTTGCCTAGATACGTGGAGTTTTGCACAGCTCGAACCGATTCCAAATGTGGCTACCACCAGAGAAAAGGTTTATCAGTGCAGATGAGCATACTGCAGTACCCCATTATCAATGACTGCTACAATATGACTCTTCTGGATCACCTCAAGGAAGCAGCACACTGTTTCACAACTTGTAAACATTTACAGCCCTTTCATTCTGAATCCCAGTACAACTATGTAAAGCCCCAAGGAAGCTCATCTGTACTCCATCAGCGCTTTTCTAAAGCCTTTTGCATCATTTTCTCTATTGCATAAACATAAGCTTTCTTCATTTCCACAGCCCTCTTGTCCTATCCCATTCTCTACCTCAACATTAAGATACCAATTTCTACTTCTCAATCCAGGCTGGAAGTCTCCAAAGTCCATTTAATGGAGAAGATTATTCTGGCAAGAAGCTGGCAGATCTAAATTGTTAGTATTCTTGAAACAGCCCCTTAAAATTCACCTTCTTCATGCTGTCAGAATCACAAAAAAGGCTGTTATAACACTGAAAACTACAGCCACTGTGCCAGCCAGGATCATGATACCATCTTACTGCATTCTATTTCTGTGTTTGATTCTGATTTTTTTGCTTTATAGATAGCTTTTCTGTTCTTCCAAGACATGGACCTACTTTTACCTCTCTGTTTATAGATCGAGTAGTACAGCATGGCCTCATCACTTTCGCAGTGAATGCATGAAAAATACTAATGTAAATGAATTCTAATTGAAAACTTTACTGTCACTGTATCTTTTTAAAATCTCAATAAAAGATACAGCTAGTCTGGGAAATAACTAGAGTGTGAATTATATTTTAGACACATTTCAAAAAAGAAAATCAAAATCTTAGATACCTCTGTACTAGAAAGAGCTGGGGGAGGACAGGAGCAGGCATAGAGGGATGAGGCTTTTAAAATCACCACTATTCTACAGCAAAATTATTCTTAAACATTTTCATTTAAAGGCTGTGTCTCGCTGACAATGTACTCAACAGTTAATATTTATGCTCGTATAAGAACTTTCTATCCCCCCCAAAAAAATTTCTTCATAATATATTTTATATTCTGGTCTCTTGATTATTTAGACATTTGGCATCCATAAACAAGTAGTTTATCCACAAGATCAGCTATGTAGTACCAAAATTAATGGACCCCTGAGAAATCTCCTTCACAAAAAACTGATAAAAAATAAGAAAGTTCATTAGTATGCTTGTATATGGCTTAAAACAAAGCAGACAAATTGTGCAAGAACACAAATGTCTCCTAAGGCCTCAGATTCTGCAGTCATACAGATAAAAGCAACATTGTGTATTTTTGGTAACTTTGCCGCTTCATAAAGTACTGCTCATAGAGATACAAGCCTATGTCTAATATCAGGGACAAAGGCATTATTTCAAATGCAGTAACTGAAAAGAAATGAAAATAACACATAAGCTTAAAACAGTAAAGGACAAATTGTTTCATAAGCCATTGTCAAAATACACCTCCATAATATATGAAGCCACAGTTTTCGGTTAGCAATGCTACCCTTTTATACATCTAAATATAGAGAAATATAAAAACATGTCTATCTCTAGCCAAACTGCTTCTCAAGTCACAGTCATTTAAAACAGCAAACATGCAAGGACCTTGCAGCACGCTTACCCTTTCAGCTTGTCCTAACTCTGCAGACCAGTGTCTCCTATGCCAAATAGGACATGGCTTTGCTTTCAGAAGGCACCCTTACAGATTCTTTTCACTTTTCCACGGATTTGCTGCTAGAATTTATAACTAGCACTTCCAGCCTTTTCTCCCTCTCGTCTGCACTGGTTTAACTTCTTTATGATGGCAGATAATTGTTTTGGCCTTAGGCAAGGAATGTGCTCTCTGCTTAGGAAGATGGCTGCACAGCATCTTTAATAAAGGAGTCAAATGAGGAAAAATGAGATAGTTGAAGAACATTACATTTCTTTATCTTATCAATTATTGAAGAAAGACTTTTTTATTTAATATGGTAAGAATACTAATAAGAGGTCAAAATCAACACTAGGTTCTTGGTATTAATGATGATAAGAGTCATGATGAAAATCCATTCAGAATAAGCACTATTTAATAAACATGATAGCAAGACTATGATTGAACTAACAAACTATAGAAAACAAACATTGCTATTAAAAGAATAAAAGAAAACAGAAATGAAACCAAGTATTTAAAAAGCTGAGGGAAGTCCATCTTCTGTACAATCTATATCCACCTTTTTACTGAACCATAAACAAATCTTGTATTTAAGGTAATGAGTATAATCTGAGATGTTACAGTAAGAAAAAAGTTTCTAACATGTATAATGTGCATCTATACTGAAGTTCAGCAGCAGGGACAATAATTGAATGGATTCTCAAAGTTCTCTGTACCTGAAATGTCAGGCTCAAAGATTTTTCAGCAGAGGTGAAGACATTATTGGATCATTTCCCACTTAGATGTAACCAAAAGAACAGAAGCAGCAGATGCTTAAAACCTTTTTCAACAAGTGAAACTGAAGATGGATATTTGAAGACTGAGGGGTGGGAGGTGGGGCTCTGTATGTGACCCAGAACTGTGAACTTCTTTATTTTGCTTCATGCTTCTCTTTTTGATGTGATATTAATAATTATCAGAGAAGATAGAATTTTTTTCTTGTGTTGAACCCAGAATGAGGAAGAAAAATGCTGATCATAAAGCTAATGTAGAAAAATAAATTCATTGGAAGACTTAGAACATGGGAAAAGAAACAGAGGCAAAGATATCCCTTTTCATCACCTTAAGGAGTTCTATCATTGCAGCTATAATTCTTTTCCCTGTTTCTCACAAAAGCCTGCAACTCCCATGGATGGCAAATATCATTACAGGAATACCTGGGGGAAATCTCTCCACTGATTCTAATGTTTTCATTCTGTGGTGGAAGCACCAAAATCTAACTTTTACAGTGGTATGTTAGAACACATATAGCCTTGAAATTTCCTCTATTTTAATTAATTTGTTGTTCTTTTTTTTTTTGCTCCATTCACTCAATATTGGGAATTCTTAAAGTTACTAAGATAAAAAAAACAGTCTGAATTTAGTCATAATCACAGCACTACCATAGATTTTAAAATTTATTTCCCCGTTTGTTAAAAAGTACTTATAAATAATGAGGCTCATGAAAAAACTAGTTAAAAATTCTTAGTATTGTCAAATGTTTTAAATACATGAGGCTATTCTTAGTTTTCTCTTAAGTGCTGAAAAGCCTGCCGTTTTTACTGGTATTTTTTCTACATTTTCAAGCCAGAAATTTTCAATTCTAAAAGATGGAGGCTTGATTTTACAGAGAATAGAGCCCAAAATGGTTATTGTTTACACCAGCTTTTCCTCCAACATCCTTTCTGAACCATTTCCTGTAGAGGAAAACTCAGAAATACCACCCTGGCAGCAGCTGAGGAAGAAAACGAGCTGTCCTTCAGAGATTTCTGCTGGCAGCTAACTGCTTGATCTATTTCCCAATAGTGTTAAGAGTATAATATGGCAGCAACAAAACAAATAATCTAAAATGTGGCTTTGCTGACACCTCATACTTCAAGGAAATTTGGTTAAGTTTCAGACTGATAGTTAAATGAGTGTCTCTGGTTTAGTTCTTGAGAAAGAGACAAAGATGCACAGAATTCATACCGTTCAAAATTCAGGTATCTTCTCAATCACATACATCAGAACTATAATATGCCCAGAGTACTTTAATTAAGAAGAGTTTACATGGTTTTCATTAATTCCTGAATGACTACATGGTAGCTCTAGTATTTAATAAAGGCAATGAAATCCAAGTGGCTGACATATAAATTTCCAGAGGCAGTACTAACCTGAGGTTGGCAAGGATCTTCTCTTCTGCTTTAGCTGAATGACCTTTTACTTGACCTACAAGCATGAGTATCGCTAAAGAATATAAATGAGAAATGCAAGCAGCCACCTCTCTAATACACACATTCCCTGGTTGGAAGCTGGTGTAGAAGGTAGTGTTAAAAACCAAATTTAGGCTTTGTTTTCTGGCTATCTGCATTTGCTCTTCCTAAAAAATGACAGACTTGTCCCACTCTTCTCCTTCTGCCTTCTTTCCTCCCCCCACCCAGGCCTTCTCTTTCGAAGTCAAGCTTTTCTAAAAGTACTGCACAGAGAAACAAAATATTGACATGGCTGCCTGATTGCTGTGGAATTACTCCACAGAGGAGAATTCTGAATTAACATGCAACATCATTTTAGCTTTACATTTTGTGGTTCAGTCACTAGACCTTGCAGTTTATTGCATCTGTGAACTGCATTTGCTTCTACCAGAAAATAACCTTCTATTTAAGGCACTTGAGGTTGGGAAAAAATTATCCTCAAACATATTTCATTAATTCAGGCAAGAGAAAGTTAATATCCCATGACACAACTGATTTGTTTGTAGGGGTGTTAAATGCATCATTTCCCTAATAAACTAAACCACTAGAGGAATGTGTAGAAGTTGGTGTTACTTCCCTCAACTCATAAAAATGCAGCAGTGTCTGCCAGGTGAACTCTGAGGACAAGTACTGAATGGATCACACACTGATAAGCATTTCTAAAGAACAGAACCCGCAATAGGTGGGGAACATTGTGCATCTGATGTTTGTTGGTTCAATTTTATTATAATTCAGTCAGTATCTGTTGTCTGTTTAGGGAGCACTGGCAGAGGAGACAGAGCATTATCATTTAAACTTGGGTTGAACATATTACAGGAAAAAATTTCGACTACGGCTATACCTGTGCCCATCACAGTGTCAACTTCTCCTACACCCCAGAAAATGACAGCACCTTATGTATA
>Ga0181612_149954_pt1 | contig 17704 bp, 10 predicted proteins | sample HoacroProtozoa21_FD_119630 | JGI IMG/M metagenome (GOLD analysis project Ga0181612, IMG submission 119630) | Hoatzin crop microbial communities from Cojedes, Venezuel. Combined Assembly of Gp0051906, Gp0051904, Gp0051908 | reverse complement strand
GGAATCCATTATCATACTCCGTCCCTCTTTAGTGCTTGCGCAATGTCATCTTGTGGTCGTCTGTGGGGGTCTTTTGGATGAAGGCTTGTAGTCTTCCTCGCTGTGTACTTTTCACCTGTAGCCCAAAACTGCGGAGTTGTCTGTGTTGGCTGAGTTCCCAGTCGCCAAACCAGTTTCAGCTAGAGGGGGGCTTCTTACAGACAGTAGGGTTCTGGTGATCTGTCCTTATCAGTCCCTGTCTCTTCCACCTGTTTCGCACCAGTCCTTGTTGTCTACATTTGAGCTCACAGCAGTCCTTATTAGCAAGGATACAAAGAATAGGACCAAACTAAATGTCAGAGGTTTAATCCTTGCCTCGACATGGCCGCAAAGCTATAACAAAATCAAACTAAATTTATAGCAAAATCAAACATGAAATAAACCGCCCTGGGCTAGCAACTCGTCTGGTTCAGGGAAACGTCATGCTGACACGCTGAGAGGGCTTAGCTCAGGGAGCAGAAGAGCTCGGTCCTCTTCTGAATTTCCGTCCTCTTGTGGCTAAATACGAATATTCTTGTTAGGCTTGTGAGTCTCTAGCCCTTTTTTTTTTGATCCTGTTAAGCTCTTGACTACAATTTTATTTCATTACTATGAATTTCAAAATTACTTCATCATAGTAATAAAACACACTTTATCTTTTCACTTGCCTTTCTTGCCTTTCACTTTCTTGTATCTTCCCTTGGTCTTCCATTAATACCCCAATTTTCGCAATAAGGGTCACAATCATATGTAAGTCTATCATACTTCCACCTGTTCTTTCTCTTAATTTCTTACTGGAATTCACTAATTTATTAGTATAGCTGTACCTTTACAATTTATGTAACAAACATGTGAAAGGCATTTCTATGCTAAGAACTTCTGGAAACTTTGCTATATTCATCTTTTTCATAATTGGGTGGGCTAAACGTTTACCTTTGAACACAAATTATTTTTAGTCAGAAATATTTTTTGTGTGAATGGCTTTATTTCCATGAAATCTTTATAACTGAAGTGTTATTTAGGATTTCATTGAAGGAAATGGCAGAGTTGAAATTGCAGAGAACACAGTGCAATTGAAGGAATGAAAACTGCAACTGTTTAGCTTCGGCTCAACTTGATTTTGAAGTTTCCTATTTGAGACCACTCTGTCAATAAATTGGCATTCTTTCATTGTTATAGAAACCTCAGACAGACTCTTTCATACCCTTATAAAGTCTCTCTGCTAGAAGAAAAGATGTCAGTGTCTGAAGAACCATTTTCTTTTGAAATATTTCATGCCGAAGAAATGAAATATTTCTTAAAGAATGATTTGAGCATACTTTTGATCATAAAGGAAAAATTGTCCAGAAACTCAATAGTTTTCTGTGATTTTTAGAGAGAAGACACCCAGAAGTTATGGCTCCTAATGGCATATGAAGCTGTGGGATGGGCATATGCTTTTTTTTGTAATAGTTGTGATCATTGATACTATTATATTTGCATCCATAAATATTGCGAGGGAATGTGTATCGCACTGTTGATTCACATTTGTTTCTTTCCTCCTTGATAGACAATTAGAAACTTTTTGGGATTCCTGAATGTCAAAATCTCAAGGTGGTGAATTTGTTTTCAGCCTGGAGTGTCAGACTGGTTTTTCTTGGATCACAATCATTTCTTTGAATATGTTTGTCTTTTTTTGTCTTTCACTTTCAAAGCAGGCATACTTTTCAAACTTACTGTGCAGATCTGAAAAAAAATCTTGCTCCTGTTTTCAGTTAGGATTGAAATTACAATGCTGTAATGGATTCTTGGACAAAATAGTACTAAAATAGTGTCCAGCATTGATTTGAACAGGGCTTGCTCATGGGGCTGTGCTAGCAAAATGCTAAGCTCACTTCATCAGCGCTAATCTGAAACAAAGGCAAAACCCCAAACCTGAGGCCAAACATTTGCCCTGACTGATGGGACGGGGACAGGGACAGGGAGGTGGGTGGGCAGGGGAGAGTCAGGGTGGGCTTCTGCCAACAGAAAGACTGGAAGGGCGTTGATTTTGGTTGTAATACAGACAAGCCTAGATCTTGAAAAGATGTTTTTACTTAGTTAAACAATGAAATAATTAAAATAATTTTAAAATATTTAAAAAAATTAAAATACACATTATATAACAATAATTATTATTAATAAAAATACTTGTTTAAATGCTGCAACATATTCCTGAAGCCAGTTATCCCATGTGGAGTGCGTAAAGTCAAGCACATGTGTCAGTTTTTGTGAGACATGGACTGTAATTTACCACCTGGATTTCTAGAGCTGTGCTCCCACCTGTGAAATATCGGCAAGAGGTCCTTCACTCCACAAACCCAACGGGGAGGAGGATTCTCCAGATTTCAGTGAGAAGTCAAGTCAGTTATGGGTTTCAGCCTCTTAGAAAATGGAATTTAGAAGTTTCCAAATACAATAACAAGCTGCTACTCTACATAGGTGGTTGAAATACAAAACCATGACTATAACAGAGATGACTATGGTTAAACACATAAGGTTCTAATTTTCAGGTTATTAAAAAACAATGCTTATTTACGATCCTTACTGAATTACTATATGTTAAAAGTTCCCATATTTGACAGGGAAATGAGAATTCAATTTCTGTCAGTACTTCATTAGATGTCAAAGATTGAGGAGGTCTGCAACCTTGGTAAAATCTGTCTCTGGAAGCTTAGGAGTCTAGACTTTTTTTAAAGTGTTTGGTTTTTTTTTTTTTGATGTAGGAGCTGAAACAGCTTTCTGTATCAGGAAGGATTTTGTTTCTTCAGCTTCATGAAAAATCTAGAAAAGCCAACATTGTTAATCAGGCAATTATGATTTTACCTGCAAGTTATTTTTTTTGCGAGATGCATTATTCAAAACACATACATATTTTTGTTTCTTTCACAAACCAATTTAATGTTTCAAACTTTGACTAGATTTTTCAGAAAATAATGAAATCTGAGCAAAAATTATAAGGTACTTTCAACAGTCACATAAGACTTAGATGGCTTTTGTGCACACAGAAAGTGGAAGGAGCGTAAGAAAACTTCAGCGTCACATGGAGAAAAGACACTTGAACTGTAGTTTGCATTTCATCAGTATGAAGAATGCTGAAATATGCTGTGCAAACCCAATTTCATACATTGAAGGAAAATACGGTATCTGAAACTCTAAGCTAATCATGTAAAACTTTGCTCATGTTTGGGAAATTGAAAGCAAGAACAAATAAGGAAAACATCTATTACTTATTTAGGAGCTAGGAAAAAAGAACCTATGCTTGTTCATTGACTTTAAAACAACTCAGTAGACGTCCATTGCAACAGAAAATCTGTTTAAATTACACTTCAATTATTGTTGAAAAACTTTTCAGCAGATTTTTTAAATCAGAATGTTAAAAGTGGTAGAGTAAGTTCAAAATTATTTTTGGCATTTTAATATCTCAAAATTTTCTGTAAGTAGATAGCTAGTATGTATCCATCACAAAGTTTGTAAAATCATTTAAAAGGATGTTATGTGTGAAGCTTGCTATAAGTATACATTTGAATTCAAACATTAATATAGTTAATCTTTGTGGATTATTATACTTTTAGGAATAAAGAGGACCATAATCACAGTCTTCATTAAGATAGCACTTGCTGATTTTGGATTTTTTAAAAGAATCTTCTGGAGCCAGACACTTTGATCACTAAATAATGTCAGCACAGAACTCCATGCCATTGCGATGCAAGATGTAGAACTGGAATAGGTAGGTTTTCCATCAGACATTTGCAGCATTTATAGGGAAACCTAGTTACCTAACTATATTTTATTGGGATAGCCGGTCTTATCACAAGTCTCAAGGTGGGGAATTCTTGGCTGTCCTACTACAGCAGCTGTATATTCCCGTTGTATAGGGTATGAACAAATGGGGTAAAGAGAGTTTGCAGATCTAGTCCTGATGATGGGAATTTGACCCTGACATAGCAGTCCTTTCTCACCACTATTTTAATAGCTCTGGAGCCACACTGAATGCAAAGTCTTTGCTAAACAGTTAGTGCAGAGGGTGCTTAAGCACATGCCTATGCTGAAGGAGTCTGCAGCAATGAAAAGTGTCGGGGGCCTCCATAACTTGAGCATGGCTGTGTAACGTTAGGGTCTTCAGTGCACTAATAGGGCTTAATGGCCCTGATCAGGCTCACCTGGGACTCCCACCCACATGCCCTGCCCATGGCTCCTTGTTCCTCATTTAAGCTCAAGCCTGGTAGCTCATTCCTGCTTTGAGCTATCCTGTAGGAGTACTGGTCTTCTGGATTGACCTTGGGTATATGCTGTAGGCAGCTGGTCTCCTGGGTGGACTCTGCTGGAGGCAGGTCCCATCTCCTAGATGGGTTTTAGGGGCGTGCTATAGACCTGTTTCCTTTTACTCCTTGCTGGACTCCCTGGATGAACACTGGAGCTGGTTTGTTGCTCTCCTTGTCCTGGGTTGTTGATGGACCCAGCTCTGGCTACCCTGTTTAGACCCTGTGGCACTGTGCATTGCTGGTGAGCGTGTAGCTTACGCTGGGGTCACCCTTGGCTTGTGGCTTGTCCCCCTCCTAGGGCAGCCCCATTCTTGCTGCTTTGTGCTCCTATGGTGTTACAAGCTCTCTTCTGGCTTGTGTTTGAATGGAGCATGAGCCCATTAACAGCTGTATTGGGATGGGAAACATAAAAGCAAGGCTAAAATAGATGTTTTCTGAACAGCCACTCACTCTAGTCTTGTGAATCAGTTGCTGTGACATGGAGCTAATTTGCAGGACGGCAGCCACAGCAGAAGACAGCTCAGATGTTTTGCATTTCTGTTGTTTTGAAGTTCATTCTCTCTGAAGCATGCTTGTTTCATTTTCAGTTCATGCTGCTGTTTTAAAGTGGAGTAAGGATTCATACTGACTGTCTCCCCAAATGTGGTAGAAGGGTTCAGAAGCAGCAGTCGGTCACACTGTTGCTGTAGAAATAGCTGTAGCCATTTAAGGTACTGTGGTCTTGAAGTTCCCTGTCTGTCATGTCTCTACATGTCTGTGTGCGGTGCGTAATTGCAGCATTTGCCTAACGTCAATGAAGTAAAACTTACAAAGAATATTTTTATAGATGATTAAATGATTACTTGATTATGTAGATTGAAAGAGGTGAAGGAAAAAAAGCAATCATATTAAAGAAGTATAGAAGGTAACTTGGATATGGCCTGAGAAAATGGATATGTCGAGTTTTCGGTGTTGTTGACAAGAAAAGGCAGGTATGATAAAGGAAGCAAAATATGGAAGATGGTTTAAAAACCCCCCAACAGCAGCAAAAAAACCTGTAAACACAGGAAGAAAGCAAAACTCAGTGGCAAGAGAAGCAATGCTCAGACCCAGACTATAGACTAGAAATGCAGCCCAGGCAGAAAGCATCCTAAATAAGGAGGCAGCAAGTTCTCCACACAGATTGTGGTAAATTGATCTTATTTAGAAATTATGAAGAGAAACAATTGTGATAGTTAAAGATCAGTAGGATAAAATGCAGTTTAAATCTTAGAAAAATTAAAGTATTTTCATAAAATAACTCTTTTGACAGTGAAATGATTGATTAAGCTCAGCTCTACTCAGTTACACTTATACTCCTAAAACATTCTTTTGCTATGATTTTTAGGAGCTGTTTACTGTGTAATTAGGAATGCATATATTTTTCTGCTAATCTTTTTAAAATAAATATTTTATAGCAGATTCTTTATATTTGCAGCTAGAATATAATTTAGAAGTTGGTGTGTTCTTCAGTTCAATCCAAGTTTGGATGAAATCACTGAAAAAAAACTTATTCAAATTAAGATAATATTCAATGTGTTGCCTGTCTGCTGGTGACAGAAGCAGCAGATGCCCCAGATTCATTTTCAGTGACCAAGGAAGCAATAGTCATAGTACAGAATAGTATGCTGTGGGAAAGGTACGATAGAGACAGTCGTTGCTTCCTGACACTATGAATGTGACTTAGCAGCCTCAAAGTCTCTCTGACATCCACTGCTGCTGCAGTGTCCCTCAAAGAGCACACAACATTTGGAAGTCTCTGATATCTTCTATCCCGCATGTCAATAACTCAGAATCAGCTCAGAATGGATGTCCTCATGAAGCCTTGCGTTCCTACAACAGCGTAAGGGAGGACAACACAAAGTCTCGTTGTTAGGCTGATTCTCCTCAGTTTAGCAAATTTTAAAAGCAATAGAGGTTTTCTGGGAGAAAGGCACTGAGAATCGGTCTCCACTTCATCACAAGTGTTATTTAAAATAACCTTAACTGTACGTTAACAATTGAGCTGTGTGCAGTGCAAATTCCAGAATTGTTGGTTCTCATCTTTGGCCTTTCAATGGAGTACTTAAAAAGAAGCAGCAGGTTTAGAGGACTCATGTGAAAGACTCTAAGTCTCCTTTACTAGGATATTTTGTGAAAACAAGAGACTCTTCCAGAATGCTATTTAATCTTTTGCGTTTTAGAGATCATGAGCATGTCAAAAGAGTAGTACTGTTTTCCTTTTCAAAGATTATTTGGACATTTTAGTTCCTAGTTCATCTGGTGCTATTCTGTTTTGCTTATACTATGGGGTACGTAAGAGGAATTTAGAAATTCAGCTAAAGAAGACTTGAATGACCTACATTTGCCTTTGGATGCCTGTAACCGATGCAGCAATGAAGAGAGAGGACTTAGGATACACCTGGGCAATCTGCAGCAGTTTGCTGTCCAGTGCCTGACACCCATCCGAGCTTGCGGTGGACTTGTGTATCCCTGCTTTTGCGTGATGCAGACTTCTGTGGTGTGTACCACTGTAAGGACGGGGCTGCAGGGCCCTCTGCTCTGCAGAAGACTGGGGTTGGAACAGGGTCCAGCAGAGTCCAAATACCCCTTGGAGGTGGCTACAAAAGAACTTGTCAAGGGATTTACTGAGGCTAGATCATAAAGAAAACAACATCTGCAGCTATACGAAAAATAAAGGAGAAAGAGATGAATTTGTTAACAAGGCATGTAACTGTCCAGAACACAAGTGTTAAGATATCTTTAAGAGAATTCAGACTTTTCAAGATTACATGCCCAAATCCCAGTCTAAAATCATTAATTGAGACGAGACTATGACTACTGAAAAATTTCTATTTTGACTTCTAGCTGCTGTAGAATGATGAGCTAAACCTCTTAATACTGAGGAAGAATGGTGAAAGAAATATAAAAGCATTTAATAAAAGAAAACTTCACTTTGGTTCCTGTTTAGCGTTTGCTCCTGCTGATTTGCTTTTCTGAATCGGAGGATTGAAGGAGGAAAAAGTACTAATCAGAAAGTGTCACATAATGGAATTTTATTGAGTTGTTAATAGTAAAAATAACAAGTACAATCTAAAGGCTTGATAGGAATCTGTTTTCACCCTTTCAGATGCGATGATAAACTCTAATCCTTTCCTCTGTACTAAAAGTATGTGGTTTGTAGGCCAAAACTCTTGACCAGGCCTATGTAATGGCAACTGTACGTCTTGAGGCAGAACCTCTCCACTGAGTTAAATTCAGTCTTTTTCAGAGGAAAGAAATAAAGCTGCTTATCATGCTGAATGCTGTCCAATAAATTTATTCCATAAATGTTCAGTATTCTATGCAGAAGTTTTGAGACATTTCAGCTTTGTATTGTTAATATTTCACTGCAAGACTAGGTGTTTTTCTGTTGTGCATTTCAAAGGAAAATGAGAGGATCGATGGTGGTAGGTAACAATTCTGAGACCTTTTCACCAGATAATGTGATTAAAGGAGTGTAAAGAAAGATGAAATGGTTATTTTGGACCAGGGAAAAAAAAGAAAACATGTAATACATTTAGATGGGAGAAGCTTATTTTCTCGGTAATGAGATTTGTCTGAAGAACTTCAGTCCAAAGCTTTCAGGTCTGCTTAGATGCAGCTTAGACACTTCTAAACAGAAGGCAGATGTCTTGAAATGTCTATTTTCCTGAACAACTTTTGAAAAAGTCTGTATTTTACTTCAGCATAAGAAGAAACACTCGAAAGTTGTTCAAAAAAATTATTTTTTAATTCCCTGGCAGCTGCTCTTGGAGCATTCTTTCTTGTGTTCTTGAAAGAAAATTTTGCCTGGCAAGTTCCCTAATCTCTGCTCAGAAGAGGCAAGATTATGCCTTTTTCCTCTGGCAGAAACAGGCTCTAGATGTACCGCCTCTTTTACTAAAACCAAATAGAAAACAGGTTTAGGGCTCAGTTTCATGTACTGCATCCAAAAGATTTGTTCCTCACTGGCTGGATATAGTCCTTGATCACACAGCTTGGCTTGACTAATTCATGGAACAGAAACGGAGCCACCCACCCTGGAAGGATCAGCTTTTGGTCCAAGGCCATTACCTATGTGAACTGAAGCAACTGAAGAGATAAACCCTCTTGGCATCCTAACAAGGATGCTTCTTTGGCTTGAGCACTGAAGCAGCAATGGGGTCAAACTCTTGGGTCAAAACTTTGCTTCAGGACTACAAAAAAGATGAGCCAATCTCACAGTATAATGGGGGTGTGTGACGGTAGAGGAGAAATGAAGTTGAGAGGACCAACCAGTGTGTTTCACCCATCTTTGCACATCTTTCTCCAGGAACTGTTGAATATCCAGGGAATGAAATAAGCAGTGTCCCAAGGTCTCCAGTTCAGTTCAGGTGCTGTAGGTAATTTAATTACATGTTTGTGAACGCTCTCCAGAATTGCATCAGGTACAAAAGTTGTATTAGGTTTGATAAATGGAACACTTTTTTCTTTGCATGACTTAGACTTCTAGAGGCTGCAGAAGCCTGAATTGTCCTGAATGGTAGAAGAGCAGCTATACACAGGGCTGGCTGCTTCTGGAAACTGGACAGGCTGCACCTAGACCCACTCTTTTCCACAGCAGGGCTGTGTCTGAAGGCCTCGGTATCTGTACCTTCCCCCCCAACCTCTGCACTGGTGACAGCGTCTGCTCTTCCCATACCCCTACAGTGAGCTACAAGACTAACTCCTCAGGCTCTGCAGTTGCTCTGTGTTACTACAGTTCCTCCAATTTAGCAAGTTTTTATGTAGCTCTTCACCATGGCTTACTTGCTGATCTCCGAAGTACTGATATATTTGCATCTTTTACGTGCAAGTGTATTGTCTGCAATCCTTACAGTGAAAAACATCTAATCCTTTTTTTTCAGCACAGGGCTTTCCCCAGGGCTACTACTCAGGTGAATTTAAATGTTCTTGATCCCATATTGCCTTCTGGGATCAAGGGCATACTGGTTGGGCAAATGTTCTTGCAGTGAATAAGATTGATACTAGGTTTTTACAGTTTAAGCAATGAGAACCAGAAAACTAGGCGGTACTGTCAGAGGAGAGGTAATAGATGATGTGTTCAAACCAGGCCTCTCTGCACATCAACTAGCACCTGAATTTGTCATTAACAAGGCTCCTAATTGCTCTGAATCTCTCTGTGGAGAAGCTAATCTCAGCTGGTGGTACAGGGAGCCTGGCCTTGGGATGATGGAAGCAGCTAAGATGGAATGCTGTTGTTGGGTCTATGCTAGTTGACTGCTAGATGGGGTGAAGTACAGTGAATTGTTACCTTCTCTGTCTCCTTTTTTGATGACTTAAACCCTAGCAAACTCACAGGGTGTAGCTATTCTTCTAGAACAGTATGGCATGAAGCAACTCACTAGGTGTCTGTGCAGATGACCAATCCTACTGATCATCTTAGATCCATGCAGATCTGTCAGTGCTAATATTGTCTGCCCTGCTTTGCTGTTCTTCTAAGAATGAAGCTGTTTCAAATAAAAGGTGCAAATGACATTTTTGTAAGGCTGACTTTGAACTAGAGAAGCCCAAGAGCTCTAGCTGTGAGCACAGACACAGCTGTCTCTAGCTGTGCACCAGATGGGGACAAAAGGATACCAGAGGTTGACCTACTATCTTGAGATTATTGGCACCAGATGTATTCACAGCTGTGAATGGATTTGTGGATTTAGGTGTCCCCATTTGGGATTTGTCTCTACCACAAAAGAAAATGTTGGCTTTGCCAGTCTGAGTGGATATAGCTCACCTTGGGCTGGAACTGGTATGAAATTAGGCTCTGCTTTTGTTCTAATTCATGCTGTACTTGCTGGTTCTTGGTGGATCCATACACTCAGTCCCAGTGTATTGTGGAAGAGCTTGGCTGGCCTTTCTTAGCTGCTATGACAGTGTATTTTTTAACTCCCATCTTGGTTAAATTCATTGCCAGCAACAAGGCCTGCAGGTTGTTACACATACTGCTTTAGAGAGAAAGGGGAGATCCAGGTCATAAGGCAGAGTAGAAGTAGTGTTGGCAGTAGTATATTTTGCTAGGTAGACAAGGCTGAATGCATGGATGTCAGAGCAGACAATTCCAAATTTAATTGTCGGGTGCTGGTTCTGGAGAATTCCTGCAGCACCAAATGCAGAGACTGTGTTATCATGCAAATAAGGCATGACCAGGATGTTGTCTCTCGTGGTTTCAGAACTCCTGTCAGAAAAGGCAACCTGCATGTGGATCTACTTTAGATCTTCAACAGTATCAGGGCTACGGTGGTTAAAGCCAGTCAGCGGCTAAGCCTGGAACTGGCAAACTTGTTGCTGGGGCTGTGATGGTTGGTGCAGCTACATGGTGATGTTCAACAGAATTGTGGTATTTTAGGCAGGGAAGGTTGCTGTTATTCTGAGGGCTCCTGAAATGTGTGGGGGCTATCCATGGCCTATCTGGGCTGAGGACTGCCATCCTCTGCTGATGCACGTGAATGTGCACAGTGGAGTCTGATATCAAAACATGCCTGACAGCCTGCATTTCTAAATGCTGTAGACTAGTCAACAGCCCTTTCCAGTTGGTAGTGTTCTGTGAGCTTTACCCACTGTTCTGATACTGTTCCCTGCTCCTCTGGTCCAGAAAACCCTCCCTGAAGCTGGACACAGCGGGAGGAAAGTTAATGTTGCACTGAGTGAGTACAGAGTGGCAGTGGACCGAGTGTCTGGCTGTCACCAGGCCCTGTTTGCATGCTTGCATTTTAAAACCAGCTATTTCATAATTTTGGCAGTCAAATTTGGGATCCTTGGAATAGCAGGTGAAAGAACAGGGTGAGGAAGAAGAACACCTAATAAGCCTCCAAGAACTCAAGGAACTGAGAGCTAGGGACTCAGAAGACAAAGGGAAGACGATGCAACATGAATTTACCATTTCTTAAAGAAGCAATATTAAAGACAGAAACTAAAATTAGCTCAGTGCTCAGGAAGGGCAAGTGCGGGAAGGAGTCTGTCTGATTTGAAGTCTTTTATCTCAGATGGAGTGGGTACTAGGACAACTTAAAAAGGCTGTTCTGAGAGAATAGCATGAATGCACACAGAGAAAATGGGAAAGGCCAGAGTGGGATATAGCTAACAATGGACCAAACCAACAACATGAAAATATCTCCATGAATGCTACTGGAAAGACCAAGTTCAAGGCAAACGCTGTTCTCCTACTTAAGAGAAAACTTTAATTTAAAGAGTTGAGAACTGAAGCAACACAGTCACTGATGGAAATGTCCATTTGTAATTAAGCAGCTTACAGTATAAAGATGGCTGACATCTTGGACTAGGATATGAAATGAACAGGCCAGAGGAAAGTTAACCCAACTGAAGATTTGCACTTCAGGTGGGCTTGATGTATTTGATCTCAACGTAAATTTAAGGAGATGGAGGAGACTGGGTGTGACCAGCCAGAAACCAGCCCTAACCATCAACGCAGCAGGGAGAGGATCAGCAGGGGAGTGATGTTTCTAGCAGTTTTTCCCAAAATGTTACCAAACAAGCTGCTGGCAAGATAAAAAGCCCTTGTGGCTATGGGTAAGCAGCACTGTCACATGGCTTAGTAAGACTTCAGATACAGGACACTCTTGTAAGCATGGAGAAACATGTTCTGAATGAAGCTTCTAAGATAGCTATAAAACTGCTGGAAAAACATGGAAGCTTTGTTGGCAGCTCCTTGTCAAAGAGGAAAGATGCCTTGAGGGTACTTAATGTGCAGCAGAAATAATTAATTTCTTAAGTGTAGATCAGGGAACCACTGGCCACGTAACAGTTCTGCAGGAAAACTCTGGCTGCAGAGCACACAGATGCTGGGGCTTCAGCTCCAGCTTGTGACCTGCTGCAGTGATTGTGCAGAAGCTGTCTCTGAGCCCACTGCATCATGCTGCTGTGGAAAGCAGACGTTACACCAGAAAGTGTGAGCAGCTGGATGGTGTAAAGCAAATAGGGAATAGACCTTCCCCTCCATACTGCACTCAGGCCTTTGCAGTTATACGTCCAAAGCTGGACACTGAAAGAAAAGCAGGGTGCATGAAAGGGTGCAGCAGACATTAGTAAGGCTTCTTGAAAAGTGTGAAGCTGGGACCTAAAAGTTGCACTCCTGTCCTTGGGGAGCTGGAAGCATTTGAGTGAATGAATACTGAAACAGTGGTTATTACTGGGCTACTGTAAGAGCAGAAGGGAGAAGAGTAAGCAGAAAAGTGAAAATACCACCTATGGCTGGTATTTTCCAATATATCAAAATTCCAAATATTCACACTTTCAGACAAGAAAGAAGTTACTTCTGAGCTGATCCCAAAGCAATTAAAAGCTTTGGCTCATTTGTTCAGTCCTTTAAGCCAGAACATATGTATTGTATCCTCTGCTGGGTGAGGAAGGCAGCTTAACGGTGAATGACACGGAGAGACTTGCCAAGGCAATGCTACCGCTTCTGACCCAGCAGCTGTAGAAACTGAATTAAATGTAGCTCCTACGAAGCAAATGGTCAGTGTGCTATGTGAGATTCAAAAGCAAGAGAAGAAATAGCAGGGGAAAAAAAAATATCTAGAGGAGCACAAATCCAATTAAAGCAGATACATGTTTGGGGTTAAAAGCTTCTGTTTGTGGCCTTTTAAATAAGGGTTGGACAGGCTCCAGATTACAACCAGGCAGCATTTAAAACAGCTTTAGTACATGGCCTGACCCCAGGAATGTGTCCATGTTTCTAGCCTTAGGGTGCGTAAATGTGGGAGCAGCATGGGTGTGTTAGAAGCTTTGGGGCAGGCAGGAATAGGCTGTGAAATAATGAATACATCTTTCAAAAAAAAAAAAAAAAAAAAGGTAACTGGGAAAGGGAATGGCCTTTACTACTATAACTCCCTGACAGCTTTCCTTGGGGAAGGACAGAAAAGGAGTTTGACTAGCTAAAAAGGGAGGACAGAATAATGTAACTGTTTAGGGACCATTAGATAACTGACGCAGCAACGGATCTGCAACAGGATCAAACATGAGCTCAAATATGGAACTGGCCTCGGGGGTTTGGGGAAGACATGAGACGAGTCTTCAGGATGTGTCCTCCATGATCCTTTGACAGAGATCAGGATGAAAAAGAAGTGAAGGTGAGCCTGGGGCCTCCATTGCACCTGTTCTGGAGTAGGGATGCCCGTCGCCTGCTTTAGCAGTGCCTGTGGAGTAGAGAGAGTGCCCTGCAGGGACAGTGGATTTGCAAGGTGACAGGCAATCGAGAGCCCAGGATGATGCTGGGCACTGGTGTGCCCATCAGCACAACGCTGGGCACCTGGCTACCAACAACCACTATGTGTAGGTGCAAGAAGAACTCTTCAGCTTGAGTCTGTTACCAGACGCACAGCAAAATCCAGAGAAATGGGACCTATTAAAGTACATATTGGCTTCAGGAGAGGAACTACAGCACTTTATGCACAGCGTAATGCTAGCAGCCTAACAGAAGACTAAGAGCAATACCTTCTGCCTCTAGCCTTTTTGTGAGAAAATGAATTAATACTGGATTTAGCAAACCAACATCCTGATCTTCTGTCACAGAGGAAGTCAAAATACCCTTGGCCACAGCGGAAAGCCAAGAGCCCACCCACAGAGGCATATTAGAGCAAAGAGTAGTTGTACAATGCCACATGCCTGTAGGGATCCCGTACGGCACGTCCTGAAAGCGGATGACAAGCCTCACCAGCTAACATATTTTTTCTGTTTATTAATAATTCCAATTTAATTTCTAATGTAGGAATTTCCATCAACAACATTTTTATTAATAGTTATTAGGTTTAAATGCTATTATGCACCAAACCATGCTTGTTATTGCAAAAAAAAAAACCCACCCAAAAATGCTGGTAGCCCTAACTGTCATAGTGGCTGGGGCAAGGCGGTTCAGTGTAATAAACTTAGCAAATGCATTACTTGCCCTACTACTATGCAGAGAAATGCTGGAACAAGTTTGTCTTGTCAAAGGACAGCAGTAGTGTTTTATGTGGGCTCACCGTGGATTTCACAGTACCCAGCTATGTTATCCTTGCCCCATCTGGATGCAGGAAAAAAATCATAAGCTGATAAAGTCCATGTTTGATATGTAGGTGTAGTGTTTCATGGTCACTCAAATAGAAGTTAAAAACTGAATTAAACAAATGTTAACTACAGTTGTGGAAACAGGATTCAGAGTAAGCTGGGCAAAGACCTGTCTGGTACAGAACAAAATAAAATGCCTGGGAGTAGGTTTGGATGGGTAGGCTGTGTTTTCAGGGGCTCTTCTAGAAACATGCTCACGACTCCAGACCAGCAATGCTGCATGAGGCCTGCCTGGACCAGGTTGGTCTGCCCTGCACAAACTTTTGAACCCCACACTGGGAATTCTTCAGAGAAACATCCCCACTGCCATTTCAGCAATGACTGTGACGCTGCCTCCAAACTGAGAGGCAGCACCGGCTGTGCCGGTGCAGACAGGCCCTGCGCTAACACGGCGAGGACGGGTGCCACGGGTCTGGTGTCAGCAGGAAGGCTGCGAGTGGGGTTAGTTATTGGGGTGCTCTTGTCCAGCTCTCCAGCCATACTTGTGGGGAAGGACAGCAGCAGAAATAAGTTACTGTGGATGTGCTTTGGTTTGTTAAATAACTCAATCCCCTCACAGAAGGATGAAATTTAAGACTATTACCATAAACCTTGCAGCATGAATAGGAAGGATGAGGGAGTACCTATGTGTAAGTGGTTGTGCCATACCTTAAGTTTATGATGTTTTTTCTCCTTCCACTGCTTCTCAGTTTCTCCTTTTTTAAAAAAACAACCTCCAGATCCAAATAAAACCGTAGTTCCATGTTGACAAATAAAGTCCTACCTGTTTCCAGGCATGGTCCAAGCCATTGTCATTCCCTCCTGTCTCAGAAGTTCCCCCCTGGGTAACTGATCATTGTTGTGTTTGTTGGCTGTGAAATTAAATAGAATTACATTGATGAAAAGGAATTGGGAATATGAAATTAAAGCCTTCATCTTTAGAACTGCACAATAAGGTCCTCCAAAGAGCAAATAGTCCTGTCAACCTCAGGAGTCACCTGAGAAAGAACTAAGATCATAATTTAAACTACATTAGACCCTGCATAGATCTTAATTTGAATGGCTTAAATTCAGTTTGGCTTAATAAATTCTCACAGGCTGAACTATAAAGCTGTGTACATTCGTCCCCCTTCTCAAACACATGCAGTTAGAGGCACATTTGCTAGATTAATTTTTTTGTTCCTGTCCTGCACCTCAGACAAGAAATTCTTCTTGGATAAAATACCAGCAAATCTGGCAAAAATTTTACCCAGCTAGGATCTTGTTTCTAACCAAAGCAAAACTATTAAAGATAGACTATACAAGCCATACCAGGCAGAACTGCACTCAGCAGAGCCACAAGGCCTCCATAGCTACCGCCCTGCTGAGCCCTGGAGCTGCCGCGGGAGGTTCCTCTCCTGCCGTCCAGTGATGCGGCCCCCGTGGCATCCTGGCACTGCACACCTACGTCTGTTCTTGCCCTAGAGCCTTGTGAAAGTGTGATGAGGAGGGTGGTTTCTTCTACCACAGTCCTTTGGGGACAGTAGACAATTGTTCAGGAGACTTGAACCTGCCCTGGCTGGATCCTGGATGAAATGCATGGAAAGCAGGACCAGCACTGTCGAGCTACAGTGCCAAGACCCTTCTATTAAACCTCAATGAGCAAAGAGCACACAGGTCCAGTTTTAATGTTGCTTTTTCGGATTTGTAATATGATCACAAATCAGGTGGGAAGTGATGTAAATTGGCAACAGAAATGTTGTTTTCGTTCACATCTCTCACAGAGGAAGTGGCTGAGGCAGAGGAGGGACCAGATGGCAGGCTCTGAAAATTAGACACGGAGATGGAGAAACCAGCAGGGGAGAGGAGAAACCTTTGCAGCTGGATTTCTTTTCCCCTGTCTTTGTTTCTAAGGTCCCAAAAATTTTTTCTCTCTTCCCCTTCCTGGCCAGCAATTCATTAGATTCCCTAATCTGCTAGGCTTTACGTTCAGTACACAAAATGTGTCTGGTCCTTCCTTGTTCTTCCTTCCTTCCTTGTTCTTCCTTACTTCCTTTCTTTCCCTTTTTCCTCCTCCATTTCTTTCTTTGTTTCTGTGTCCATTCCCTCTCACTAGTTTCTCCTATATTTTTCTTTCCTGTAGAGATTTGGATTTTGAGAATCTGTACTGATATAATATGGCAATATAGCTGTGCAGATGTAATATTTCAGTACATTTTGTTGTAGCCTCTTTGCCTTCCCCAGAGGTGCTGGTGGCTGGGAGACAACAGTCTGAGCGACTGCGATCATTTGCACTAGATACAACTGATCTTGGCAAGGCATTTCAGATATGATTGTTGTGATTGCTGAAACTTTTGCCATAGCTCCATTCTGTACTACAGATAACGATGTGGTTCAAGGTGCTGTATCCCAGTAAATAAGAATGAACCGTGTTGCAGATTTATTGCTGGTCAGTTAACATTGATGTTTTGATCTCCTCCTGTGTTTTTCCTCCATACCTTGCATGAATAAAAATGCAAAGATTCTTGGCTCAGCCTTATTCAAGCCCTACTAATAGTATTAAAAAAAATCAGCTAGGGGAGACATTACATCTTAAAATATTTTATAAACATGGAGGTAAGGTTGCTACATCCTTTGTAGATAATGTGTAATGTATATAATATGCTGACTTAATTCCTTGCTTAGGCTATAAATTCCACTTTTTTCATTCTTTTGAAACGCGAGATTTGGAGGTCGTGGTGTGGGTAAACATGTCGACTTTTAAGAATGATTGGGCAGTTAAAAGCAAACGACTTCAACGTTCTGTTTGGGGTAACCTCGGGTGGTGCATTGGTCTTGCCTTTTTTGTTGGGTGCATGCTAGTTTTGTTACATGCTCCGGTTCTCAATTCTCTGACCTCTGCAATAGGGACAGAAAACTTCCACTTTTCTCTGCAATACCTAGAACAAATTTACAGGAGTCGCTTTAATGTGTCACCCATTCTGCTTTGAATAACCTGACTGGACCTGGGTGCACCCAATGAAACATGCAGCTACAGCATGTCCTTTGAGAATTCCAGACTATACATTAATACTTCTGCAACTGCAAAATCGGTCACCTAGGAGGTACCACTGACAGTGAGGCAATGCCGTCTTGACATGCGGAAACAAACTCCACAACTCACAGAGTTATAAAGCAGGTATGTTTATTACGGCGCCGGGTGCAAGGGGCATCGCTCCTCCTAATTTGCACACTGAGTCACCAAGCATGCACCTATTTATTACAGAGTTTATCGAGGTGGGCTGGATTATTACAATTAGTTCTGGGAATTCATTATCATACTCTGCCCCTCT
>Ga0181612_175560_pt1 | contig 17706 bp, 8 predicted proteins | sample HoacroProtozoa21_FD_119630 | JGI IMG/M metagenome (GOLD analysis project Ga0181612, IMG submission 119630) | Hoatzin crop microbial communities from Cojedes, Venezuel. Combined Assembly of Gp0051906, Gp0051904, Gp0051908 | reverse complement strand
AGCCCAGCTCCCTCAGCCTCTCCTCGTAGGAGAGATGCTCCAGTCCCCTCCTCATCCTCATAGCCCTCCACTGGACTCTCTCCAGCAGCTCCTCATCTTTGTCCAACTGGGGAGCCCAGAACTGGACAGTGTACTCCAGATGGGGCCTCACCAGGGCAGTGTAGAGGGGAAGGAGAACCTCCTTCGACCTGATGGCCACACTCTTTTGATGCACCCCAGGATCCCATTGGCCTTCTTGGCAGCCAGGGCACACTGCTGGCTCATGGTCAACCTGTCATCCACCAGCACTCCCAGGTCCCTCTCCACAGAGCTGCTATGCAGCAGGTCCGCCCCAAGCCTGTACTGTCTGCTTCTCCACATTGTCAGACCCCATTCTTTGCACATGCAGGTCAATGGTAGGTTACTTCATGCCTATACTAGCAAACAATTCTGCCTTCCAGAACAAGAAGCCTCCACCCAAGAATACCTATGAGAATTGTTCCTTACCAAGGCTGACCATTAAACCACACTGAGAGGATAGTAGCTATCCTTATCCAAAATAATGACAAAGACCATCTGAAAACCAGAGAACAGCTGAGTATCTACAAGGGCATGTAATGATAGAACAAGGGGTATTAGCTTTAAACTGGAAGAGGGTAGATTTAGATTAGAGATAAGAAAGATATTCTTTACTATGAGGGTGATGAGGCACTGGAACAGGTTGCCCAGAGCAGCTGTGGACACCCCCTCCCTGAAAGTGTTCAAGGCCAGATTGGATGGGGGGTTGAGCAATCTGGTCTGGTCGAAGATGTCCCTGCCTATGCAGGGAGGTTGGAATCAAGTGACCTGTAAGGTCCTTTCCTACCCAAATCATTCTGTGACTCTATGAAAAGTTCCGTGGATGTATTTAGGTCACTGGCGACTAAATGTGCTGCATTTCAATGCTATCTGACTTGTTCAAGAGCCCAAGGTGTCCTCGAGATGAAAGTCCTGACAGGGTTTCCATTTTGCGGTGTCAGATACTCAGCGTAGGCTCAGAAGGGTCACTCATCCAGTTTGCCACATGGCTTAGTGTTTGGCACACAGCTACCTTGCTAGTCAGGAACAACACAGATCTCAGCCCAGCAGGGCCCTGCAAAGCATGGGAACTCTTTTTGGGTATCTACTGTTTTAGTCAGCAACACTGACGCCTTGTCTATGCTTCTCTCCTCCAAAAAGATACAGGGGCAGATCCACTCATGGAAAGTGAAGCACAGTCCCTCCAAATGCTCTAAATGTGACTAGACCTCTCGCTGCCCTTTCACTGATCAGTCCAGATACAGGAGAACATTGGTAGTCTTTCTGTATTTCCAAAGGGTTGTATGATCAGTGTCAATTCTGCAGTCCTACGCTATGGGACACAGTTTAGCCAACAAGCAGGAAATGCTATAAGAGGAAAGTAAGGGAATTCTAATCATCGGGGTTTGGAAGGGAACCGGGGAACTGTTCCTTTGGAAGGGGGAAGCAAGAACAAAAAAATCTTGCAGCATATTCAGCCAAGCTTACTGAGGCGAGCATGTGTTTTCCATACTCTTTCCTCAAAGTACATGGAGATTCTGCCAGTAAATATCTAAACTGATGTTGCGTTTAACTACTACTGCAGCCTTTTCTTTACCATAAACTTCCCTCATCAAAGCTTTTTATATGAACGGGAATAAGGCCAGGTCTCACTTACTGAAGTAAATCCAGAAAAAGTATGACCAAAATCCATATACACCAAGTTTCTGTTTGTGCATGTAAAGCACATACTTACTTAATACCACCTTGTTTACTTAAATAAGGAATTTAAGTCCGTACCAAAGGAGGACCAAGTAAAATCTCCACATAAGGAAAAAGGGAAAATTGTAACATATATGTAAAATAAATTATAAGAGCACTGCTATTAATTTGTAGAGTCAAGCCAGACTTAGGATTTAAATGTTCATTGAAATGTATACGCAAGATATTTTTCCTGTCCTTTGTGTACTATAAAGGACTTAAAAATAGCATGACATTTGGAATTGCAGCTTTGCTCTTATAGCTTTTAAAATATATAAGCAAAAGTACTTGCATAGCTATTTTGGTCATTCAATGGAGGAAGTTATTTGAATTTTCACATAGTCTGGCAACACATCTGCAACTATTTTGTGTTATTTGGAACACGTGTTTCATGAAGCATAATGCCAATTAAAAAGCTGCTCTATATTTACATTTGACCATCTTTTTTTTAAAGGTTGGTTGTATGTATTTAAGTGAAAATCATAGAAAACAAGAGGATTTGAGTGTATTGAGGATGGTATTATCATTACCATTAGTTCAGTTTCTATAGCAGCTTTTATCCCAGGATGGCAACATGTTAATTAAGGATTCTGTTCAGAAGAGATTTTGTCTCCAGAAAGGCTGTTTAGCACATGCTTAGTGAGACTCTTGCACAAGCTTAAATTTAAGCTAATTTTAATGTGACTTTCTGAACAGTGATGTGGCTTTCGCACATAGATAAGAAAGTTTTTTCTCCTTATGATTAACTAAATTTCATATTATCCCTGATGTCTCCTCAAATCACAGTTGGTTTGTTTCATTTCCCTGGACTATAGTAGAGCAACAATCATTAAAGAGACTAGACTAAGATCCACATTTTCCAATGTGGTCCTTTACTTAGGGGAGATTGCCTTTTCCAGACCTAGGATCCTAGGGATTTTTTTGAAAATTAAGACCTAACTGTGTAAAAGGGGGAACTCAAACCTAGGCTACTCAGATTTACTGTTTCTTTCATATTTGACTCTAAAATTGCAGAAAATTAGCTTGTTATGGAAATATTAGATCTCTGGTCACCATTAATGCCAACAAGAGTCACTAGAATTTATAGCCTCACAAAGTCAACAAAGAGATAAAAGAAAGTAAAACATTCACAGGGCATAAAGAAAAGCAAAATTATGCTCTATTTGGTCACTGTTACACGTGCTTCAGGAGTTTCCCTTTAGGATATATTTATGAGCTCCGCACAGAGTGATTTAACCAAGTAACATGTCAAAACCAGCCAGTCCCTCTGGGAGCACAGCAGACACAAATCTGACCTCCTCTAGAGCTGTGCAACCACATTAAAGCAACAATGAATCCAAGTTAACTTCCTAAATCTCATTAAGATGGTACTACTTTTCCTGTTTCAAGTTGTAACTTGAAGGATATTGCAATGCAGTGTAGAAAATGTTCACGAGTGAGCAAAGGGAATGAGAAATCCACTTTCAATTAGCTCATAAGGAATGGTGAAGCACAGCTGTCCCACCCACGCTAAACTGTCCTGGCACATTTCAAGAAAGCAAGATCGTATGACCAGGAGCAAACAATTAATATATCGCATCCTTGTTGTACATGTGTACATAGTATTTAATATTTTTCCTCTTTCCCTAGAGCACTCAGCCTCATTGTTGCAAGTGGGCTGCATGCCACAAGTTGCACGCTTGTTTTTTGTCATTGCTGAGTCCCAGCATTGCTCACTGGACTCCTCTTGCAAACCAAACAGCTATCACCAAGCTCAAATGAACTTTTGGTCTCTTTACACTATGTCTGGACATCAGAGGTGGGAAAGATAGCAGCATTTTACGTGGTCCAGCTGAAGTCTTAACCTGTACCTGCTGTTTGTAGATCAGCTCCAGAAAAATACAGATGTTTTAATAAGGTAAGTGTTGATACGGTTTTATATTTCTCTCAACTCAGTGGTCTTAAACACATTTTTGGAAGTACCACTTAGCAGCACTTCAATACTGATGCTCTTGAGTCCCTGCGAGTATAAGTTCCTTTAAAACTGTATGTCAGGAAGATTCTCAAAGGAAAATCCACTTCTTTGGAAAATTCCTGATGATCTCGCAAATAAGCAGTGTAATAGTAACTATGGCAGTTAAGTGCTTTGGAATAAGTATTATTTGCATATCCACTTCCCAAAGATGCAGGAAAAGTGAACATTGCTATTTACTCAGAGATTAACAAGCGCCATGAGGTAGGAATCCTAGAAACAGGCTGAAGGGAAGAGAAGGATTTCTCATGGACTCTGCTGGCAAATCATTTCTGCTGCGACCACTGGGAGCTCCCAGGCAAGCGCTGTGAAGCGCTCACTCAGCGCAACACCTTAGGCATAACGTTGCTGAAAAACACTAGAGGTTTTGTCATTTCAAACTGCAACTTTTCACTGTCCCAGAAACAGAAAGAGCCCATGCGAAGCAGAGAGGTAGCAGCACAGCACAATGCTTATTAAGCCAACAGCTGGCTTCTGTACCAACTTCAATGTCTAATTTCAGAGCTTAGCCTCAAGCAATGTGTCACTACTTGTCTCATACTGAAGTAACAGCAACACGGATAATCACAATAACGAAATTTTTGCAGAAAATCTCATTTCCCAAAGTAGAATGCAAGACACCTTGCCTGGTCCCTGTTAACACTCACTGTTTGAAACTCCATCTGCTCTAAATATAATAAAACTCTGAAAACAAGGACTTTCTGTGGAGCTGGCACGCACGCTTCTCCACTCAAAAAGTTAAGGTGATCTTGAACACTGAGAGTGACTTTTTCTAAATGTGGCATTCAAAGAGGGTACTTGAGAAGTACTCTCAGTTTGGACTTCCAGTTCTGGTACATCTGGCAGTGAGAGGTGAACTAGAAATCAGCACTAACTGTGGTTTGCCGCTGACATCTGCTGAATATTACAGATTTCATACTTCCCGTGACCTGAGCACAAAAACCTCCAGGCTCTCAGAGACAGCAGCTTTTCTCCAGGTCTCAAACCGCTTTGGATCTGAAGGGAAAAGATGATACAGACCATTCTCCTCTCTTTCAATACTTTGAAAAGTTGATCTCCAGCTTGTCTCAGTAGATCTCTCTTTCAATACTTTGAAAGAGAGATCTACTGAGACAAGCTGGAGATCAACTCCCAGATGCCAGCTGGAGAGACCTGTATATTGACGAAAATAACCTGCTGAATCTGTTTTTTGTTGATTTTTGTTTGGCTTCCATGTGCCTTGTGTCCTGGTTTACATTCGCTGAAGAACAGTCCAAGTACACAGGCACTCCAAACTCTTGTCATGCAACTCATGTTATGTTACAGATAATTTAGCTAGCTACAGGAAGTCAGAAGCTGCTCTATTGTGTCATGCCAGCAAAATATGATTTTGTGCTCAAGATAATAATGGCATAATAAAAACTTTATTAATATATTAATTATAATTAAATTACCAGTTTATTACTATTTAAAAATTGGTGTTATATTTTTTATGTTATTACCAATAATAATAGATATTTAGCATTACAAAGCTGCACACTGGCAAAAGACACTTTCTTGACTATTTGTTTTGCTTGACATCAAAAGCAGGAAGCCTGAAAAGTTTCCCACCAAGAACATCCGGGGAAATCTCTTCAGGAATTGCAGCCCCCTCAGAAATATCACACACCATCACAGAACACTTATTTAAAACACTTGGAAGAACGTGAGGCTGACACAATATATGAGATCATGCTTTCTGTCTCCCTGCATGCTCTTTTGTATGGCATTTACCATCTTGCCAAGACATTTATTCCACCTCTCAGACCATTATTCATAATGAGAAGATGTTTGAACACTGTGATCAGCACCATTTTGCAGAGTATGCATCAATTTCTTTAGATTTGTGTTCACTAAAGTGTCTCAAGATGTTGTGAACTAACAGACTTTGCCCTCGGTGACCAGGAGCTTGTCCCAAACATTTCAATCAAATATTACATCCATCTACAATGTTGCATATATATTTTTTTCTAAATTGAATTAAGTCTATTGAAAGAATAGCATTTTCCCAAGTCAGCCCCAAAGACAAGAAGGACCCTCAACAGCAGCAAAGCTCCCTGTGGAATTCTAGCGGAACACAAAAGGAAATGTGTTAAGGGCTAAATTAAATCCATCCTTTACATGGGCAGAAAAGGACAAAAATAATACAAGAATAGTTCCTTCTTGCCATGCTCTGAACATCATGAGCTCTAAACAGATGAGGAGAAGCAGCATTGTGGTCCTATCCTGCACTGCCCTGGGAGCTAATTCAATCCTGCCACCCCAGATGTTTGTAGAGCCTGTTATGGAGACACCACTACTGAAAGACAGCATCTGAGCTGCACGTTTTGGAAGGATTGGGGACCATTCAGGGCACGTAATGCTATGAGTTCACTTTGGCTTTATCCTTCCTTCCCCTCCACAAATCCACTACTGGCTACTGTAGGAGAGACAACACTAATTTAGACCGACCTTCAGGCTGCTCTAATGTGGCTGTTATGTTCAATCTCATGCAACTCCAGGAACTGTTTTAAGAGGGATTTTGTTTTCTTCAAGCACCTTGCTCTTTCTTTTTTGAATAGCAAGGCTCATCAGACCTGCCACGTCTGCTGACGTCTTTCTCTCTCCCAGTGACCCATCACCTGATGTACTTCCCCAAAGTATTTCAAGGTATATGAAGGATAAGTCTAGGTTTCACAGGTATTCCATCTTTCACATCTGGCTTCTGTATTGCCCACAGTTTTTGAAAAACACCAATTACTACTTATTATTATTTCTTCTGTTATTTTTAATAGAGGCTGCTTCTGGTTCAGCATGCTTTTGAAATCATGCTAATTACACAGTTATTTTCTGGTGTATCTGCACAGATGTGTGCAGAAAAACCTCCCTAGAAGCCTTAAGGCACTTTCCCTTACCATTGAGATTTCATCTGTTTCAGTACATAACAGGTTATTTTGGGCTGGAAACCAGGTGAAGGTGGTTTCAGCCAGACACTGCTACAGCAGAGAAGCTGCATCTTTTTCCCTAGGCAGCAGGGCCCTAAATCCCCGCAGAAGCAAATGGCAAAACCTTAACTGCAGCAGCTAAACCCACCCAAGCTTTCAGTCTGAACCCTCCCCTTTAAGAAGTCTCACTCTTAGATCCTAGAAAAGGTCATGTATTTAAAGGGATATGAAACAAAAGTGTTGTTGCTGCCTAATTTTCAAGGCTATGAGCAAAAGGGGGCTTGAAGAAAATGTCAAGGTACAGAGATTTTTTCTTTTTTTTCAGAAAAATATGATGAAAGTTTATTCTCTCAGTCTGCAGAGGAAACAAAGGAAAACAAAAATAATGTACATGCTATAACCACCCCAAGGCACAAAAAGAAAAAAAAAAGCAGAAAGAAGTAATTCACAGCAAGGTTGGAGAAACGTGAGAGAAGAATTATAGTAATGTAACATAACAGGTGTAAGAAAGCAAAATGAATGGATTAGCTAGGGCTGGATCAACATGAGACATTAGTGTGGCCCGACCTTTAGAGCAAAGGTGTACAAACAGTAAATTACTGCCAAAAGCAGTTTGTGATCTACTGCCAGTAGCAGCTAATTTGCTACTGTGGAAGAAGAGGGGTGACACGAGATTACAGCTGCCGTTTATACATGGGAGAGGACAATGCAAAGCATATTTGTGGGCAGCACAGTGCTAGCCAAACCGAGCTGGCAGGCAACTTTTTAGTGCATTCCTCATCAGGGTTCAGGGACATTTCAATGGCCCAGATGGTGTCCAAGGCATGTAGGAGAAAAGAAAACACAGACAAAAGTTGCCACACACAGTTAGAAGACAACAGCCTGCGCTTGGAGTGGTACAAGGGTAATGACTGAAATGATACAGGCTAGGTGAGGTAAGTGGCTTTTGCATGCAGTGTGTGTGGGCCAGTTCCCATGGGAACAAGAAAAAGCTGAACGTGTTCCATCCTTACCATGTATGCTGTCTATTCAATATCAGGTGAGAGACTAGAGAGCCTGATTTTACATCTGAGAAAAGACTGTTACCTAAGACAATAATTCTTAAAACCATTTAGAGTTGGACAGGGGATGCACTGTAAAAGTGCTTGTCCTGTACAGAGAAATAGCAGATGATCCAAGGTCAGCAGATTGACACAGACTTACTTCAGAGATGTCTGCAAAAAGATAATCTGGAAAGAGAGCCATTATCTGCAGGTCCTGCTAAAAGATTGTGCTATGTGCCAAAGTGAAGGGAACAAAGAGGACCCTTAAGGAGATCTCAAACCGTATTCATGCTTGAGCTTTATTCATACGGTCTGATGTCATAATTTTATGATCCCCGTAAATGGATAGTGCTCCCCAGTTTGTCTTTATAGCTGCTCACAAGGTACCACACTGACAGCACTGTTCAGCATTTACCTGACCGCCTTCCGAGATGGATCTGAATCATAGATATTAATTATGTACTTGCATATCAGAAGGACCCTTACTTTGTCAAAACAAACTTTTAAACATTAGGAGACAGCTAATATAAATATGGCTTTCCCTGTGTGTTTGACTGTTGTAATTAAACAAGTTGTGTTTCTCTGTCATGAAACCGCTATAGTCACACAGGAATGCCACTGTGCTTAGCAGAATAAAAACTCATTTCCCCAAAGCACTGACAGTCAAGTCCTCCTGCAAGGCAAGTTAGTCTAGAATAAATTTAGAATTATCATATGCCATAAGAGTTTGCAGTTGTACTAGCAAGTGAGAAATCTCCTGGAGTTTACGATCTTAAGAACCTAATTGTAAACCAAGTGCAATTATAAAACTATCCATTATAGGGTGTTGTTAGATACTCTCCAGTTACACATCAACAAAATTTCCATTATAATATTATTTCATTTTACATTCTTTGGCTTTGAAACTGGTTTTGGTTATAGCAGCCTTATAATTTTTCTGCTACATTTAGATGTGAGACTCTAAACAGTGATGATTATAAATGCATCTGAGACAAAGTTCCAATCTTTGGTTGTTACTTAATAAAGGAGGAGAAAAACAGAGAAAAACCAAAAAAAAGAATGAGAACTTAGTTTACTGAGGTAATCCAGCTGATTTCCTAATACAAAGGAATGAGACTGATTACCCTAGTCTTTAAAATCTAACTTCAGCACTTTGCAAAAACTTGCTTCTCAGATAGAAACTCACAGTAAGATGAAATTACAGGTACAACAAATGACCAATTTGGTATCATGTTTTCCAGCAATTCTGCCAACAATGGTTAATAGGATTCAAATGTGTTGTTATTAGGAGGTGTTTCAACACAGTATTTTCAAAGGATGGGACTTTCTGCTTTTGTTCACCAAATTTTCCTCTTTTTTTTTTTTTTCCACAGATCCTGCAAAGCATTATTGACAAATGAGGTTTGTTATCCAAAGTGGCTAGCAGAAGCACATCCTCCTCACAGCATGAAAGCACATTATGCTGATATGCTATACAGAGCCAGAAACCAAATGAAAATGTTCTCCCACAGCCTATGGAGTCTGACAACGATAATACTTTAATTACAAAACTGAAATTCAGGCTATGGTGGCTGAAACACTTCCCAGAGCTCACCAGTCATTCTGAGTTGGTTTCTTTTTTCAAGGAGAAGCCAGAGAAATCAAGAAGAAACTTCTGAAGTTGCTCAGTTTTGACCCCTTGCCAAGCACAGCTTGAGGGTACAAGCTCTGATTATCTGGGGGTTTAGTCTCGGGTTCCACTCAAATCCCCCAATACCCAAAAAACATTCAGAGAAAGTAGCCTCTCACCATCACCATATCCCATCTCAGCAATTCATTGGGAATGCTCGTTCTGTGAGTCCTCTTTAAAATCACACAATAAACCTCAAAGCAGCTAAGTGATGGAAACTTCTCTCTGCATCTTTGCCTAATGTGGCCATCCAAGATGCAGTGATATTACTAAATACGTAACAGAAGAAAGCAACTAAACTCAAGCCAGAAGAAGGGTCATTGCTGAAGATACAGGCCTTTTTGTGAATGGTCCTCATGTGTGTTCATTTACAGGCAAGAGAAGTGAAAAGACAATTTCAAACTATGGAGAAATAGGACAAAAATTACAGTAGAATATATACACTGCATGGCTTCAGGGAAGCTGCGTGTGCAAAAAGGAACTGCTCTGAGCATCGGTCAGCAAAAGAAAGAGACAGCCTCTCTGCGAATGAAATTCCCATCTGGAAAAGCAATCCCATGACCATGTGGGGCCCAGGCACATCTCCCCTTGGGCGGGGAAGGGGGGTTGGCTCCCAGGATCAGTAAATCCACTCAGCTGAAGTTGTCCTAGACATTTAACTTGCTTATTTCCCTTTCCTACAAAACAAATGAAATTCTTTCCCAGGCTAATATTCACAAGTTTTTCACAGTAATTTCCATTCAGTTTCCTACAGCCAAAGTAATAAAATTCTTAAGTATGGTTTAAATCTGAAATTAAGCTTCACATTCTCTGTATGGCTTTGTAGTAGGCTCATATAGCAAAAATAGGTTTACACATAACTGGCTTTTGTTCAGCTCTTCATAAACAGATAGAGAACTTTGTCCCTTCAGAGTATCTGTTGCACACCTAGGCAGTTATTCAGGCAAGGCAAAAGAGTAAGAGAAAGCTCTCCAGAACTGCAGTCAAAGGCAGAGTAGTAAATACCCTTAATGTGTGTGAAGAGTGGAGGAAAGTACAGACGGAGCCTAGCTGATACGCTGGACTGGCCGCCTGCTGTTACTCATCAGAAATTCAGAACAGATTTTGCTTCATGTTCAAGCTCTGCTTAACGCATGAGAATGGGACTGGACACTAGTTACGTCTTCCTGACTCTTATGGACAGTCTACACTCCTGAGATAAAGGCTTGATCCAGCAACAGGTGCCCGTCAGAAAGTACATTCAACAGCTAAAGACTACTGCTGTTTCTAGCTCAAGCTGACCTCTGTTCTGCAATAGAGTCTGAGGTGGCTTTTCCTTCTGCAGATTAAGAAATCTGCCTTCTCTCTCCTTCCAGTCTGAAACTCTCAACTGATCATACCATAACTGAGAACCAAAGCCAAGCGGTTTATAAATTATAATGATAAATGATAATATTGAGGTTCTTTGAAGCCGGATTTGCTGAAACACATATGCAGTTAACTGGTACAACCAGCAAAAATTTCCCCATTCCCCCCAGTTCTAATTTTGTCATTTAAAGCCATGAAAAAACGTGGATTATTTTTTCCATTAAGGAGATTTATAACATTGCACATTGTTCCATATGTGACTGAGGGACTACTCTTCCAAAGAACCAGTGGAAAGAGAGAGTTCAGAAATGAAAAGAATAAAAGGATGAACAAAGGACACAGTGACTTTTTAAGGCGATGCAAACACCTTTTCAAAGCACTTTTGAGCTGAACTTCACGTATGCCTCTTTCATTCTCCTTTCTAAGCCAACTCTAATGGCTTTTTGCGACGACACATGCATATGGATGGGAATCTCTCCTGAGCTCCCTGAATGCTTTCAAAACCTAAGAGACTGTGCTTTAAGTATTTAACCAGAGCACTTACCCTCAATATATATATCACCTTGCAAATTGCCAGTACTACAGAATATGCAAGCCAGCTCATATGAGACCAAAGTTATGCTAAACCTGAGAGCAGATGCACTGCCATCACATGTGTTCTGAAATAACCCTTGGTCAAAGCCTCAGAACTACAACTGTGTAGGCTTTCGTGTAACCAATCCATCATTCATTTTGTTTGCTGCCCAGCACTAAGACTTGCAAACTATGTCTAAGATTTCCTGCAACGCAATTACTTTCCAATATTGTGCCAAGTTCAGACTAATGGTTTTCATGCATCATTAAACATATTTGGAGCGGGGATCCTACAACAGGTTTCAAACTAACTTGAACAGATTTTATTATTAAGTTTTTCATAACTGGCCTACTTCTCAGCCTGTGGCTCTGTCCTCATAAAGAATTAAAATATATAGTTAACAGGTCAGCTTCCCAGGAAGTGCCATATTAGCTGCTGAGGTTTTTTCAAGATGAAATTAACAAAACTAGTGCCTAGTAATGGCCCTCCAAATGAGACAGAAATCTCCTTTTCTGCCTTCCATTAGCATTATTTACCTTGTTTCTCCACACTGGCTCCCTGTGTGTGTGTATATATATAGTGTATTGTAGGTCCATGGGGCTTTTTCACATGAAGAAAAATAACAGACCATGGCAATTTTGTATGACCTGTCACTAAGGAATCAAAACAATGCTCCAGCTTTCTCTAGCCCTTCCTCACCTCACCATTTTCTATTGCACAAGAAGAAGGAACTCTGTAATAAATGTACCTATCCTTTACACAAGACCCCCATTACAGGAATTTAGCAAAATAGGAGGTCTTAGAGGAGGCATGACAATATACACTACGGGACAGAAAAAAAGCCTAAACATAAGTATGAGACAATGACATATGTCTTTCCTATGATGACAAAATAAAAACCTGTACTTTGACAAAGTCTTTATTGAAACTGTAAATCCAATTTCCCCACACATAGATGTCTATAACCAGCTTAAACCTAGAGTGGGCTATCAATCTGAATGGAAGTCTGCCTTCTGCTCCAATCCAGGTTCCAGCCTTCCCGATGCGTGAGGGTTTGGAGGAAGAATCTAGAGTTGAGAGTACAGGCTAGCTAATCTTTCACTTCCAAAGTTTACAAACTCATTTTGGGTCTTTGTTTTCTAGTTGTCTCCTAGGCACTTGAGTACACTAAAAGATGAGAAGCTTAGCATTTATGCACATATTACGGCTTTGATTTGACTTGTTAATAAAGATTACTACTCAATTTTATTTTCTAGTTCAATGGAAGTTATCATGCTGGGGGGGAAGAAGAGTATATTTTTACATACAAGCCATGAGGATTAGCATTTCTCATATCAATATAACTCCATCCACTTATGGGAGTATTAAAAACAGTAAACTTTTTTTTAACCTATGCCAGGATAATCGAAAAGTTATGAACCACATGAAGAGAAACTGTGAAGGCACAGATAGCTGGTAATAGTCTATTTTCCACGGTTGCATTCTGCCTGGAACAAGTTCCCTCCTAATCTGAAATAGCCCAAGTCTACCAACTGCCAGGGCACCTTGCAAGGTGCCTGTATTTGTGCAGAGTGTGGTAGAAAATAGGTATTACATCTGTGTGTGGGAGAAGTGTTTCAGTTTCTGGCAAAGGGCTGATTTCTGCTTGCTGCTGGGGTAAGCTGCTATTTAATTTCACGGTGGATTGTGTCAGACCTCTGTTTTTCTTTGCAGTGTAAATCCTAGTAAATTGCCAGACACAATATATGTTTGCTTTAAACAACCTATTCTAATTGTCCATTGATGGACAAAATTTAACCTTCCAAAATGAGTATAATCCACGAAAATCACTGTACCCTCTGGAGCCAGCAGTGCATCAACATCTTACATAAAGTATCAACCTCCCTCTTTCATAGTTAAACGATCCAAGTTTCACATGAATTTACTATCTCTGCTTTTAATGCACATATCCCCATAGAGGCCTGTCCGGTAGAGAACAGTTATAGTGACACCCATTTTAAAGATTAAAAACTCCAACACAGACAAGATATGAGCCAAATAAACTGTGTCTAATAGGATTTTCAAGAAGTCTTGCACGCCTCTTCAGAGACTTCAAGCATTGTGACAATCTGTCTTCTCTCTGCTAAGTCACTCATGCTGTTTTGTCCTGCATGTATTTCACTGTCACGGGTGGAGAGGTCTGAACCAAAGCCTAACATGCTTTCCGGGCTGCAAGAAAATTTTACGCGTTAGAAACAAGGTACTCTGTAAGATACCTCACCATACCGAGAACAAAGTATACCAAGTCTTTAAGTCACATATAACATATTGGTAGTTGCTCAAGGTTATTAATTCAGACCTAGTTATTCACCCAAGGAGAGACAGTAACAGACAGAAGTATAGTTATGCAGAGGTTCCAAGAAGCATATATGTACAAAAATGTCAAAGATATAAGAAAACTTCATCTCATTCGTCCTGCCACAGGTGGATCTTTTAGCTGTGAAGGCAGAGGAGGCTGATCATTTTATCAAAATTTCCTTTTATTATGACTTTTCACCACACAAGCTGGTTTTCACAATACCATTTTTCCAATTTTTTCTAAAATTTCTCTTTAGAAATGTCTATTAATCATTTTTCCCCTTGCTTCCTGTCCCAAATTTTCTGATTTCTGACTGAGAGTATATTCCACTGACAAATACTGGCATAGGAATATTTACTTAAGTGCTTAAAACATGCCGTGTTTGGTCAGCCCAGCAGCCTGGATTAGGGGTTTCTGGTAGTATATTGTCCATTATTGTTCTTCGTCAGATTTTAGAAAACATTTTGAAATAGGGTAATGAGAACTACTGTCATATCACAGCTTGAAAGAGTCACCTAACACTGCTCTGATTTACCCTCGCTTCCACTGCTTGTTATTCTCAAGACTGAATTTGATTTTTTGATCACTAAGCAGCAATAATCTTCAGTTCACTTTCCTGTGAAATGCTCAATAAAACACCCAAGACACTTTATATCGGAGGGCTTCCTGACCTTAGGAATTTTTTTTTTGTGACTGGGGTTACAAAACCATGGTAACTTTCATGTTCTAAATAGAGGATGCCCTAGTCCCACCCTTCACTTCCCTTCTGCCCCCTTTCATGGCATCCTTTCTTCCTTTGTGCCAGCTCTAGTCCTTGTGCAAATGCAAACAGAGTGCTTCAGGGCTTTTCAGATTGTTCAGGGCCTTGGTAGCCAGGTAAACACAGCAGATTGAGGTTTGGAGGTGGAAATGCATCCACACATTGACTGGTTTTGTACAGACAGTGCTCTGAGACCAAGTCCAGTTCAGACTAAAATGCCTCAACACTGAACTGACATGACTTTGTAGGACACAAAAAATACAACAGAAGGACTTAATTCAGTGGGATTTGGACTGAACAGAAAATATGTGAGCTGTTAAAAATGAGAATTTCTTTCTGAAAGAGAATGTCCCTTCATCCTCTCCATTAGAATACACAATGTTCACAGGCATAGGTACATCTTACATAAATTACTGACAGTCCAAACAACATATGGTTTAGTTTGAATATTTTATTCAGCTCTGTCATGGGATTTAACTTTAAGTGAAGCCTTAATTCCATCTGAAATGCCCCCAAGACTACTTCACTAACAAAAAAAAAAAACCACAACCAAAATCAAAGAAGGTCTTGGACTGAATCCAGGCAACCCGTTATAATTCAGAATTCAAAAGGCAGTGTCACAAGGAATGATCTGAAGCCACAGGAAAGGAGAGGAATAGCACAAAAAAAAAAAACAAAGCAGTTTTTTCGCACCCTGCCTAGCATATTTCACTTGTGTGAGAATTTGTAAGGGAAATAGTAGACCTCATATTTTCTGTGAATTAAAACAACACATGCTGTTCAAGAGTATCCTCTTGAACAGCCTCTAGCAGGCTTTGTCTGCATTTAAGATAAAGAAATACAAGATGTCATCACTGTCATCATCAGAAGATATAGGAATGGACTTCTCTGTTGGCAAGTACTCCCTTAAGGCAGGCTGGGACTAATAGAAATAGAATACAAAAGGTCATCTACCAATTAAGCTCTTATTCAGGTTGTAGTAGCAAAGTACCTTTTGAAAATACCAAATAAACGAGCATGAGATATGAAAGATTTCATCTGCATTTCAGCTCCTGAGGAAATTTGCCCTGCATATATACATGTATAAGCTCTGTGAAAGTCTGTCCATATTTCTCTCTGAAATGGTTAACAGGAAAACAATTTAATATCCTAGATTTTGCATTTTCATTGTTAAATTGCCTTTCTGAAGATGCACCTGAGAGAATCCCACATTGTGGAGCTACCTGATTGTCACCCAGTTTGACTTATCTTTCCATGTGTGTCTTTATTTAGCTAACCTGACTTTATCTTTGTGAGTGAAAAACCTTGCTTTACCTATTATCCAGGAAACCAGTTAAGCACATGCCAAACTCAAAACACACTTCCACAAGCAATCCATTTTGCTGCTCTCTTTCAGCAGCATAAGCAAGTTCTCAGAGAGCCTACAGCTACCCGATTGTGAGGTTCGCCATTGATTTCAGCAGGCTGAGTAACAAATCCCATTTTTTGCTCTTTGCTCATCACAAACATCCATTTACAAACCTACCATCAAGCATGCAGAGGTCACCCTTTTATTAACTGACCAAAGCACCCTAAATCCCAATGTTACAATTAAGTTTCTTCTTCAAGGTCTGTCTTTTAAGCAAGCTGCTAAAGTCTTTTTGATGTACTACTTTGTTGCTGTCTGTTGTTAGTGGCCTATATTAGAATCTTCTGACCCATGTTGCCTAGCAGGGAAAAAAAAAAATATATAGGTGCCTAATACTGAACTCAAAGTAAGATTCAAGTCATCTAGGCTTCATTTTTAGTTCTGTGAACACAGGGCCTCAGAGCATTCTAGTTTTGTCATTTATTTTCCATTTATAAATCCTACTCTGAGTGTAAGGGGATTATGAGAACTGCTGGGGACAAGGGAATGATAATCCTTACCAATATTTCCTTTGAAACTCAGACCTTCAGTTCCCTAACGGTAAATCTTTCCAGTGGATTAGTCACAAAGACTCACTGCAAGAACATCATATCTCTCCTAAATTTAAAAGTCTTTTCTAAACATATATAAAACATTTACTTCATTTGTAAAACAGCTATTTTGCAATTGATGTTGTTCTGCTTACTGATTACTGAGAAAAGTTACTAAGTTTCCATTTAAAGACATTCAAGGTTAAAAAAAGCTTTTCTTTCATTCATTAAATATCTGCAGGAAAATGGCCTTTTCTACATACATTTACACTAGAATAAGTACTGAACTGTTTCTCTGTTTGAACGGCATTAGAAGAGAACTTGATACAGGCCAGATTTAGGGGCTTTTCCCCAGATCATAAAAATTAATATCTGAGAGAAAGAAAGTAGAAGAGGATTCATCAAGTGATGATGTGAATCAAGTAACTTCATGAAACACTTGGTTTAGGTACAGTATGAACAGGCTAAAGAACACTACCATAAACAGTGTCCTAATTAGAGGCAGAATGTATATTTGCTTAATGCCCTAGACACTGTCCTTAAAGGCAGTCTCCCTTTTAAAACCAAACCACAAGTAGTTCCATTTTGCTACTAGTGTTTCAGTTAGCTGTCACCATCATAAATTAGTAATATTTACTCATTTAAGTAAAGTATAAATCTTTTATTTACTGAGTGATTTTGGTCCAGTGCTGATGTGAAGTAAAATGTTAACCTGTGGAAAACAGAAGTCCAGTTTTTTATAGGATTGCATTGAATCACATGAAAGAAGGTGCAAGAAACCTACTACACCTAAAAGGCAACTTCAGACCAGGGCTGGTAGACATCATCTAGCTTCTGCAAACCAGCTGTCTAAATCAAGGCTCTCCAAACTTAAAACAGGAGGGAAAGAACTGAGATTCCCCTGGTCAACTACTTGTGAAAGCCTAAGAAAGGGGAGCTATACCACCAGTTGTGAAATCAAGTATGGCTGGAAAAGGAAAGTGATTACTCCCAAATACAGAAAATCCAGATACATCAATTGTAGTATTATGAAATAAAAGAGAGGGTTAATCCCAATAACAACATTTGTACTATTTTCATCAGCCCTTATAGCAAACTATGTGGCATGAAATCTGTTGTTCAGTAGCCACATGTTATCAAAGCAACCTGACTGCAAATTCCAAAAGCACTTCAGTAAGATGCTTTCACTGAGGAGACAGTCCAGGGAACACATGTAATCAGAAAAGCTGGAATATTATTACTATGCATAAACTGTACTATCATTGCTCCTAGATCTCTGTTTTGTTGTGTGTTCATTGTTTCAATTTT
>Ga0181612_183415_pt1 | contig 17707 bp, 8 predicted proteins | sample HoacroProtozoa21_FD_119630 | JGI IMG/M metagenome (GOLD analysis project Ga0181612, IMG submission 119630) | Hoatzin crop microbial communities from Cojedes, Venezuel. Combined Assembly of Gp0051906, Gp0051904, Gp0051908 | reverse complement strand
CTTTTCCTGTTTTCTGATTTCCAGAATTTTCATATCAATTAGGTTATCTCTTTTCCCCCCTTCCCTCCGTTCCCTTTTCTCTTTTTTCCTTGCTCCCACTCTTTAGCTGCTAGAGCAACAAAAACCTTCAGAACAGAGAGGATTTACCCAGTACAGACTCTAAACATATAGTAACACCAAAGTTTAGCCTGTTACTTACGAATATAAACAGACCTTTCTGATACCTGTGGCTCCATTTTAGGTGTATTAATCTAATATCTTCTTCTCCCTTTCAGGACTTCAGTTTCCGAGATCTGTTGTCTTCATCCCGACATCTTCAACCTCTTAAGATCAAAAGAATAACCGGTGGCTAGGACTGAGTGACACTATCTAGAAAAGTAATTGTCATCCTTCAGTGGCATGTTCAAGAGTTTCACTCTTCACTTTCTTTTGTGCTTCCACCCCATATTTACTTCCCAGAGATCTCTGCTTTATTGGTCCCTATAGCTTGAGAGTCCTCTGGTAGCAACAACAATCTTTTCAGAATAGTTCTCCACCTAACATGTCAAACGGACATCCGTGCAAAAGCTGTCTCTGGGAACAGATGTTTTGAACACAACAATAATGCTAAACCTAGAGAGAATTTTGGCAGCTTATGTCTTTTGCACTAATGAAAGAAGATGCAATACCTGCCCTCCTGCTGTTGTGGGATGGTTATGGTTAAACATGCTGGCATATAGTTCTGGGTGATGAAAAGCCACATTTCTGTCTGACTTAAATACAGGCTTGGAAAATAATAACAGCAGTTAAAGTGTGACTAAGCACTTCCAAGGGCTGTCATGCTTGACACTGAAGGCAGCTGGTCATGCCCTTAAAGTCCTTTTTAATAAGATTACTGTGTTGCTCATTATTCAGAAGTCTAGAAAAAGCAATAAATTGTTATGTTCTTATGAAGGTAACTAGCTGCTCGAGTGTGTCCTTATTCCTTCTGCACCAGGGCTCCTGAATGGCCCTCTCTGCTATGGCCAGGCTGGATCCATGATGTTTAATTTAGGATGCCGTCTTCCTTCTCAGAGTTGCATATTTCATAATCATCCTTTGGTTCACCAGAGTCCTTAGCTTTGTGCCTAAATACTTCTATAAGTCAGGAGCACATGCTTAATGTGTGTAACAAAAGACACATCAGTGCTGTAGCCACTGTAGAGCAGCAGCTGAGGAGCTTCCAACACCAATCTTTAACAGCATAGTGTGGTTACCGCCATCCAAGCTGGGGTATGGTCTACAGGAAGGGGTGCTTGATCTGCCCCTGTTATTAGTGAACAAAAAGAAATTTCTCTCCTGTTTTGAGTCTATGCTGGGCTGGAGAATGAGGCATACAGGAAACCTGACTTCAATTTCCTTTTCACTCCCCATGTTCAAATCTCCATGACTGTGATTCAGTACTGAGAAATGACTCTATTCTGTCTTCGCATGTTGTGACTAGATTAATATAGTCATTTCGCATGTATTGGTGATGATGGCCAGTGGTTAGCATACCTGGGATTGAATTAAAAGCCTCTAGAGCTACGAGCATGAGTCATACGTACAGGCTGAGCTCAGGAGTCAAGCTTTGTAGCTGGGGCTGAGAAACGCATCTCCTGCGGATGAAGGAGATGTAAGACTTCTACACAGGGCTGGATGGTGATCTTGGCCTCATTCCATTTCTGTCTCACAGAAGGGGAGTTACTGGCTCTGCATCTCACCCACCAATACTGGCCCATTCGTGGGCCTGAGAGCCCAAATGTGTGGGGATGCTGAGGGGTACCAACTCCTCCCATCCTCTATCAGGCTTTCTGGAAAGGGTGAATACATTTGAGATTAGATCTATGAAAAGGTTTGAAAGTGTATCTTCAGTTGCAGATAGTCATTCACAAGCGCTAGCCTTCACCTGGGTACCTCAATTCATCTTCCAGTGCAAGAGCTGCCAGTACCACCAGGGAGACCGTGGGAGCTACATCTGTATGAAAACACCGTGCATTGCAGCAGGTCAAATCAAAATGGGATTTCATTTGGAAGAGAAAAGGAGCTGGGAAACACATCTTGTCTTGAATATCTGAGTAGATCAACTTAAGCACAACGACAGCAAGTAAGAGAGAGTTACTTTATTTGCCCTGGACAAAGCCACCCTACAAAGATGCTGTATTAGACAGCATTTGCTCTTGGAAAAATTTTCCAAGTATTATATTATCTCTATAAATCATTTCGATTCAGAGAGCCCATGGATTTAGGAAGAAGTGTACGTACTGGGGAAGGCTGGGGTGATACTGACATTTGGCAGCACGCTTTAATTGCTCTGTTAGGAGGGACTCAGGACCTGCACCTTGGTCCATGTAGTCAGGATTGAATGCATGGAGACCTGGTCACTAGTCCCCAGCTGGCCATGGTCAGTGATGCTGGAAACCCTCTGCAGCAGCAGCAGGATCAGAAACAAATATTTAACTAGTTTTAGTCTTTGAGGGAAAATGTGGATACTACTAAAACTAAAAATAAAATCACAGCAGATGGTACTTTGACAGCTGATGGCATGGACTGGCCAGGCCACAGAGGCTAAACTCCCCTCCGCTGCCACCCAGAAGCACCCTCCCAAACTGGGGCTCATGGGAACTAAAGTGCTGTTTGTGTTCGTGTTTTCTGTTTTGTGGCACACATCCAACATTATTCACAAACCACAAGCAGCAGAAATCACTGTGAATTTTGAAATTAATTACCTTTCTTTTTTTAATGGATTAGGCTGCTTTTGGATACAATGAATTCAGGGTCATTTTCAGATTGGCGAATGTGAGCTTAAGCTACCTCTAAATTCTTTGAATCTATGGAAATAAGAATAAAACATGACCTTTCACATCCTCAATGGCTCAAACAATTGAAGTAGACGACTATTTAAGGCTCAGAAGAGGTTAGCTGTCTATCTCCTCCATTGTACTGACAAGTCCTTCTCTCTCCCCCCATCTCTTTCTTACTTTTCCTTCATCTGTGCTCTGGCCAAGCCATGCTAAAAACAAAAACAATATAAAACACTTGGACTATATACATTCTTACCTAAAGCAGAGTGGGGGTACTAAAAATCTAGTAACAAAATATATTCTCAGAGGCCAAGTGATCTGGATAATCAACAAAGCTTGGGAATTACTTAGTGACTGTTTGATGTTCACTGTCACTCTTGGTTTTGTTTGTTTGTTTAAAGATGAAGTGTTTGGGGCAGCCTGGACTAAATTTATTTTTGTTAATAAGCAGATAAAATTATTTTCAACAGAGAGACATACTTAAAAAAAAATCACTGCTGTGGTGAGGCCCTATCCATCTATGATGGTTTACTGTACAGATCTGAACCCACCATTGAATTTTAGGATTCCATCACAATTTGTTAGCTTTCTAACCATTTTTGCTGTCACTGGGAGCCCCTGGTATTCAGGATCAATCCATAACAACTTCTAAAAGCTGTTCTTTGCATACTGGTTGTTTCTACTGGTTCTTTCTAACTCCTGTATGCAGAACTGGTGTTGAAAGGGTTTTAGTGCCAGTCTCAGCCATCACAGATCAAGACACAGCCCTTTTTGCAGTAAAAGGCTGGAGCACTTTCTACTGTTGCATTTAACTAGAAGTCACTCTCCCTGTTTTTTTGTGGCAGAAAATCAATGCCGTAATAGCTATTCCTTTTTGGCAAAAGACTGATAGCATTGGCCAGCACCCAGAATAACGCAAACTTGAGATACAGAGTTCTGCCAATGTACCTTAAACCTCATGACCTTCAGCATCTCAGGATTTCCAGCCATAAGAAGAGAGTTTTGGGGAGAAGAGATTGATAATTCTGCCTGGCTGTGAGACAGTGTCCAAGAAAGAGCCCCAGTGGGAAACTGAAAACCTCCTCTGTGTTGCTTCTGCTTTCACAGTAAGGTAAATAACAGCTGATGCCACTCAAGCCAAGGGAACTGACTACTGAAACTAGGGCTAAAGGCAGCAAAATCAGTCCTGCCAGGCAGATTGTGCACTGTGTTGTGGTTGCTCACAAATATCTATTGGATGAAAACAAGCATGTGCTTGGGGTGATTTCTTTGCCCTGCAGATCAGCCTGTGTTTTGGAGAGTGGCTTCTTGTGGATGCTGATAATGCTGCTCCCCTGTGGGCTACCCACGTTGGGGCAGGCTAGCAGAGGTCTCCTCGATGCTCCAAGGCAGCTGGGCTGTCCAACCATTGCAGATTCTCATAAGATTGCAGTTGCAGTTCAGCATCTCTTGGCTTCTGGGAGTGCACTTGTGCTGATTTTGCCCTGACTAACCTGCTGTGTTGTTGATGTACCAAGGCAAACTCACCCCATTCTTCAGACATTAACATTTTACTTCTTGCTGAATGGGAGGGCTTGGTTCACTACTCAAAGCACGGCTCTGGGAGCCAAAAGTGCTGGCATCTCAGTCTGCCATGAGCAATGAATGACCACATGACCTTGTCCCAAATGCTCTGCCTTTATTTTCCCATCTGTGAAAGTGGGTTTTTGAATCCTCAGCAATCCACCTTTCCAAGACTGTTTACTAACATGCAGAGTGGTAAATTTTTCTGTTTACTGCTCACTTGACTTACTTCATGAACTAGACTGGGCTGTTGGATGTAATGATGCAAAAGAGACATTCCCCCAAGCTTATCCACATAATATAATTCCACCATGAAATATGACTTCTGAAGAGATCTCAGACACAACGATACTTACGCATTGCTATAGCTTTTGACTCCTTTCAGCTGCAAGCTTGCAGTCCTGTTGTCTACAACACGGCTGCTGCTCTAATCCTTCATGTATTATTTTCACTTAATCTGAGCAAATTCTTTTAAGGGGATATTGTGTTGTGCATCTGTATCACTTTTTCTTTATAGTGAATGAAACTATCCTGCGCACGTGCGAACAGACTTCTGAGGAGTGAAAGTGTGCTGTTGTTTCATAGGTGTTAGATCAAATGCACCCATTATAATTGATGAACCTGGTCTTCTGCACAGACAGACTATTGAATTTTACTAAGAGATTTCTGCATCAGTGTATGTTTCTAAATCTATATGGTGTGTTTTTTTTCTGAAAAGTGGCAGCAGCAGACAGCATCCCTTCAGACACAAGTGTTAGGAGAAAAGGAGAAGCAAGAGTTAAGGTAAACTGGAAAGTGACAGTGTACCAGATGCATTGACACTAATGTGCCTCTTTAGAGTTCATGCCTAAAGGCTCTGTGTGCGATGATAAATATATTTGTTTTGGTTGCTGGAGGTGCCCTTAAATTATTAAAAGACAAAACAGAAAGAGGGCTTTTCATTTTCTAGCCCCATTAACCTGTTTCGCTGGCTGGGAGAGACTCAAAAAAGGGTTCAGAAATGTAAAATCAAGGCTCAGACCACCCTAAATGCAGTTATAATTTTCAGCCTTTTGTTGTGTTTCACATTCCTACCTGTCTAGATCCAGTTAGAAATGCCACTTAATTGTAAAACCCTCAACCTCTGGCTGCTGCAAAAGTGTTTTTATAGTAAAAGAGGAAAAATAGGGCATTTTCAATATTTCCTTCTATTGATTTTGTGTATCTCTGTGTAAGAGGGAGAGAGAGAGAGGGAGAGAGAAAGAATGCAGTTGTGATAATAATACGGTAGCAGTATAATTTTAGCTAAAAGAAAAGTGTTAAAGGGGAAAAATATTTCTGGATCTGTGAAGTTCTTTGACATGGTCAAAGACATATTTTGGGCTAAACTTTTTACAGTGGAGATTCACCTCCATCATGTGTTACCTTTTACCTAGTCAGGCTGCATTTTACTTGCTGTTGCCCATTCATTTAACCCACTGCTATTAAATAAGTAATTTTATGTCATCTGCAATTTTTCGCTCCGTCTATAGCTTTCCAGGTCACAGAGCTTTTTAAAAAGGCAGGACCTCACCCGGATCTTGCGGAGCTCCATAATTACTTTTTTTTTTTTCCAAATTGAAAATAAAACATTTGGTTGCATGCTGCAGATCCTCTTGGCATTCCTCCACAGTACACTGAACTCATTGCTCAAGTCAACCTGGTAGTGGTCAACATAATGGTGTGTGTCTGTCAGTTCTGTATGTCCTGCTACACCTCTGTCCGCTTGTTCTCAGGTACAGGTTGAATGTTGATAAATAGATACCAAGCTTTGGGTGTCTCAGTTCAGAAAATATTAGGCTTTAAAAAAAAAAAAAAGTTATATTCACTAATTACTATGGAAAACATAACTAGGTGCAACATGATGAGACAGGTAACAAATTCCCAGGCTTAGTTAGTAGTGCAAACTGTCTTGAGGTCCTTGACCATTTCTGACAGCAACTGTCTGAATGATGCCAATAAAAGAACAATATCCCATATAAAGACGTGCACTTCTGGAGGACAATCAAGTAAATCAGACACATCTGCTTTCATGAGTTCTGTGCAATGAAGAGAGATGAATCTGTGCAACTAAATGCCATACAGAGTAATATGGAGGGCTCAGGATCCCTGCACTCCTATATATTTTGATACCAGCAGGGCCTGTAGCAAATAGATGTGTATAGGACACTAGGCAGGACTGCTTGTCGTGGGGCACAGGAGAGCTTAACAGCATTTTCAAAATCAAGGTTAGTGAGATGGCGAATAGGGGCTAATCTGAAGACACGGAGGTGATGAGATTCATGGTTAATGAAGCATTGATTCAAATAAATGGAGGTGACCTCTTCTTTCCCTCTGACAGGGAAAGTTTGCTGTGCTCTTCACCCACATCTTTGAATACCTGTTCTATACGTTCCCCCCACGGCCCCTCTACACATGCATCAAAGGCCTATATGCAAGATTGGTCCTACTGACACCAGATGTGTACGTCATGATATGGGCACATCCTCCGATCAGATTAGGAGCAAGAACTCGGAAAGATCTAAATTAAGAACTTTCAGGGAACAGTTAAACCTTGCAGGAAGTTTAGGCTGGTTTTGAAAACGCAAATACCACAGCAGTCAGCAGTGGTCAGATGCCTGGGGCTGGAAAACAGCACCTGCCTACCCATCCTGAAATGAAAAGCTGTTTCCAGGCTAAATAAAACTAAAGATGGCAGCTCCTTAGGAGCGTTCAATTGTGAGTAAAGTCTCTCACAAACTTTCAAGAAGCTGGCTTTACCACAATAAAAGCTATTTATTTATTTTATATGTTCTTTCAGGCTAAGAAAAGTCCTTAACTATGATAACCTATGCTGATCTTTATCCCATTAAATACGTAATAAAACAGCATTACATGTACCTAGTTGGTGGTTTCCTCAGTACATGGCGTTTTAAAATATCAAGTCCCATTCACTTCGTAGCTACCTTCACCACAGGTAGTGAAACAACATTTTAAAGGTGCTGCGAAAGAAAATCTGATTGCCCAGGTTTTGCCTTGGATGCAATTACAGCAGCAAATGATTGTGTACCAGTGAATCCTGGTTTAATCTAAGCTATGCAATCACCTTCTGTACTCTTTTCAGTATCTTATTATTAACCTCTTGTCTATGGAAAAATCACTCTCAAAATGAAGGAGCAAATTAAAGTAGTTTTAATGTTAGGCTTTAAATCTTAGCTGGGTCTTTATTTGGAAACAAGCACAGCCAGACCTGACAGTACAACCTATAGAGCTACCTAGCACTTTCACTTCCATGTGACCCCTCTTTTCGAAAGTTTTGCCAGACTTTCATACAATCATGGAATAGCTTTAACTTCTTTGGCTGAAATATTCTGTCTGCCTATTTCTGAGCTACTTCTTTCTGGATTTTTTTGGTTGGTTGCTTGGTTTGGGGGTTTTTTGATCCTATTTTTTCTCCCAAAGCCTATGCCTTAATTTCAGCGAAAAGGTTTGCCTGTAAGATACAACAAGGAAATGGAAAAACTGCTTGTTTTGCCCAGGGTCTGAGATTTGTTGGGAAGTTGAGCATCCAGATGTTCCACAGCAGACATGACAACCCCCTTGTGCCAGGGATGTGCCTTCTGCTACTTCTATTAAAATTCATCCCCATTAATTTTAGTTATGAGCTGCTGAAATATCTGTTTGCATATACTTAATAGGGATATGTTGGAGCCTGCATGCAACATTTTGCTGAGATGCCACCCACCCTGAGTGTGCTCTACTCCCTCACTATACCTCCTTGTTGGCAGGACTGGGTGTACAACTATCTAAAATACATATGGCTAAATGTGTTAATTGACAGTGCAACCTTCTCCGTCTCATCTGAGAAAGCCACACTTCCTTTATAGATAGTGCAGAGCTGATCCATATGCTTGATGAAGCTCAGGACCCTACCTCTGGTCACATATATCCTTAACTCCATGCTCCCATAGAAGTACTACTAGCTCTCCATGGGAGGTTAAAAGCTCAGATGCATACATCTACATTGTGGACAGGTAAAGTTAGTTGAGATTTTGCCTGAAGTACCTGATTAGTCCAGTACTGTAGAGACTGAGCGGTAACGTGTCCTGGGAATCTGTCATAATGAAATATTTAGAGGGAGAAATTACTTGCCTGAACATTTGTTTATCATCATTTCTGGGTGGAATTTCTGACACTATTTCTTCCCAAATTAACTCAAGCTACTAGGGATTTCAGGCCCATTTCAACTTCTCTAATGGAATGAGAAGGAGAAGAAAGAAACTGCAAACCTATGAAAGTAAGCTAGCCAGCAGCGGTGATTTGCCAGTGGAAATTTTTATTGTGCAAGGTTTAAGAGCAAAAGGAACAATGCTATGTAAGCTGACCTTTTTTAACAAAGACTCACATTTCTGCGATAGAAAAAATCTCTCTCAAACACATGTAATTTAAAAAAAAGAGAAGAGTTTAAATATTTGGAGAGTAATTATGGAAATTGATTCTAGAAGGAAATATAAAACCCAGACTCACACAAAATCAAGGGGGATTGCCTACTGTTAAAATACATCCAACAGGTAGCAGAATACAACAACCTAATTCAAGTATTGGTTTATATTGTGGCTCTGGACTTCCGAGGGTCAAATTCTGCTGATGATCTGGTGTATCAGGCTTGTTAAATTAGCTTGGATATGCCTATGACCAGAAAGAAACCCTTGCAGATAGTCACCCTTTGCATATGTACTGAGCCTCCCTCCTCCATTTGCTGTCATGATGGACATATCACCTAGTGCTCAAGAAGCTAAAATGGCACTCCGGAAGAAACTGGTGAAGCACCAATAGTGCCTCAAGAACCCTTTCTCCCAAGCCTGCTAAATAATTTTTAATTCCTTCCCCAGTTCCTGAAACCTGTATGAGTTCCAGAAGCAGCCAAGCATGGGGATGATCCTCTCTTCTCCAACAGGCAGGAAAAACAAGGACTGTAGAGAATCCAGAAGAAATTTCTTTCACTGCAAAAGTTTGACTGAGAAATGCTTGCAGAGAAATGCTGTTCCTTTAAAGGTGGACATACATCTACTCCCTCAGCACAAGAAATAGCTGTTCTTGGGCATTGCTCTCCAAGAGTCAGAGAAAGAGGAAAGGACAGTCAATCCACAGAGATACTTCCTAAAGACCAGTTAAGGATGACAGTAAAGAATGGGCAGTTCTGTAATTGTATGAGAGACTGAGGATGCAGATACACAACCAGCAAAGTCCCTGGTCTCCTGAAACATGCTGTGTGCTCTCCTGGTCTCTCAGTTGCCATCAATCTGTATGTTAGTGCTGTAGAAGCTAAATTCTTGGTATCTGCAATGTAGCGAGAGCCTTGGAGGAGCAGTCTCTGGTGACAGACAGTGGGAAGTTTGACCAAAGTGGTAGCCTCTGTTACAGGCTCTGTGAACTGCTCATCCAGAAACTTCTCGGCTGTTTGTTAGCTGCTGCACTTGAGAGCATGACTATCCCTGGTGTTGCTGAAGAGCCTGTTTACTGCTACAACCCTTAATGGGATACAGCATGTCTCTGCTGCGTGTTCTAACAGCCTTAACTGCAAAAGGGAGGAGGGGAAGAAAGGGGTAGGGCTTTGCTCCTGCTTCCTTTTTCCATTAGGAGAGTTGGGAGGGAACCAGTCTTCAGTTGGGAATGCATGCTGCATGGGGATAGTGGGGTCTGCCAGCCCCTTCAGTATCTCCGCACCTTGCCCTAAAAAAAAAATGTGGAAAGGCTTGATGATTCAGTAGCACTGGCCAGTTCTAGGGATTTCCAGCAGCCTAAACAGATTCATCAGTAACTTTATAATGTATGTCATTCTAATATTGCTATTGATAACCATGCAAGTGATCGTCATGGACAAGAATGAAATGGATTGCTGCGGATGGCGAAAGATCTCACTTATTGGTCACCACAAGTGAAGGATGCATCTCCAATGTCTACTCTTCTCTACTGCAGTTGTTGCCTGGTGTCAGGCTTCACAGGTATAGGTGAAGATTATTTATTTCTTATTTGTAAACTTGCTAAAAATGTGCTGAGGTGTTTCAGGGAAAGAAAATGAATAGTTATGACATGGCTTCTACACAGGAAGACCTTGCAACCTGATTTAAATATGATGCTCATTATGAAAAGAGCAAAGAATAGGGGGACTAAGGGTGAGGGTCGAAGTGGTCACAGTTTGTGGTGAGTTAGTCTGGTGTGTGTGTGTGTGTGTGTGTGTGTGTGTGTCTGTGTGTGTGCATGTTGCTGGTTCTCTTCCATCCATGAAATGGGCATCCAAAACTAATGAGTTTGTCTAAGAAAGACAGGCTATGCTGTTCCTGTCTTTTGAAATGGGAGGGATGTGCTGTCCACTCCCAGAACACAACGGTGCATTTGAAAATAAAAATAACACTTTTTGTCCATTCACAAGGAATTTGTGACCTTAAAATGTATCCTCTTCTCTGGCTGGCAGAGAGGACTTGCTCCCCTACCTGCCATTTGATCTTTTCCGTAGCTCTTGCCGTTGTTTTCCTCACCTTCAGGCCCCCTCAGGCATCCAAACTTTTCTTCATTCCTCAGTGTCCCCCTGATTTCCCTACAAGCGCTTTATCCTTTAACAGAGGTGTTACCCTGTGAATGAGGAAAAGCTTGACCTGACCAGCATGGCTTTATCCCAAAAGATAAAATACCAGTGAGGAGAAAGGGCTCCTCTCCAGCTAGATGGGAAATTGTAGTTTGACGAAAGTCACCACATCTCCTCTGTTCCCTGCCAATTGAGTCGGCAGAAATGATCTGCATAATTGCTAAGTCTCACAGCCATCAATGTACTCATAAGGTTATTTTCCAACCTAGGGAGTCCAGTTAGGTGGAAAATATTCCTTTGATTTATGGCCCTGAGATAGTCAGCTCATAAATTAACATTTGCGTTGGCAGCTTCAATATGTGCCTTTTACATCTGAAGGCTGCAGGTAGCAAAGAGTGACAGGAAGGCATCAGACTAAGATGTGTAAAACACACAGAAACTGTGTTTATTTTCCATGTCTCAACTGAGAAGGCATTTTACAAAGAGTGTTACGCCGTGGCTTTTAAAATGCTTTATTATTTATATACATGACTTGGACAGTATTGAAAACAAGATTCCTGGGTGACAGTAAATGGTGAGGAGAGGTAAATAATGAAGAACAATACAGTTAGACACAAAAGGTCTTAGATCATTTAAGTAATTGGGCAAAAAGATGACAAATCCAGTTTGGTGCAGATGAATGTAGAATAATGAGTTTTGGAGCAAAGAATATAAAGAGAGCATATTTTAACTAGGAGAATGCCACAGCATACTGACTAGCAAAGAGATCTGGGGATGTAATGGAGAGAAATCTCCTTAATGCTCAGCATATAACTGCTCCTGAATGGGTGGAGTCACAGAGGAATAAGAGAAGGGTCAAGAACTGAATTTTTCATAGACATAAAACCCTCTTAGGTTATCTTGTCCATCCCCTTGCATCAGCTGAGCGACAATTCTTTCTGCAAAGAACCCTATTATGTTGAATTATGAGGACTGTCAAGGTGATTTATAAGACAGATTTAGTCAGAGTGTGAACATTTTTGCTAGCCAACACAAAAAGCTGAATGTTATGGATGAGATTCTGACCTCACTGACACAGATGTAAATAAAGTCACCTGTGCAATTTTGAGCCGAATCTCTTATGCTGTATGGAAGTATATATGCACTTATTTATTCTCAGAACTGGAATTTTACCCCAGGCTTTGCAATACTGGGATTTTAGCTATACCTGCAGCTGAGACAATGCAGTATCTGGTGAAGATAGGTTTTCTGCCAGGGAAATTCACAGGACCTGTGAAGCCCAAGCTGATTTGAATGATAACTGGGATCCTACTCCCTCTCTTGCATGGGTGCTGCATGGTGACGCAGTTCAGATGTTGATCTGGATAAAAGGTTCTCTGCTTTCTCAGCAGACCCACTGACTTCAGAAGATTATCAGAGAGTGAAAAGAATAGAAGTTGACTCTTGCAGTAAGAATATACACATGAAAAGTAAGAATCAAAGCACAGAATTGTGAGATTAAAACCCTGTGTTCAGTTCCCACTAGAAACGTACACATCTTTGGTACACATTTAACACCCATGTTTTCCAGATTCTTAAAGTTCTGCTCAGTTCTTAAGCTCTGTTGCTGGAATCTGCACCAAAGTCCATCTGGGATCCAGAAGAAAGTTCAAATTCCTTGTCTTATCTGGGAAGCAGAAGACCTAGCTTCTGCTCTTCCTCCAAGAGCTTATCATACGCTTCACTTTTGACAGACACAGAAGCAGTGAGAGGAACCCGGACGTCCCCTTTCTCCACGAAGTGCTGCTATGAGCAGATTGTGTAGCCCTCTTGTGCTTCTGCCCAATGGATCAATGAAGCTTGTGTGCCTTTATTCTTTTGACACTAGGGGTGGAGACCACCTCCTCAAACCTCTCCTGAAGCCTGGAGTTACAGGTGTGTGTGAGATACCTCTTGCCTTTAGGGGGACACTGATCTCAGCATCTCTGTTAAATAACACAGAAATTACAATTGTGAGTAGTACAGCATTGCTCTAAAAATGGAGAGAAACCCCTGCTCATGTCTTTCAGAAGATAGACCTATATTGCTTCTTCAGGGAGGACAGGGGGGCTTCCAGACTTTCAGTTCTAAGAAGATGGAGGAACCCCCCCGCTACCCTGTACTGGGTGAAGAAAGGATGAGAAAAGGATGCAGCAGAACCCAGACTCTCTGTATAGTGCTATAGGGAATCAGCAGCGAGTGCTGGGTCCTGAATCTCAGATGCCTAGGATCCTGCATACCAGGCATGTATTATGGTGCCTACCCTTTTCACAGAAAAAAACTGAAATCCACAAGTGAAGTCAGTGCAAAACTAGCGGGGTAATCTGGTCAGAGCTCTGTCATTTCATAAATTCAGCCTTGGAGAAACTTACCTGTAGGTAAACAATAGCTGCAATATCCTTTTTTTCATGTCAATGAGATGTATATTCTACTGCAATATTCATCTATATCAATTCTTCCTTCCAAACCTTGCTGGGGGACCAGAAAATGCTTACACTGTTAAACAGAGAAAATTTAAGAAACTAACACTCAATTGGAATTTGACATGTTAATTAAAAGTTTGATTTCCTGATTTCTAGCTCCTTTTTTGTTTCTGTTCACATCAGGCTGGGCACTACTTCTGAGGGGGTAAAGCAGAGGTTGGGTGAGGTAGAAATAAATAGTGCAGGGTGGGATGGAAGCATGACCGATGTGCTGCTGGCAGCAAGCTATGCACATTGCACAACAGTGGGCACCAAACAGCTCCCTTTGTATAAACAGTCTAGTTTGGCAGGGATTTTCCAAGAACCGTACCTAAGATATGGAAAGTGGAGGCAAACCCTTGATCCACCACAAGCTTTCCACACTACTGTTGCAAAGGTACTTCCAGTTTTGTACCACTGTCTGTAAAACATATACACACAAACATGCAGCATGTATATAGAGCCCTTCCCCATCTCCCAGGGGCAGAATACCAATAAATGCATTAAATCTCTCTGTATGGCACCTAGCTACATGGTTTAGTGGTGGACTTGGCAGTGTTAGATTTATGGTTGGACTTGATGATCTTAAAAGTCTTTTCCAACCTAAACAAATCTATGATTCTATGATATCTGATACTTGGCCTTGGGAGCCTTTAAAATGCTTGGGAGATCTTTTTGACACTTAATTCCTCCTTTGAAGAGATGTGCTGTTTCTTGAAGGTGTGTTGTTTGTGGGGAGACACTAGACTCAGCTGAAACCCTCTTGCAGCTTTGGCGTTTCGTGGAAAAGAATTTTTCTTTGTGATGAGTTACTGCCTTTCTGGAGCTGTATATTCTATTTTATTTATTATCCTTATTTTCTTTCAAATCTGGGGTTACTGTTTGTGTCTAACAAAGCTGCTAACAAGCCTCTGCGGCAATTTGTTTCCTTCTGATGCCTTGTTCGCAAGGCCCTTGAAGAGTATGTCATCACATTGGCTTTTCAACATATAAGTAAAAAGCTTTTGCTGCTCTTTGATCTGCTATAGGTGCCAAATACCTTTATTTGGTTATCAAATGGATGACAGTGCTCAGTTACATGATTATCAGGCATTCATTTAACCTTTTTGACATACCGAGATGTTAAATGCTTCAGGATGCCTTTCCATTTTGAATACAAATCTACAGAACTTTCTCCTAAATTCTCGTATGTCTTAACAACACTAGGATTCTATTGTATTAAACGCTATATACAGTTTTAAAATAAAATGGTACCCTGCTTAGTACTAATGAACAGCTCCTAAAACCTACCATCTATATAGATGAAGATAATTGCTGTTCCCTCTAATGGGAAATCTCTGACTGTAGCCAAACACAGAGAGAACACGATGTTGAAGCTTTCTGGTAGGCAGCTAGTATCCCAGCTTGAAAATTTATCTTCTTGTGAAGCATAAAGAGAAACTTCTGACATGAGGTATGAACAGGCTATGAACCTTGGGTTTCTGTGGGCATGGGAGAGAACCTGATCAGGTGAACAAAATAGAGCAATTCTGCATGAGATTGTTGTTAACTATCTGTCATTTTCTCCATCAATGAACCCCTTCTGCAGTGCTGCAAATGGCATTCCCCTTTTTTAGAGGAGATGTTCCAACACACATATAATCTCCAATACATAATGATATTCATATAGTCACATCCAGGATCATATCCCACCAGCCCAGACCCTGGATTAATGTCACTTTGAGAAAGGCATTCCACATTCAAAAGACACAGTAAGATTCTTCCTAAAAAAAAGATCTGTTTAAGATGTTTTGGTGGGATGATATATTGTGCTGAGGAAGCAGCAGCAAAAGAGAATTGAACACAGAGGGATATGTACAATAGCAATTTCTATAGGATCAATGTGTGTCATGTAGCATATTTTACTGGAAACAGAAAGCACATCTCTAGTAACTAACTACTAGGGCCAGTTCTGTAGAGGAAAAATGGTGTTCTTTCCCTTTAATTTTTTAAATCAAGAGTAGATATCTTTCAAAAAGACATGGCTTATTTCAAAGAGGAAGGAGGAACTGTGTGCAGTAGTTGCTGGCTGGAAATCATGACAGCTGGTTACAGTAGCCCCCTCTCAACTTGAAAATCCTGGGTGCATCCAGAAGATAGATGCACATATCTGTATTTTATATTAAATCAAAACTTGGCAGAGTTAATTTGTTTTGTATCAGTCATTAGAAGAATAACACCAGAATCAGCTGCAAGAGGCAAATGCAGCTAGTGTTTTGATGGCAAGATGTCCAGTAGCATCATAGATGGATGAAGATAGCAGTTGCTGGAATGCTGGAGTTGAGTCAGAAAGGTCAGAGGATACTGTCCATAAACCTTGCATTTCAACCTTGATAACAGGATCAGAGCAGGACATGAAGTAGCACTGCGTAGAGGAGCAATGTGGGCTGATTTTTGAAAAAATGAGCTGAGACCAGCTACACCACTGCATTGAGTGCCAAAGCAAGCTTTCTAAGTCTGGGACCATAGTAGGACATATTATCATGGATTGGCATACTTACAGTAATGGAAATTACTATCTAGTCTTGAAGGAAAGTGTATAAAATGTGTTATAAATGTAGTGTGTGTATACATGTATAAAAAAATGTGGTTTGCATTGACTATACGGTGTTTTAAACATCTGAACATGAAATGCTTGTACATGGGGCATTTGGACCATTGACACCTGGCATGTATGAGAGCATATGGTGCTGTGATCCAGTGAAAAAGGAACTGGACAGGAGCTAAATTCAGCAAAGGAGACCTAATTTTCCTACCAGCTTTGTTGAGATAACTTAACCTATGGAACCATCTTGGGAAAAATCAATGTAAATCTGTGTGCACCATCTTTGTAATCAAGTGAAAAGGGGACATTGTAGCGTGGTCTGTGAATATAATGAAATCTACAGTGACCAGCACCTTGATGCCAGAGTTAGGAGGCTTAATACAGATTTGTGGTACGTGGCCTTATGGATGAGTCAAGGACACACTTCTCTATCAAAAAGAGGATTAGAACCTTCTCATGCCTTTTACTGCTCCAGCAGGACATTGCTATTGGTGAAGCCTCTGATTAAGAAGCAGTACTTGAGCGATAACAAATTTTCAGTGATTACCATGGGAACCACAAACGATTTCATAAGGGTGGAGAAATTATAAAAACTTCTAATTGAAAAAGGACGAGGCTTAAAACAGTTTCTATGGAAACCAGAGGTGGCATCCAAAAAAAGTGTGTGTACTAATCTGATAGTCTGATTGGCAGGTAATTGGTTCAGTTTTGGAGTGGTGGAAGCCTTGGGATGTGAGATGAAGTGTCCGACACACAACTATGTAAAACATATAATCTTCTGAAGAGGAGCTGGAGTCTCATACTCTTTCCCTCCCAGCAGAATATGGTCATCACTCAATTGGCGATTTGTTTTCATTCTTGTCTTTGTGCTGAGTGAATCTGGTTTGGTTTTTTCTGTCTTTTATTGCAATGTGGAACAACTTCAACAGAGGTGATGGATGGAGCTGCTCCCTCACCTTACCCAAAGGACAGAAGTCATGATGGTGCTTTTGTGGACAGCAGGAGACAGGGTGCTTTTATGGATAGCAGATGTGGGCTCCAGTATCTTTCTTCTCAGACAGAAAAGAGAAATGAACACAGACTTCCAGCCTTCAGTAAGCACTCTGAATAGCTGGATGAGATACTTGCCTGTTTTTTCCAGGATATCAGTTTCTTCTGACTGACTGGCTGATATCCAGCTAAGCTCAGTTCACAGAATTCAGAATTTCTGAAGTACTTTTACTTGTCAGATCACAGTGGAAATCCCGAGGACACAATGTCCTGTATGACCCGTGAAGGAGCCTACAGGCATACAACAAAACAGCTAACCTAGTATTTCTACCTACCAGAACCATTTGCTTTCAGGGCAAGTGGAAAAATGCTGTCAAAAGTTTTGGGGAAGACATAGGATGATCAAATCAAATCTTTGCTCTCTTTCATGGGGCTACATCCGAAGTGCAATACTATATCCTTCAGCTTGAAGTCTGAAGAAGGAAATAACACTGTTGTCAGTAATTTAGATAAATAAAAGGCCTTTGGCCAGCTGCAAGTTGCTGAAGTCTTCAGCAAAAACTTTGCCAGCTCAGTGGTTTGGCAGACACATACTTTCTTCCAGTATTCTCTGAGCTCACCAAATTCATTTCTCCATTCAGCAGGTGTAGACAGAAAAACCTAGCAATTTGAAATATTTTACGGATCTAAGGTGTTTTGAAAGAAG
>Ga0181612_170086_pt1 | contig 17708 bp, 12 predicted proteins | sample HoacroProtozoa21_FD_119630 | JGI IMG/M metagenome (GOLD analysis project Ga0181612, IMG submission 119630) | Hoatzin crop microbial communities from Cojedes, Venezuel. Combined Assembly of Gp0051906, Gp0051904, Gp0051908 | reverse complement strand
TCCTCCTCATTTTCCTATGCCTTTCCTGGATCCCCTGCACCTGGACAAAGGCTACAACTTTTGGAAGCATGCAACTTGAGAGCAGGAGGTATCCTGAAGAGAAGAAATTAGTCTTGGGGATTTTAGGGTGAAGACCATCTCGTGTATCTTTTGGCTCTGTATCCACCAATAACCATCTTTCCAGGTGGAGTTTTCCAGTCCCCAGTTCACACGCCTGTTGGGATCATCAGCTTTCTAGTAGTTGTACATGGCCCATTTTTGTGAAGGTTGGACAATTGAATCAACCTTTTATAACTTCATAAGCCACACAAAGGGAAAAAGGGTAAAATAGTAGAGAGGAGAAGAATCAGCTGTTCTCTGCATCTTACTGTGTCATAAAAACATTGTAGCTGCGTGTGGGGAGCCCGGTGCATTAACTCGCTTGTCTTTCTGTCAGTGCAATTTGGAGTCTATGAACTGACTGAACTGGCTTCCTTGGAGAGATTATTTCCTCCTTTAACAGAGTTCAAAGCTCAGAGAAACTCTATTGATCGTGGCCTGTGACTCATAGCTAGGTATTTTTTCTTTGTGAAATCATGAAATTATCCTATACAAAAAATAGGTAAGTTATCAGACAAATGTGCCGGAATGATCCGAGCATTGGTTTGCATTTCCCTTCAACATATATTTTCTTTGATTGCTAGGATGTACAGTCAGTATTTTCCTTCAGGGATTTTTCTCATCTTGAAATGTCCTGCATGCTGCGTCTGATTTTTTTGTTGCTGCCTTCCCAGTCTGTCTGTATCTTCCCAGGGAGGGGTTTTGAGGGGTTTTTTTTGAGGGTAGCACTTTGACAGAACATGACAACTGTGCTAATTGTCAATCCACTTTTCTGTCTATGTTATCTAGTCTGTTAGTAAAACTGTGACAAGCTGGTTCATAGCGTCATGCTGCTCTTTTTTATAATTACTTTATCCATCTGTTTTCTCTGTATTGATGTCAAAGGCATACTTTCAGCATTGAAAAAATAGTGAAATTGCTGAAGGGCTTTTAATAGCTCTGAAGACATTCAATTTAGTAGTAAGTTAATGAAATTGTATGAGTTGTGTAATATTTTCTCATGGTTTGAAATGAAGTTTTTTGGAGTGTTTAATTGATTAAGAAGCCACTTCAGAATTTGCAAAGTGGCTCTTTCCACTCTTTACTTAAGTAAGTGACTTCTATTCAGTGAAATCATCAGTAGTTTCATTTGCTTTTACTCTTTTTTTTGGAGCCTTGCTGTGATCTCTGTGACTCATAATTGTCATGTTGCTTGAATTCTGGAGTGTATCAAAATAGGAGTTCCAAAAAGAAGATTTCTTGGTATGAATAAGGATATCATAAGCCTGTCTTTTCAGTCATTCTAAGAAGAGCTGTAGGACATCTTTCTCTCTTATTTCAAGTGAAGAAGAATTGCTAATGGAAAAAAAGAATATATTAGCTAGGGGTACTTATGCCAGCCATATCAATATAGCGCCTGAAATAAATAGCATTGTCAAGTGTCAACTTGAAATGTGTGAAGGAATTAGTATGGTTTTCTTGCCTCAGTGCAAAAGGTCACTGGAATATGGTGTGCTTGTTGTGCCAGCTGCCTTTGTGCTACAAAGTTGGATAGAAAGTATGTGTTAAGCACTCTAAAGAAGTGCTGAATTATATTCATTTGCGCTCTAAGAAACTTCTACAGAATCGGGTTGCTTTTGCCTATACATGGGCTACACAGTGTAGGCAGGGGAGCGTTAATTAATGTGACTTCTGCAAGTGTCAGTCTGTATGCATACCACACTGAAGAACAGATTGGTTTGAAACATAAAACTTGTATTTATACTTCTTACAACCTTCAGTGAGAAAGGAGTCGCTCACCTGAGTGGTGTTATAATGGCATTCAGCTCAACAGCTTATAACCGCATTCAGCTGGACTCTTCCTCCAAGGGGAAGAAGCCCAAATGAAACCCAGCTATTGTCCAGTTACCTTTAGGGCACTGTGTCAAAATGCCTGTACCTCCAGCATCTTTATAGAATTCCACTGCTGTCAACAGGACTAGTGCACTGCTGGAGTATAGCTCATCAGAAGATTTGTGTCTCTCTTGATATCTTAGTTCTTTGGTTTTTCTTAAAGCAGGAGATATATATATCTTTATATATAGTCACAAATCTCTCTGAAGCATTGCCCATTTCATTTGCGTTTGCTGTCCATGTTTCTCTTTCCAACCTGCCTAACTATTCTAGGCAATGCTCAATGTAAAGTTTTCTGAGATTACTTTATGAAATTACCATTTAAAAAAGTGTTAGAAAGCAGGTTCCTTAAGAGTTTTCCCAATCTCACTAACATCTTTTGCACTTACCTAAACTCTCACCTTGCTGGCAAGCTTCAAGCACATATGCCCTAGTTTGCAAAATTGCATTTACTAAAATAACCCTTAATCATGGTCATGTTGCTGGCCTAGATTTCCTTCCTTGCTTTCGCCAGCTGCATCTAGCAAAAAGCTGCTTGATTTTCTTATTAGCACCTCTGCCTGGAGGATTTTTACTGTGATCTTACTGCTTACCAGTTGTGACAGGGCTGATTCTCTGTCATGCAACTATGTGCAACTTGTGAGTTGTGACATCTTTGAACATATTATGGCAATTAAGAAGAGAGAGACAGACATTAGACTGGGATAAAAATAAGTGTAATAATGTCAAAAGTAATATTGAAAGTATGACAGATCATCATGAGTGAGAGGCAAGAGTGGCAGGATCTCACAGGGTTCATGAATTTTTATAATTTATCATTCATTTCTGAGTGTTGTGGCTCATTAAAAGGTGTCAACTCTTACAAATAACTGTAGGAAAATTGGCATTTGGGTTGCCTTCTATCAGCCTTTGTTTAACAAAAAGCCACTGAAATTGAATCTTCAACACCTCTCCCTAGCTGCTGCTGCAAAAAAAAACCCTGAACTTTGAGAAACCCAGGTGGGAAACTTATTGTAAAGTGTAGGTGTGGTTCTGTGTCTGATTTTACGTTGGACAGAGTAATGCTGTACTTACGAAATGATGAATTACTATTTTTTTCATTTATTTTACAGTCCTTCCAATAGATAACGCATTTTTTATCCTCTGCCTAGCACTGTGCTGTGTTGGAGTAATACAGCATGCAGTAACGGTACATTAGGGGTCGGGAGGGAATGGTTTATAAGAAAAGATTAGAAGAGTTTAACAGTGTGAGTGAGGCTTTCAAAGGTACCCAGAGACATTCAGTCAACAGTGTCCTCAAAATAACAAGGCTCAATATAGTCCATAAAGAGAGAAAACTCCTATCCATGTCTGTTCATTACGTTCTGCTCTACTGCAAACGTGTTAAAAAATGAAAAAGATGTTGCTCTCACTCTACATAAATTGACTAACCCAACAGTCTCAATTCTGCAGTTAATCCCTATGGTGGGCTTTTCATTGCCTGATGCCTTTATGAGCATGGAGTCTGCATCATCACTTACATCATTGTATTTTTGTTTTAGATAGCTGCCAAGAACTTGTGAGCTCATACCAGGTAAAAGCATTCTTCTGGGGAATTGTGACGACATTCTTACTAAATTCATTAGCATGCGTGTGCCTTAGTAAGATCATAGTACAAATAAACTACAGCTGATGATTTAAATGTCTGTTAGGATTTTTTGGGGAATTTTTTTCAGGCAGATAGCTGGTCTAGGTTGAAGTGTAGTAGTGAAAGCCTTTATAGCAGAAATAACGGGCTGTGCTGCAAGAGACTTAATGTTTGCTGTCATGGAAACCTGTTGCCTTGGAACATGACTAATGAGACCCAGGCTAAGGGAAAGGAAGAAGCTATTCTTGAAATTACTGTTCAGTGAACCCTAAGGAAGACCAGCAATATACATTATCATAAATTATAGTTATTTCAAGTTCCATTGCCTAGTCCACTTAACCTTATCTTTTTATTTACTTACTTAGCAGCTCTTGTAACCAGATGTTTGAACACAAAGAATGCTATAAAATAGTTCAAAGCTAATCTCTTGGCCATCTAGAAATAAATAACATCTTATTTGCACTCCTCTTTCCCAGTACACTGCAATATTTGCCCAACTTTTGTGGAAAGGACACACTGAAAACAAACTTGTGGCTGGTGTGGAATGCCCCAGTAAGCCGGGGAATAGTTAGCAGTTTAGCCAAGGATTTTTGCCAGCGGTTGTAGTTGTTCATTTTAAATACAGTCCAGGTACATGAGGTAGGGAACATTTTGGTGTACATATCCATATTGAAAAAACTGGTTACCCCTGTGTATCAATGGGTTAAGGTTGCTGCTCTCTAATGCTGAAAGGAAACTTGGTGGGGGGAACAGAATGTATCTTAAAGTTTACTTTGCCCTTCTGTCATCTTTTAAAATTCCTGCTGAGAATTCTCCTCTCTTCTGGGGCTGTTTGCTCCAAACCCAATACATACATTACACACTAGATTCTGCAGTGGAGAATAGAAACTTGCTAAGGTCTTCTGAGTGCCAGTGGTTTTTCTTGCAAAGATGAATTTTGTGTGTCTGTTGTAAAAAACATTGCTGAATATAGAAACTCTAGTTACACAGGGTGACCAGTTCATTACAGCGTGCTGCTCTCTGGACCAGGATCTTGCATGAATAAATTGCCAACAGCTGTGTAAGTCTCCCTGCCTTGTGGAGATCACGAATTGGGGTCCTTCTGGAAGCTAACAGCGAGAAGTCAGCCTTAGCTGAGCGGAGCCCACAATGACAAATCACAGAGGAACATCTTCCCAGGAGTTTCAGGTGAAATAATGTGTTCTTTTTGATTGCTCAGGAGGGCTTGGGACATGGTCCTAGGTGAGTATTATGCTGGATAACAGCTCTGAAAGAACAATCTGACAATATGGCCAGAAAGGAATATTCTGGGAAAAAGAACAAAGAACTGGCTGGGTTTGTAAGCTGACAGCTGCATTCAGGGCGAAGGAGGATTTTTTTCTGGTGTCTCTTGTCAGTGACAAGGTGGTCCTTGTTCTCAGAGGAAAAGCTGGCTTGGGCAATCAGTTCTTGTTTGGTAAGGACTGACGCAGAGTGTTATGTTGGTAATGACAAGAACGTTCTGCTGGCAAAAAAGGTACTGCAGAAGGCAGTGAAATGCTATAAATTATTTTTAAATATGCTAATAAAACATTGATTCATTCTGATTGGGTTAATACGAGGAAAACCGCACCATTTAGCATGACAGTTCTGTGTGACTGATGAGGAAAGTAATTAGTATGTAAAAAATGTTGTGTAGTAATGTATATTCTAACAATTATGTTTAAACCTGGCATAAAAGTGGAAAGACTAGGACCTCAGGAAATTATGTTGTTCATCCTTCAGTCCCAGGCAGGGTCAGCTGCACTTACATCATATCTGAGTGAAGTTTTTCAAACCTCTTCAAATCAATCTGTGATGGAGATCCCAAAATGTTCGTGGACAGTCTGCCCTGAAACTAAACTCCCCCTCCCAGCTGAAATGCTCTTCCTCATGTCAGCTCCTTTACTGCGTTTGTAAGCCCTGTGCTACTTGTGAGATCGAGCATAGATAGAGAAATCCCTTTTATTACCTGTCTCTTTGCAGCAGCCTTTTAAGGGGTTCTCTCTTCTGCTCTCCGACTCCCAGGTAATGCTTAGGGAGCAACGGAGTACGCGGATCGCTGTGCCTTCAGCAGAGGGATATTGAGTGGCTTTAACCTTGATTCTGTTGCATGAACCATAGTCAGTGGTGGCTCATGGGTAGCTGGTCGGAATATTTAAATAACTATATTGGTGAAACCCAGAAGCACAATTCGTTTCTCTTCCCCTTTTTTCCTATGCTCTGTAACTGCTCATAACAACTGTGCATGAGGCCTGGATTCGGCAGAGTACTTTGGGGTGTCCTCTGTTATAAGCATGTAAGGAAGCTCGGACTGCTTTCATGGGGCCACCTGCATTTTTGAAGTTTAAAGGAATCCCCCTGCCTCGCTGGCTCAGCGCTGTGGAAACAGCTATTTCTTTTCAGATGTAGAAAGGGGGAGTTCTCTTTGCTGTTACAACTCTGGCGTCATGCTTTAAAATAAAATCAGTGACAAATAAAGTTTGTTTAAATTCTAACAGGTGATGGCTGTGGGTGGGGAGGTTCCTGCACATCATTTTCCAGGTGGGAAGCAGCAGAAGAAAGAACTCACCTCTGACAGGCAGGGCTCTTCTGGAGGAGGGGGGGAACTCAAAATACCAGGCTGGATGTGTTTGGAAGCCAAGGCAAGCAGGGAAGTGAGACATTACAAAAGGGATGATTTCTGCATTGCCTGGCTTCTCTGCCGGGGTGCTGGGGGCAGTGGTGCTAGAAGCAAGGCTGGGGCAGTTGGTGATGTGCTTCAGCCTGGGCACAGCTGTCCCTGAGGGCACAGGACAGGGCTCAGAGGTGTGCTTTAATAAGACCTGGCCATGCTCCCGGTAGGACTCATCTGGGAAAAAAACTATCAACATAAAACACTTTTACTGTAAATTGTACTAAGTACTCTAAATTGAGACCAGGCCCTTTGGGACACTGGGAGGGGTGGATGAATGAGCTGGGAGATACAAGGATTTGCTGTTGGTTGACTTGTCCTGCCATGTGCTAATCAGCACAGCAGCCTTCACATCCTGTGCTGGTAAGGTTGCCCCAAATATTACAGCTGAGTTGGAGCATCCAGTTTTCTCCTAAAGAATAGAAGAAATTTGAGATTCCAAATATCTGCATATTACTTGGGTAAAAGGAAAAAAGTGACAGACAAGTGAAGGGGTGCGTAGAGAGGGAGGAAGCCTCGGTTTTTCGTCTGTTCCTTAATGAAGAGACAAGTACTGTATTTGCTTATAAGAAGGTACTGATGGGAGATATGTGGTTGTTGAGGGTTTTTTTGTAATTTTTAAAAAGAATTACTTTCTACAGCTGCAGAAGGCCCTATATGGGAGGGCAAGCAGTAACAGTGTGGCACAAGTAAACAGGAGTGAAAGTGCTTACTGCTCCCTGTCTGCTCCAAGGTGATCCTGGCCAGGAGAAGGAGTGAGGTCCTCCCGGGCTCTGGCACGCATCTCCCCCTCTGCACAGCTTGGGCAAGCAGGAGGGCTGCCAAGAGCACTGGGGCAGCGGTCGGTGGCGGCTGGCGGCGGGAGTGCCGGCAGCCCCTCCTGCCTCCAGCATCCCCTCGGGAGCAGGGAGCAGGGCGAAAAACGGGGAGCCGCCCTGCGGGAGGCAGAGATTTTTTGCAGGAGGGAGGAAGAAGGAAGAGGTCCTTCCAGATGCAGTCTCCACGCCATATGGAGAGGAATAGTTTCAATAGTGTTATCCACAGCTTTCAACTCCTTCTGCTTTCCATTTCTGCATGGGCTGCCCCTCACCCATACTCTCATTACCACTTTCTTACAACCCTTCCCTGTTTTCTCCAGCCTTGTTTTCCTTCCTGTCCTTTTCCTGCTGTCTGCTCTAGCATAAACTCCCCTTTGTATCCCATCTCTTCCCTTCTCTGCTCACTTTGAACTGGCTTTCCATGGAGGGAAAGCAGTGGTCTGTCTCACCAGGGAAGGCAGGGCGGTGGAGCCCAGGAGCCGTACCCTGCTCAGCCCTCAGTGCCTGCTGCCAGCACTTCTTCGGCCTTTGCCTCTCCGCCTGTCCCTGTTTGTTTCTGCCAGGAACGCTAATTCTTTTAGAAAGCTTTGTTTGAGGAATGCCTACATTTCTGGTGTTGTATTCTCCATTTCTCCTTCTGAAGTAATGACAGTGCTCAGTTTAGGTCGGATGCATTTTGCAATGCCGTGCTCTGTAGAGTGCCTCATGCCTCGAGGTAAGGTGGCAGATAGGTCCTTCTTCAAACTGAAATGTCGTTTACGGCCTAAACTTGGGATTATGAGGCCTGTGCAGAATTCAAGTCTGTTAGCAATTCATTGCGAATCGATTCTAGAAAGATAAGCAATAAGAGTATTTTCACTCCCATTTTAGAGTGCTCTGTTGTCTGGAGTGAACATGGACACCCAGAGGCCATTTCTGCTACGAATTTTCCATCTGCCTGCTGTGTAACTATGTGAGAAAGCAAATTCTGGCTCGGACTGCAGATAGACAGAGACCCCAAAGAGAAGTAAGCAGTCAAACCAAGTCAAGGCTAACAATACCAACAGAGCCAAAAGTTCAGACAGTGAACCCATCTCTGCAAAATGACACAAAGATTATGTTGGTTTTTTTTTTGTTTTTTTTTTTTTTTTAAATAGGGAAGCGTGTTGGGCAGAGGCTCGTGTCATGGCAACTCTCGCCCTGTGTGTAACACTCTCTTTTCTGCACCTTTATGTTATATATGTTTGGTCATAGCAGTCATTTCAGTCATCCTTGGGCTTTCATATCATCCCTGTGGCCTGCCCAAGTGCGGAGGGAAGGAGTGCAGGCAGGAGCGCAGCCGTACTCCAGCAGCGTTTTCCAGCTCGGCGACAAACCCCGTGTGTGCGGACGGCGCCCGCATTGCCACGCTCTCTTTCTGAACCTCTGCTTTTGCTGCCTGATTGACTGGCTTGTGTGAAGAGACTGAGCTAGCGGCAGCATTTCTGCTTCCAACACCACGCTGGGGGAAGTCGGGAGTCACAGGCTGTAAGCGATGCTGCCCTCCAGGCAGCTGGGAACGGAGCTAAATATATCTCCTGTCCCCTGCCACGGCCGGTCGCAGCGGAAGAGCGAGCAGGCTCTGTCTGGGATGTGCTGCCGCGGGAGCTGGGCTCAGAGGAGGCTGAGGTTTGCAGCCTAAAGCCAGCAGAGGACATAAAATATCACAGACGTTAGTAATTAATCCCATGTAAGAGCTCAATCTCACGTTATCCAGCTTGTTCCCCTCTCCGTTGCTTTGCAGATTTTCTGGGTAAAATGCCATTGTCCGTGTGACAGAAGGACTTGCTGTCTAGAGTTAAAATCTGAATTTTAACAGCCCCTTTCTAGATTACTTCTTTGGCTTCTAACTTACATGGCACCGGGCCCAGGTTTCCTCACAAAGACAGGGAATCATGGCTGTGTTCACATATAATTTTTTTCATGTCTGCACACTTCGGTGCAAACTCAGCAAGACATGGGAACACGGGTGGGGGTCTTGAATTTGGCAGCACTGGACTTGTTGATGCTTCTCTGCATGTCTGTTTCGGCACCCTTGTCGGGTGTTACTGGGAAGTGTTATTGGGGCAATTTCAAGGACTGCTTAACAGCTACTTTGGGTTGTGTAAGCATCTTGTGAAGGTACTCCCACCTTACTATGAGCATGGGGAGGGCTAATACTGCCCCGCCGAGCTCTGCTGAGTGGGGAAGCGTTCCTGCGAGATGCACAAGCAGGGTTTACCAAAAGGCTACATGCCAGGTTTTTGGTTTGATTATTGAGTCAGTATCTGATAAATCAGCTTGCCCAAGGAATTATGTTTTATATTTTTTAGCATTCAACAGAAAAGTTTACCCTTTGGAGGAGCCGTCGGTGCGTACGCACGATGCGACTCTTCAGGCAGCAGCAGAGATGACCCCTGGCCAAACCCTCTGTGTTTGGGAGGAAGTTCAGGCTGTTATGTTGATACCTTTTTTTATCTTTTTAATGAAACCTCCTTCCTGCCATTTCAGAGGAGAGGAGGGTTTGACGTCATGTGCTGATGAGTCACTGCTTTTAACAGGCCAGCAAGCAGGGATTGAGAGTGCTGTCTGGAGCAGCTGCTCTGTTAATCATTCATAAAAAAGCCCAGAGAAAGCTCAAGGGGAATGCTTGTGAATAATTAAATTTCTGTTTTCATTATGAAGACACAGTTGATTTACCTGGATCTGATAGAATCCAGGTATTGGGAGGTGAGGGAGGAGGACAATGATCTCACCGATTTATTGATACCACCGTAAATAGCTTTTGGATAGTCATCAGTGTCAGTCAAGCATATACCTGATTTAACAATTTCACACAAAGATTGTGTAACATAGCTCTGACTGGCAGCTACATCTCACTTGCTGCAACCACTTCAACCATATCCATGTTTTCTAGAAGAGAGTTATTGGGGAAGCAAATGCCCTTGATACGCAAGACAGAGTCTACTGAAAGGCTGAAGGTCTGGCGTACATCATAGCCTTAAGTCATGTATTCTCGAAGGAAGCAGAGCTGTCCAGGTTTGTTCACTGATGATTCTACCCCATCATTTTGAGTTAATGCTGAATTAGTATCTTGGCAAGATATGTTGCATTGATCCTTGTTGTGATGAGCTTTAAACTTTGGTTGCTAACATGCAGGGATCAAAGAGTTCATTAGACTCTGCTTTGGAGGAGCAGGACTGTTATTTCAGCCAGGGTCCAAACTGGAAAAAAATCCTGCATGGTGAATTATTCACTGTTCAACTCTTCCTCTTCAAGGTTGTTTACGTCTCTTAGACAAGAGCTGCTGCCTTTTACTTAGAGGTAGAACAGGATGGACAGTTTTACTCCCAAAGCAAGCCCATCCGCTAAGCGGTCAGTTGAAGCTGCCTTAGAACAGAAGCACCTCACTTGGCTTTGACAAAATGTTAGATTTAACTTCGCCTACACAGTTGGAGTGCTGGGACCATTAGGGGAGTGGGGTTGCTTACAAACATTTACTTTAATTACCTGTACAATGCAAGCAGAAAGTTGTTATTCTGGTTGACAGAGGAATAATGAGGAAAAAAACCACATTATGAAACCGTTTGAGTCTGAAGAACCTTTCTGTCTTTGGGCATTGTTTTCATGGATTTGTGATATCCCACCGATGTGTAGGCAGAACCTAATTAGCTACAGTCATTGGAAGAGCAAACTTTTAAATAATTTGTTGAAAATAGAATATGTTGTTCTTCTTTCAGCACTGTGGCCAATTTCCTGTGGATTTACCTTATTGAAATGATTAGTAGAGAAGTTTAATTGATCATATCAACTTCTCCATACCCACGTTAGCCTTAAATTCTAAAGCATTTTACCACAGTGAAATGCACTTATTCAGTGGGCTGCACTGTTTTTGATAGATGGAAAAAAATGTTGACAGCTGCAACCAGATAGTATCACTGTGGAAGGGAAAGTTGTCCTAGAAATGCAATAGCTGGTGATTTGTTTCTCTAATGAGACGATTTCCAGAGCCCACTTCTCAGTCTGCAGATAGGATGGGCAGTCTGGACCCTTTCAGAAGAGTTGGCCTCACTCCCTGAGCAGATACATGTCTCCTGATGGAGTAGGAGAGTGGGGTGGCTATTTAGATATTTAGGGGGGACAGCGAAGGACCAGCAGAGATGATATGTGAAATCTTACGGGAGGAGCAGGGGGTTTCGTTGGAACAGGTTAAAATCTGGGCTGCCAGCAACAGGCTGACTGTCCTGAGCTGGGAAATCAGAGCCAGAAGGATGGGGAGAGTAGTGGGCTAAATAAGCAGCTGAGCTGTAGCTCTTTCGAAGAGCAGCAGAAGTAGCGATAAATGAAGGCCAGAGGAATGCTGCAAAGGCTTATTTGCAAACCTGTAGGAATTGGCATTGGTGGAGAAAGCAGGAGGTCCCTGCTGAGGAGTTCAGAGGATGGCTGGACTGGCTTTTTCCCAAGAGGACCAGAGATGAGCCTGAGAAGCAGTAGCTGCTGGGACCAGGATGGCTGATGTGTCACTGTGGTGAGTTTGGGGTTGTTAAGGTTTGCGTGCTGTCTGTAAGTAAATGAGAGATGGCGCGTGTACCTGGGTCATCGCACAGCGCAGGAGATTAGCAACGAAGAGAGTGGGGACAAACTGGGACTGAAGATGGGAAAACCGGTAATGCTCAGCCCTTTTCACAAGCGTGACCTGGTACCTACCAGGGGACGCGGGAGCGAAAATTTTGGACTTCACATGGCTGAACAGAAGCACTGAAGAAACTGTAAGTAAACAGGTTGTAGCTAGCTTTTCAGATCGTTGCCGTGTTGTAGTGGGTAGTGTTGTCTGTGCAAACCCATGGAAGGTATGATCAGAAGGAAAAGGGGTTTTCATTGATTTTGGCAGTGGTAGGGCTCGATTTACAGTTGTTGACAGTGAGAGGTAGTGTATATAACATGTCCCAGGCAATTGGAGATCTTGAGCCAAGTGCTTTTCTTCCCCATAGAATCACAGCCTGGGAAAGAGGATGCCCAAGGATGGCTGATTTGTGACTTTGGTCCTGTGGCACAGCCTTCCTGGAGCTCTTCTTGTCTGACTTCTGCCTTCTGAGCCTTTGAGATTCCTATCTTTCAGCTCCTATTAATTTTAAGCCCTGGAGAAACTTAAATATTGAAAACTGTGATTCTAATAGATTAATGACATTATAAGTATACCTAGCTTTATTAATAAGTCCAGATATTGTGAGATTTGAATTCTTCAGCGCCACGAGCCAGTGAGTCTGGGACGTGGGATAAAGCCCAGTTAGAATATCACAGCTTAGGGTGGTTATTTATTCTAGCAGGGGAAAAAGTTATCAGCAAAGAAAATCATGTTGCTTGCAGATGGAGCCTATTTTTTATGGCATACAATAATAATGAAGGTCATCTTTCAGAGCAAAGTTGCTCTTGAAAAGTTGAGGAATATTGAAAATAGAGAAAATCAGACAGGAACTTATGAACTATGAGAATAAAACAAAATCAAAAAGAGGAAAGCAGTTAAAACCTAAAAAGAACACTGTTTCTGAGGCCTCATGTCAGATGTTGATTCTACAAAAGATACTTTTTTTCAGTTGCTCATTAAACGGGGTCCTACTGAAAAGTTATTGTTCACTGGGAAATCAGATGCATTGTGTAGCCAAATATCATATTGAAAAGGATTTCTGAAAATATGTGGATGCAAGAAAGCAGTAAAGCCTGAAGAGGTTATTAAAAGCCACCCAGAGAAACTGGCCATGTGAGGTGTATTACAAAACAGAGAAGCAATCAGCAACAAGAAATCTTCTGGGACACCAAAGCCCAAGGCTGCACATAACCCGGAGCACGCGGGAGCCTCTGAGCTCCTCTCCTGGAGGCCTCACCATGTGGGGGAAGACAGCTGGCAGCCTTTGCTCTGGCATTTCTGTGGCTGGAGGCATTCTCTGTGGGAAGGGCTGACAGGTTTAAAAAGAAGTTTGGAAATCTTCCCTATTGTCCAGCCACATTTTTTTCTCCTAATTGCAAAGCAAGTATAGGTTTTTTTTAAAAACAACTGATTCAGCCAGCCATTTAACCTCTTGCTCTCTGTACCCAGCAAAAAAGTATGAGTTTGTCTGGAAAAATAATAATTGGAAAAAGATTAACATGAGGGACCAAAGCCATCTGCAATGAAATGAGGGGCTCTGGAACCTTTCACCAGCCTAGGTCAACAGTAACCAGAAATTGTCCAGTGGGTTTTGACATAGACTGTGGTCTCAGGCCAGCGTCCAGGGTGAGTAGCAGCCCCGTGACATCAAAGGGTGGGTATTCCCTCCCTCGTCAGGCTCTCTCGTCAGAGCGCAAGCCTGTCTGCTCGGCTGCCTGGGTGCTTGTTAGCGATCGAAGTGGTGTGGGGTAGGGAAAAGCACAACTGGTTGCTGGTCAGATAATCAGATTTCTTCCCTCACTTGCGGCCTCTCAATTCGTGCTTGGGAGAGGTTGCCTAGACTCCTCGAGCCTGCCGGCTCTCCAGGGCTGCAGTCAATGTCTTACTCACACGGCAAAGCATTAGGGAGTTCTTGTAATGCCGTAGCCTATTATGTTGGATGTGTCATTATCAATTATTGACAGAGCACTCAATGATTGGATTGTGACATTTCTGTTCTTTGTTCCTTTTATAAGAAAATGAATAGTTTGTAAAGTTAAATTACCAAGTTTAAAACGTAAAAAAGATGCTTGTTCTCCCATGCCTGAGGGATAGGTTTGTTTTCTTCGAAGGCCCAGGATAAGTTTCTCTTTCAGCCTCCATCCTTGACCTGACACCATGTGATTTACAAAGGGCTTTATGTCCAGTGTAAGCCAACACATCAGATGACTCCCACGCATCAGTTACGAGCTGTTCTCACAGGTATGGTACCAAAGGCTAGAACAGCGGTTCTGATTTTGGCGCAGTTACTGCCTACTCCTCAGTTCTCAGAAGTGGCTAGCAGGCATCCTCAGAATCGGTCATGGCAATGCTCATAAAGATGGAAATGCCTGTCACAGCCCCTGCCCTGGCAGCCTGGTTTTGCCGGTCGCGGGCACCGTCCCTCTGTGCGTTGCGGCAGGGATTCTGTGTGTCCCCGTGAAGCTGTTCTGCATTTTGAGAGCGTGGCACTGTCTCCTCGGAGAGACAAAGACGTGCCTTTCTTTTAGATCCCAGCCTACTGGAAAACAAGGTCAGCCTGATTGTTTTGGAACAGATGGCTGCCTTCCATGTAGTGGCATTTCCCTGGCTAAAAGGAGCCTGACTATACATAAATATCAAATGCAGCTGTAAGTGGATTTATAAGTATAGTAACAAAGTACAGGGTTAGGAGAACTTAGAGCTGCTGGCAAAATGACTGTGGTTTTTTTTCCAAAAAACCAGTCAGCATTTTAAGTTACTAGTTTTCTTTATCTTCAGTAGTCACCCTTTAAACTAAGCTAAGCTGGCAGGTGACAGGTTATCCCAGTCCCTCCTGGGGAAGGTTTTCAGTGGAAGATGACTGGAAGCAACTGCACAAGAAGAGCTTGATATATTCTGAGCCATCTCCCTCAGCGGAGCCGGGTTTTGTTGGGTTCTGTGGAAATATGAGCTAAACCAGATCTGATCTGGATGCTAACACACGAGATTGACTGTGGAGCATGGGTAATGAGGCTAGGAAGAGCACAGGCCGATTAATTGGACACAGAAAGACTAACTTACTGTTCCTGTAAATACATGCTGTTGTCAGTTTTGCTTGTTTTTTTTCAGAATATAGGAAATGATTGTGCCCCAAATTCTTGTCTGTCTCTATTACAACACGCTTGGCAGGGAGTGGGGGAGAGTGACCTACATGCCTTATGCAAGTGAGCGTTATTTGAGATTTCCTCTGTTTTTGGAATATCTGCATGCTTCTCCTGGCCCTAAAGAAATAACATTATTATATTAATTAATCAATTATTTCAACTAATATTGTGTGGGAAGGAGGAGGACCATATGACCTGCAGAGGCCCATTCCAGCTCTATTTGCTATAGTTTTAAGAAAGCTGGTGGCCCCAGCAGTGAATGCCCATGATGCAAATCAGCCTGATGCAGGCTATTTACCCCTGTGCCAAAGGGTGCGGAGAGCCCTGCCTTTCCAAGGGTGGCATTCAGAGCTCTCCCCTCCAGCTTTATCTCATCAGCTCTTTTCAGAAAATACAGAAGAGATATAATCCAATCACTTTGGCATTCGGAGGCCCTGGCTCAGCGTAGGACACTGCAGCTCCGTAAGGAGAGATGCTGCTTCGTGACTCATTTCTCCTCCTCGGCCACTGAGTCACTGTCCGTTCTTATTGCTAAAAACTACCTGAAAAAGTCTGAATGGATTCCTGGGCGCTCAGTGTTTTATCTAACTTCAGATGTAGGAGGAGGTAATTAAAGTCATGGGGGTTTGTCGCCCCCTCCAAAACACCAGGAACTGTGTCGAAATAGGGGTTTAGCAAGCGTGTTTGAAAGCCTGGCTTAAAAATATACAGGCTTTCTTTGGCCGGTAGGTCACTGCTGGAAAAGGACTGAACCACAAACATGAGGACCTCAAGGGGGTTCAAATCTGAGCTAGAGCTGAAATTCTGTTTTGTAGCTTGGGCTTGTTTCCAGACCAGAACTCGGATCTGGATTTTAAATACCATCAGTCTTGTAAGTCAAGTACCAAGTTCAAGCGTACAGTCAGACAAGAACCTTGACCCAGATGTCCCAGCTGTGCCTAGCCGTAGTTCACGTGCCTTTGTGCTCGTGCATCTGTGCAGGAGGAGAATCTGCCTGGAGCACCTCCAGCCTGCCTGTTTGGCGGCCTGTCAGCCTTCCTCTGCCCAGGTTTCCCTCTGACTCTATCTTTGTGTTCTTCTTTTTAAGGTTCTGCTTCCAGAAATGCTGCCTGCTCCCCACAAGTTACTCTCTTTGGTCGGATTTCCCAGCACTCGCATTGGCTGCATCCCACAAGTCTCCCTGGTCCAAAGCCCAGAACCTGACGTGGCCTTAGGACTGCGCCTGCTCAGCCTCTTCTTCTGGCCTTCGTAAACCAATCCACTCCTGGCAAGGGATCTAAGGTGGTTTAAAAGCAAACCCAGTTTATTACAAAACAGAGAATTTTCTGAAAATAACACTTCTGTTGCTTTTAAGGATTTTTTTTTCTTTCTTCACTTAAATGGGTTTTTTAAATCTTTATCAGTATTAAAATCATCCTGGTTTAAGAAATTTCAATTTTTCTCATGTTAGATGGAAACTAATTTAACACAATAAATCCCAGTATGCTGATAAAAATAGCTCACTTGTTTAAACCTCTTCATAAACCCCAGGGAACAAACACCAGCATCAGCATTAACAGACTGAAGGGAAGCTAGCTGCATCATGTATTTTTCAATAAATTTAGGCTAGCCAACCCCTAAAATTCATGTTTTCATCCTTTGTATTTTGATTTGGTTATCTAATGTAATCATTACATAGTGGTGTGATATGATGTGACATTCCTTCACTCAGACCTTGTCGTTAGTTCCAGTAGCTTCAAAGGAGACCTCCCAACCTGCTTCAAGCAACCTGCCAGAAGGCAAAGTCCCTACACGGAGACCTGCTTTACGCAGAGCTCCTTTCTGCTCCCAAGTAAAAGCAATCCTAGCTGTGAGAGCTGTTGACCCCCTCCATGTACTTGGCAGCATTCATCAACCCAACTGTTAGTCCAGAATAGTTTCTTTTGGCACTGTTAAGATCTCGTGAATGTTCAAAGTGATCAAAAGAGAGCTGGACCCGCTGTGGAGCTGCTGCCTTCCTGGTCCTGTACTCCTGGGGCTCGTGCCTAGCCCGCTGCACAGCTGGGGCTGAGAGTGGGCCAAGACCTTCGTTTACCCTGCTAAGCTGATATATCCCCCCTGTAATAAACACACAGACCAGAATATTACCATAATTAGGCCCATTATGCGAGACAGCTAAAAATTAGGGGAAAACAAAGCACAACCTGGCTCCACAAAATCTGATTAGTAGTTTTTGCTGGAAAATGCTGGCAACACAAAGATTTTATTTGTGTCGTGTCATGGATTGGCTGAGACTAAATGACTGAAGCTGAGCAAGGATTGACGTGTATGCTTGATTTACATGTGCTCTGTCCAAAATCATCTTGATGTTCATGTGCGAATATAAATGTTCCCAAAGTCTTTGCAGAAGCAAGTACCTGAAAATTAACTTTCAAAGGTTGGTAATATATTTTGCCAGAGCTCATGGATATTTAAATCCCTGTTGTTTGGCTTTGCTCATTATAGGATGCATCCTTCTCTCCTGATTAAGATGTTTATGAGATATGTACAGTCAGATAAGCACAAATAACTGAGATATAGATTGATTTATGAGTTACTTGGACCTCAGTAACCCCTGATGATTGATGCAGTCTTGGTGTGGTTTGGGTTGTATCTCCTGTCTGTACCCTCCTTGTGGCTCTCCTTCCCCTCTGGGAGGGAGAAAGGACCATCCCTGGAGTCTGAACCTGGCTTCTGAATTTCTGCGTTCTGTTAAGTTTGCCTTTATTGGTTGTATTTGAGACACCTCATGAAGTGACTTAGTAGTGGGGCGTTGAATATTGCTGAATATTGGGGC
>Ga0181612_154054_pt1 | contig 17708 bp, 10 predicted proteins | sample HoacroProtozoa21_FD_119630 | JGI IMG/M metagenome (GOLD analysis project Ga0181612, IMG submission 119630) | Hoatzin crop microbial communities from Cojedes, Venezuel. Combined Assembly of Gp0051906, Gp0051904, Gp0051908 | reverse complement strand
GGGCACTAAATTCCACTTCCACGGTGCTTGGACTCTGAGCAATGGTAGTAAGGAAAAATCTCTATTCATTCAAAAGGCTGAAGTGACTGAAGAGCTGTGAGGGTCCACTCTGACCACAGCAGAGGAAAAAGCTCGGTCAGTTGGCAAATTTTGCAGTCAGTGCTAATTTCTGCAACAGATTCAGGCAGCAGGAATACTCAAAAGACACAAGCAAATAAAAGCAAGGCCATTCATTCAGATTTCTCAGCTAGCTGCTACTGCCCTTAGCAGACACACATGACCACATAAACAATACATAAACTTACCAGGACCCTATTACTGAGTTTGCAAGGTTATTTACAACCACTGCTTATATGTTACTTCTTGAAATGGAAATAGAGTCGATGTGTTCAGTGCTACCAGTAAGCTAAGTTCAGAAGAGCAAAAGGCTGTGGATAGGGGCAGCTCCATCCAAGACAAGGCAGTACTCATTAGAGACCAGTGAGTGGCTGGCCTTATGCTGCTCCTCACTCATCTTGCTCGTATAAGTGCCTTCAGGTCACAACCGTTGTAAGCAACACATGTCTCAGACATGTAAATGCTGATCTGATCTCAAAAGGACGGATAAGCTGTACTGAGCATAAGCTGCTTTTGCTCTCAGACCCTGCAAGTATCCATGCCCTCCACTGAACCCAGAGCTGCAATAAATGGTGGAGTCAACACTGCAAACCTTTGGACTTACAACTTGATTATTAAGGGAAAAAAAAAGCAGCTGTACACACTACAGTGTGTATAAGGCTCTGGAACAGAAATGGACAGTAAAGTGCCCTTAACCCTGTAGCACTACACAGAAATTGGTATCGGTGAATCAGGTACAGTCATTATACCCCAAGAGCAGCTCTAGAAAAGGCAGTTTTGTCCCTTTGCATTTTCAGCCTGAAGTTACAATTCATACAGCAAGCAGAAACCATTCTCCAGCAACCACAGCAAACAGTTCTTCCTTCATGCACCATGTGAAACACTCAGTATAGACCATTTCCCTTCACTGTTCTTAGAAGTGTCCAAATATGGATATTCCAAAGAACTCCAAAGGAAAAAGGAGTACAGCACACAAAGTCAGACAAACCTTATTCCCACTGTGAATGGAAGCTTTTTCAGGAAAAGAGGGGGTCTTTGTTTTCTTGTAACGTGGTGTACATTTATAGTTCTATACAAGATGTTCCAGGACAGTTCCCATGAGTTTTCACATCTATGAAATAGGAGCAGCAAAACTTCCCTCCCACAGACTGTATGCATTCATTCAGGGTATGTCACAGACATGCTTTTAAACAAATACAAAAAAACAAATATTTAATATTCTAAAGAACAGCAACCTGCATCATCTGAACAGCTCCCCTAGAAGCTACTGCTCAGCACATACATTTTCAGTTAGCAATTCGGCAAAAAGAAAAAAAAAAAAAATGAATGGTTATACAGGATATCTCCAAAGCAGCTTACCATCCTGGTTACCCCACTCCCAGTCAGGGCCACGGACTACTTTAGCTCCCTGGAAAGTCCCTTTTAATGTGATGCGAGTCAAATTCTGTCGAGGACTCACTAGGACTCTGCAAAAAGAAAACAAGGGAAAACAAATTAATTTATTGTTACTATTCACACTTTCTAAAGCTCCGTTCCAACTGTCTGTCCTATGAGGACCAAGTGTACCACAGTTACTTACAGAAAAACACGGCTTGAGCTCTGAGGAGCGCATGAGAAGTGAGCAAAACCAACAAAACAGCTGAACAGGATCTTTGATCCCAAAAGCTGGTCCCCTCAGGAAGGTCAGAAGAACACTTAGGCACCATTCCACTGACTGCAGAAAGCCAACTAGCGAATAATACGCTGGGCTACAGAAGACCTGGGTTTATCTTCAAACATTAACACAAACTGTTGTACCTACGGTGAGCTTTGAAAAAGTTCTGTGTTTCTCTCCACTGCGGGATGCAGATAACGGGGAACAGAGGCTGCTCTGTGGGCACGAGGAACAGGCACCCCTCGGTGACAGCCCGTGGAGACAAACACCTACCTACACACAAGCAGCAGGGCTGCGGTGGGGTCTCTCTCTCAGGCTGGCAGACACCAGAATGGCATCTTGCTGACTCCAAAAGTTGAAAACATATAAACACAAAGATTCCAAATGATTACATACACTCACTTGCACGCAGCATGCTTAGCCATGAAGGAAAAAAATCATCCTTCTTTCAGAACTTCAAGAGCCTTGAGGGGGCTGTGTAGGGCAAAAATAAAATCTAGTAGCTCCAAAGAAGAAAAAAACTCCCCACACATTCTATGAGATGCAGAAACCTCAAATTATATTAGCACAAGGCAGCTCACCGAGGGCCAAGTATGATTACTGTGAATGCATGCAAATTAATAATTTTAACATAACTATAACAGCATAAAGTACAACACCGGCAAACCAAAGTCATCAAAATCAGGATTCAGCAACTTCACCCTATTGCCTACACAGAGCAGGGGAAGCCCTGCCACAAACATCAAGCAATCCTAAACATGGTAGCAGGAGGACATGTTATCCTTGCCAGCTGTGCCACTTCTAATCCACTTGCTTCCCCCAGGGGAACACCCAAGTCAATTAACAGAAGCCTCAAAGAGTTAAAATATATCTTTAGAACAGGGCCTCTGAGAGGGGGGAAGAAAACAGGGGAGTCACGAGAAAGCTGGTACCTTCTCCAGAAAGCCTGACATCACTTCAGAGGGAGCAAAACCAGCTTTCAGCTGCCCTCGTATCCCATGGGTGAGTTTAAGGCAATGCTGACGGACTTTCGCAGGGCGTACACAGCACGACAGCATCAACGGCTGGGGCAGTCCCGGAGCTCAAAGCCACACGGAGCTCAGCACGTCCCAACCTCCGCTGCAGACTGCGCAGCGCGGTTCACTGGCCGAGCAGAGCAGCTTACACCAGCAGCGTTGTGGCTGGGCTGTTTCCAGGATAACAGACCTTTCTATCTGTGTGACAGGCACACGCACCAATCCATCTTATGAAAGAAGAAAAAAAAAAATACCTACGTGATAGTAAACAGGGGGTCTGATGTCCTGTTAAAGCAGCTTCCAATTCCCATCACGTTACAGCAGCTTCTCTGCTGTTCTTACGCTGTCGTTCCTAGTTTCTGTTCCCTAGCAGAAAGCTTTCTCATGCGACACCAAGCCACCAAAGTCCTTATGGACCTGTTTGTGTTGGTCGCCCAGGGTACAATCCACTTTTCTAGGTGACTGCAAAGGTGCCACAATCCCTGTCCGTAACCGCGCACCTCCTGACAGGCTCCGGGCACCTCCCAGACCAGACAGAGCAAAGTGAAGTTCAGCAGCTGTTCCACAGGGGAAGGGGAGGGGAAGGCTACCAGGGGCAGGACTGACCTCAGAATGCTGTGTTTATTTTCCATCTAATACCTAGAGAGGGAAGGTGGAGACTCAGAAGGATAAAAAGCTTACGCTTGAACTTACTGTTTACTTATCCATCAAAAGCCTAAGTGTTTTACCTTTCTTAACTTGTTAACAGATCTTCCACCTCTGCTTTACAACCTAATGTGTTTAAAAAGAAGGAGAGATTATTTGCACATGTTCTTCTAATCGTCGAATGTTCATTATCCAGATTGTAGCTCAACAGGAGGAAGATGAAAATCATTTTTTGAATGGTTGAGATTTTGTCTGTTTCAAGCACCACCAAGGCTGGCAGTTGGTATGAGAGAGGGCTAGGAAACAGCTCAGCTAAAAAGAAAAGCTGATCAGCATTTATTTTCTTGCACTGCATCACGCACTGTAGACTGGCTTGAAAAACCAGCATGGATTTGTGTATGACACCTGAAACAGCTCAGCTACAACATGCTATTTTCACTGTGTTTTGCTGAATGTTTTTCTAACAATTTCTCAAACATGTCTTGGTCAAGCCTTGGCACAAAGCGATAAAAGTACACTTCTTTCCCCCAAACCCTACTCTCTCAAGCAAGGGGTCTCAAAGCAAAGATTCTCAGCGGTCGCAAAATAAAGCTCCAAGTTAAGCTTAAGCAAGATGCTTAAACAGCAAAATAGACACTATTCATTACATTCCTCGCATAATTTCCCTTTTTGTGTAATCATACAACAACAGTCATTTCCCATCCCAACAGCTCTCAAAGGAACCTGTCACTTTCAGTGAAATTTGTGGCTAGAGACCAGGAAAACAAAGCTGACCAGCTCAGAAAGCCGAGCTTCCTTGAAGCAGAAGGAAGCCTAAGAAACTGCATCTCCCATTCTACTCAAATGCTGGAGGCAACCCACCGTCACTGCCTTCTTTCCCTGGCCTCACAAAAATACTGACCTTGTCTTGAACCACGCTGCTGACCAGCAACACCAGAGCGTGATGCGAGAACCAGACGCCCTGAGCCAACACATCTTCGGTTTTAATCTCGTTTCACGTGTACTGCTCCAAATACTGGATAACCACCAAAGTTATTAGTGTGTTGCAAAAAATACCCTAGGGATAAATTTAATCGCTGCAATATTGCCTTTAATAACAATTTTAATTAAGACAGCCAAAGTCTGCAGCCATTTCTGCCCTACAAATTCCAACGATATTAAATTAGAGCCCAGCAAGCACTTGGGAGCGCGTACTGTGCCGAGCGAAGCTGCGTCTCCCTGCAGCACGCTGGGACCCCCCCGACCCCGCGGATATTCCGCCGGTGCTCGGATTTCCTTGAGCTGCTTCCGTAGCCTTTCACACCACCGCGAGCTACGCTCCAGACAGCTGGAAACATAGCATCACTCGTGCTTTGCAGAGAGAGATCCGAGCCCCAAAACAGCTGACTGGGAGCCGCTGAGGCAGAGACCGCTTTCCATCTGCGGTAGCGACCTGCGGCCCTGCAGAAGCCAGGGCCCCTTCACGCCAGGCACAACTAACGGCTTCTGCAAGGCAGAGACTTCTCCACTGCAGAAAATTCTTATGCAAAGAAACCAGCACAATGCACGGGACTGGAAAGCAGAAGGGGATGGCTGCCCTGCGAGGTGGCAGGCCCTAAATACTGTGTTAATTAGATCATCCCATCCCTTCAAAAAGGCACAAGTGTCAGCTCACAGTGGGTACAAACCCACACTCCTTCTAGGGTGTACAAAGATCTACGCAGGCTACCTCAAGAAAGGCTGACACAAAGATCCTACAGAAGCCACAGGTAAAACCGACCTCAACGTTGCCAGAAATTCTGGATTGTCTAATCCTCCCTAGCACAGCTTTTACCGAAGCACTTCCAGCAAAGGATAAAGGAAGGAAATTCTGACAGATGGCAGGCGGATGCTGATTGCTCAGGCATGAACCAGTATAAGACAAGGACGTGAGTAAGTGAGGGATCAGGATCACAGAAACCTATTTCAGGAACTGTCTTTACCAAGAAATTCCATTGTCAATCCCACCCTTCCTCGCCAAGGCTCAGCTCCTCACAAAACCAGCTGTATGTTCTAACTGAGATGGCAGGGTCCGAGCTGGGCTAAACGCTTGCTGTCTTCTTCCCCAGCCTCGAAAACGAACTCACATCAGCTCCGTTTTGGAAAGCCACAACGGGCAAGATTTCAGTCTGAGGCTACTAAATCTAAACCAAAACGTGTGCACACCTAAGACTCCACACCATACTGCAGACAGAAGGCTTTCTCAGCTACGCTCTGAGAGATGTCTGTAGGCAGCCTTTAATGGCAGAATATTGTACTGGGAGAGACACAGCAGCACTGGTGAGCACACAAAGCGAAACGTCTTGTTACCGTCCTTTAACCATCACTATTAGTTCACAGGCTAAGGATGGTGTAGTGCAGATTTTCTCTTGCTTACAGTTTTGGTCATGTAATTCCAGAAAAGATCAAATACATCACTCAAATTTAATCTCTATTCCACAAATCAAACAGAATATTCCAAATGAAATAAGGAAGCCTTAGCGTGGGGATATGCCCTAGTTTTCTGCAATGTACATGTTTTTTTAAGGAGGTACAGTTAGGCTGTTTATCCGGTAAATCAACGAGGTTTTTAGAAGTAAAGTTATACTCATTCATTAATAACTACATAAATAAATTCATATTAATAAATTCATTAACACTTAATGAGCATTTTAAAAAGTTAGCAAACAAACACCATCACGCAAGAGTCAGATTTGATTCAAAACGTTACTCACCAAAACTTCTCAGTCCAGCAGCCTAAACCGACACGGCACCACCAACACACGCTGACAAGGTTACGACAGCAAACCAACCCGCGGCCCCCACGCTGCCCAGCGACCACACGCCCAGCAGCTGCCGCTCCGCTGCTGGGTTAGCGCAGGCTGACAGCGGCAGCAGCCACGGGCGAAGGCTGGGTTATTGAAGCTGCCTCGGATGGGTCTGCATTGCTCGGGCATAGCTAAGCGACAGCATCCGCTTGTTCTCGTAACGTATCCGACTCAGAAATCCGACTCGTGGCTAGACTAGACAGAGCTGCTCTAAGGATTATGGCTGAAAATAACTGCTAACTCTGTTTTGACTACAGTATAAAGCACAACGTGAGAAAATAATTGTATTTCTTATGCTTGATTACACAAAACATTTCCCCGTGTAGCCTGCTGGCTCCTCCAACTCCATTGTTCTCCAGAAAAAAACAGGACTTTTGAAAATTTAAGGTTGTGATTTATTGGTGACTAAAGTCTAGAAAATAGCCTGGGTGAAACGCAACACATCCGCTACTGAAATTCAGCTGAGCATCATCCCCAAGAAGGTGATGCACGCAAAATGCCATTAGTGCTTTTGCACTTGAATATAATAATATTCCTCTTATACAAAATATTAGTATTATCTCAGACTTGATTATTTGCAAAACGCACCAGAGTGTGTCCGACTATTCCAGCCCTAACATAAACCTGATGAGTTTTGCTTTGCTATCCTGCTTACAGACACTGATTTATCTTCCAGTTAGCACGCATATACTCAGCAAAGGGATACAAGACTGAGAAAAAAGGCCTTCAGTGAAACTGAGCTGCCCATCCTTTCAAACTCAGGACGAGAGCCTCTCTCAAAGCAGCCATAAAATTCAAACCAAACAAGACCAATAAAAAAATACCAGTAATTGGCACCTGTTAGAAAGGCATTACTTCAACTCAAAAAAGATTTAAAAAAAGTCAGTACTTCCTGCCACCAGAGGTTCAAACTCAGGTCATTTAAGACCTGAAATAGCCTTCAGGTACAGATATCTTCAAAGCCTCTTTAGCAAACTGCTTGGGAACCCTCCGCAGTGTCTGTCTGGGCTTAAGGCCTCTTCAATCCTAGGATTAGGGAGCTGCCACAAACAGCTCTGTGCTGGCCTCACCGAGGTTTAGCGGCAGAGGAGCCACGCGGTGGGCCTGGCAACAGCAGCGCAGGTCTCCAACTGCCCTGGCAGAGGCCTTACCTTCCTCTGCCAAGGGATCAGCAATGGCAGCAGCTGCAAGATCGGACGTGCAGCGATGCTCTCTCACAGTGGACCAAGAACGGAGACCAGAGAGGGACTGGGAACCCCCAGCTCTTGACCTCTGGTTGAAGAGACAGCTGATAGGACAGCTCCGTAACACAGCTGCACTCCACAGCTCTACGTTTGATCTCACTGATGGCAAGCCAAGGACTACATTCAGGATATAGAAGTAGCCCCTCCTTCATTTTGCAAAACCAAGATTAAGGGATGCTGCCAAATTTGGCAGGCTCTCTCCATCTTCTCCCTTACAAGCTTTCTGAGTAATTAACACTCCCGTGGGCTCACCGCAGCATTTTGCCTGGATCTTGACAGCAACACGCTACTGTGCTCAAGGCTCACCATAAAGAACCAAAAGACACCCATTCCCTGCCAGAGAAAGGAGGCGAGAGAACCTTGATCTCTGAAGGAGTCTCATCCTGTGTTTCACAGCCATTCGAACAACAGCAGGTAGCAACAAAGTCTCAAGAAAACCCAAATCCACACAGCAGTTACCATGTCTTTTTAAATACACAGCTTTTTTTTGGGGCCTTGGGGAACTGCCAAAGATTTTCTTTTCTATTTTATTAAGCAAGAACACTGAGATGAGTGATCTAAGCGATAGTCCTAGTGAGTCATAAGTATGCAATTTTTGTTCTTCGAAAAGGATGCTGCATTGCCTAAGGCAATGTGGCTTTACAGCTCAGACCTCAATTATTCCAAATAAATACTCTCTGGGGCATTGCTCAAACGTGATCTCCTTTCCTGCCTCTCCCTTCACTTTTTTTTTTTTAATCAGAACATTCCATCCTTCACTGCAGAGCAATCTACAGAACACTAGACCAACAAATCACAGCATCACATTTGCATTAAAACAAAGGTGCTCTCACCTCTTCCTGCTCCTGCACTGCGAGACATTTGAGTAAAACTGTTTCAGCTTGCCCGCTCCCTGTATGCAAGCTCTAGCGTAAAACACACGTGCATTGCAGTTATCGTATTCTACCATCCACCGCAGTCAAACGACTGAAACAAAAAGCATTTCCAACAGCCTCTTTGCTCCAAAAGCTTCGCGACTTCCAAAAATCACAAGATGTATCTTCATTCATGTTTTAAAATTGCGCCTTTCCACAACTGGAAGCTGCTTCACTGTGGATTTCTGACTTCTCTCCATCCCTCAGCACGACTACGTTCAATACCTGCCATGCAGGAACAGCAGGAAAGACGCTGTATTATCCCATGACAGCTACTGCTGCTTCTTCCTTGGCCCCCTTACTGAGGCTCCCAGCAACCACTGCCACATCTGACAGGCTCCTGCTGTGTCCCTGTGTTGGCCCACATCCCCCCCCCCCCTTTTTACTTTTTTTTTTTTTTTAATTAGCTGCCTAGTATTAGGAAGATCATTGCTCCCGCTAACACATAGTAACATCAATCAGAATACTTCAGCAAAGGACTTGGTGTCATAGACTCCGGCCTATGTCTAGACTTCCTTTCATCACCTAAAAAAAAGTTCATTTATATCACATCTTCTCCAACCACTGAAGGAACCCACACTTGCAGAAAAAAGCAAAAGAGCTTAGGAAAAAACCAAACCAAACAAACTAAACAGTCCCTAAGAGGCAAGCATCATCAGACACCAAGTTCTGCTCTAGCAGACATCGACCTCCAGAGAGGCCTCCAGCGCTTCGGTGACATCCCGGCGCGGTGCTGCAGCGTTCTGTGAAAATCAAACAACCCACACAGGACAGTGCCAGGTCTGGCAAGTTTCCTGCCAGTCTTCCAAGGTCTCTTTGCCCACTGACAGCAAGCACTCCACTGCCCAATTCAAACAGCAGCCTGGACACAGGTCAGACAGAAGTTTTGAAAAGAGGAATTTGCTCTTTTTACATCTTTCACCATTCAGATTCCTCAGAAAAGGAAACAAGAACCCACGCAAAGGCCAGAAAACTTGGATTGCTCTGCAGCCACACAACCTCTTACAGTCATTGTTGCCTACTTTTTTTTCTTTAAACATGAGGAAGATCATGTCCCTTAACTGCAGAGGATACCTATAGCTCAAATAAAAGACAAAACCAGGCACCTCTGAGCGACTACTTGGAGCTAACTATAACATTCATAGAAAGAGAGAGGGGAAAAAATATGTCTATCTTTACATCTGCATATATATTTTATATATATACGAAAACACAAAACTCATTTCACAATAGGATCTGGCTGGCTTGTCATATTAATGCAAGCTCAAGAAACATCCTAATCTGGTGGATAAACACAAGCCTCCAAGCTCAGAGGGGGCCTCTTTGGACAGCAACGTCTGTCCCTTTGCTAGCGCTCAGGATTCCGGCTCAGCCACACTGGCAAAACCATGGTAATCAACTCCAGAAAGAGCTTCCCATACGGGAGGAAAGCCAGCTGCAAATCCGACACCACTGTCTGTAGCAAAGTAATTACACTTTTCATTCCACAGACAGATGCAATGCACAGTGATATTTTCAAAGGGAGAAGAAAAAATAAAGAATGACAGAGACAGGAGCTGATTTCCTATTACTTTTCCTAAAGGCAAGATGATACAATATCCACCTTCATGTCCACCTTAGGAGACGCAAACAAAACTACTGTTGAGACTATTTTTCAGTTCTTCCTCAGGACAGGAGAGCAGACCTCCACGTTTTGGCACATCATGAATGAGCATAAAATTACAGATACTGTTCTGCAGCCACCAGTTTAGCAGTCACTTCCAATAACGCCAACGTACAGAGTAAACGAGAAGGTGCTGTTCTTCAGTGAATCGTACAGACCCCAAGAAGAAATCAACCATTTGGGAGTGCAAGATTCCTGTCAGCCTCCCTGTGGCCACTCAGTTATCCAAGAACAGCAAATAGCAAAGCATACCTAGGAAATTATTTAATCAGGGAGGAGGAAAAGAAAAAACAAAGCAGACAAACATTTTGAATTTTCACCTTAATTTTTCAGAAAAAAAATCTGCTGATTGCTGTTTGCTTTTTTTTTTCAGTGCCAGATCCAGACATATGCTATTCTATGCAACAGTGACCCCCAAACATTTTTCACTGTGCAACCCTACCAGTAAAAAATGTTGAGCAACCCCAACATATGTACATCTATTTCTTTGTAAGTGATATAGGCATGTACTACAGAAGTTCTGTTATTTTATTCCTCCATCTCAACAACTCATCTTGCACACACCCCATTTTGGAGACCATCGCTATAGAATCGTGACCTACAAACCCCAACGTGGTTAACTGGACTTCCCCCGCAGCAGCACTTACGGTTGTGAGTGTGCCGTCTCGTAGCGCTCGAAGGAGTGAGACAGATCATGCTTGTTGTTCATGTAACACTGTGTGCACAAGTCATAGTCAAAACACATTTTGCATTTCCACCGCATTCCCCGTATACCATGCTTCTTGCAGCAGTCACAGATGATGTTAGGGTGACGGACACCTAGGAGAACAAAAGCAAAGCAATGTAAGATCCACACAAAATCCAAATAAACCAGGCTGATCAGGCTCCCAGAACCACATCAGCCCGTTTCAAAGAGAAAAATCGTGTACTCTGCGTGTATTGAAGATGATGCCATAACATAATATGAAACGATGTGTGTAATATGAAGTATCCATTTCCTGGATTAAGGGACTCTCATCCTAAAAGTCATGCCAGAATCTAGCAGAATGACAAAGTCAGCAAAACTGTTAGACTCACAGATAAAATGAAAAGGAAAGCAATGCCTTTGCATAGAGGCAAACAGGAATTTCATTGCCATGAACTGGCTGAGCGCACGCTGCTGCTCAGCATCGGTCCACAGGCAGCTGCAAAGGGCTTAACATTCCAGGCAGCATGCGAGGCAGGTGTCACATATACTAAGGAGACGGGTTTGCAGTGCTAGTGTTTGTGCTTCTTGTCCATACTATGCTTACCTATTTGTGCGTTATCATACAGAAGGAGGTCGTAAGCCCCTTGGAATCCGGTCCGATAATTGGTTCTGTTGCCTTGATCCCACTGCACGACCACAGTCTTATCTGGCGTGGTTGGGCTGCCCGTCCGACCAATCTCAACCACAGTCCCGACATTCCCTTCACCGCTGTCCTGGCTGCCCCACTTCCAGTCCACTCCACGAACTACCCGCATCCCAACCTGCATGCTGGCATAGGGGTCCACGTCCATTGATCTGCACAGCAACCCCTAAAACTCTTCCACGTGAGGGGTCTTGGAGACGGGCAGTATCATCAGCAACACATTCAGCATCGTCAGCAGCATGGTCAGCACACCTAATAAGACAATATACAGTTCAGTGATGCCACTCCACACGTCACAGCAAGACGAGCGGATGCCATTTCAGCTCGTACCCTTGGTACACACACTCCTGCTGAACTAGCAGGGCCAGGAGGTTTTTTAGATTCCACTTCTCAGATGAAACGAACGCAAACCTCCAAGTTGAAGTACTTGTCCCACTCTGCTGTAAACACCATCATAAGACATTCTGTGTAAAGAGATATTACTGAGGAACGTCCTGACTACCTCCTCCTTAGGTTGAATATTAATTACAGTCCAGCTGGGAATTTAAAAATCACTGCTGCCTTCAGCAAGCAAATTGGAAGCCCCTTTTCTTCATAGTAAGGTAAGTAGGTAAACTTCACTCCAACACCATAAAAAAAATTAAAAATAAAGGCAAGAAAGGTAATTTTTTTCCCCAGAATGACCCAGCTACAGAAGAGGCCTGTCCTACTCAGCAGATAATTATGTATTTTATTTAAAACAGGGATCCCCACAGCTTTAGCACAGATGGGAAGGATATGCAAACTAGCCAGACTTCCAAGACACAGAAACACCTGCATAACATCCAGCAGACTTACTCCAGAGCACTGAGTATGATGGAAGAGAACTGAGCAAAAAGTCTTTACAAAAATCCAGCACCAGCCCTTGATTTCAAACTCAGGAATACGTGCAACAGCTGCCAGCGACAGAACGGAAAGAGAAACAAAAAAGCACAGAACAGAGGGTTGAAAGAAGCGACCCGGGAAAACACCAGCAGCATGATTACAGCAACAAAAACGCAGTACCGGTCTATTTTTGAGGAAGACTCTTCATATGCATCCTACCACACAACACTGCAGTCTTGAATTGCACTTGCCCAGAAAGTTAGTTTCGGTTTTGATTCTGGGATACAGAGTCTTAAAGACGCTTAGGAAAGAAACAGTGGTCTGTTTTCCAGAAGTAGTAGCAGTTTTTGAAAAAGTGCCAACATCAGAGAAATGTCAATCTTTGCTGCTGTTTAACAACGCTAGCTACAGCGGAAACAGGCGAGGGTTACTGCTTACCTACAACAGGCACTGCAGATGTTGGGATCAGTAAAAGCTCGGGATAGCCTTTCCAGCTGTTGCCATGACAGTTGGTAAATGAGGTGAATGCCACACAGATGCAGCACTTCCACAACTTTGAATTAAATCAGACAGAGTGCCAAAGCCTGGTTTACCTCTTTACCAGAGCAACCAGACAGAGCAGTGTGGCTTTCCATATTCAGGGCCACGCTGCTGCTTTGACTTCTACAAAAATCTAGTGCAGCACCCTTTTATCTTTGGGCATGCCTGGGTCTCCCTCTTCCTCTCAAGCTATCCCTAATATCCAAAATCTACACAAAATTTAAAAAATGAACAACAACCAACAGCATGCCAAGTGCCAAACTGTGCAGGTTCCAAACGTACAGCAAACCTTACCCAGGGCCGTGACGCGGAGCCAGCTGACGCCAGGCTGGCACACCAGCTCGGGGGACGCGGACCCGGACACGGCGAGAGAGCAGCTCCGCGCCACGTGACGCTGGTAACACTGCCGCCCACCAGTAAAGCAACTGAAACCACTGAGGCCTGAAAATAAACTCCTCCTCCAGCCAAATATCCCCTTTTAAATGTATGGAGGAGCGGTTTGATGCAAAATCAAGTTGCTAGCACGCAGAAAGAGCCTGATTTTTGTTCAGCTTCAGCATCTCTCTCGCTTCAGACTTTCCCTGCTACGCATCACTGTGGCATCCACACATCTGTCACACAAGAGCAATGTCAAAAACAAACGTCCTGTGAACTTCATGTCATCCTTCGTTCTCATCATCACTGAAAGATATCGTGGGCAATGCTTTAATTTAGACTTTCTCTGTGGAGGCGGGTGTAACACTGCCGACTTTGCGGTGCACCGGTGTTTACTGTCTTTATGAAAAAAGAAATTCTCAAAAAGAAAGAATATCCTTTTCAGAAAGCATTGCAGAGCCCAATGAGCTCTGTACAATGCGTTCTTCCTCCAGACCAGAAATGAATAAAATGGACATTTTATTGCTTTAACCAAGAGGCACAACTGCTTTTTTGAAAGGCTGCTATCAACCAGTCAAGACACTGAAACCCGCTGCAGAGAAAGCAAATGGCAACATCCTGATGATTCAAAGGTGCAAGAGAAGCACAGTTTAATCACTGCTACGTGGTTTTGCCTTAAAAACAACAACCACCCGTCCTGAGTCAACTGTCAGAGGCAGGGGGAGGCAGGAACAGCGGGAAAAGGAATTGCCTGCTTAGAGAAGGGAACAACAAATACCAGGGTTTTTTTTAGATGAGCACGGAGCGCCACTCCCCAAACTTCAGAGTTTTATGCTGCTTCAGTGGACCCTTCCCCTCTCCCCAGAAATGAATGAAACATCACAGGCTTCAGAATTCTCAATATTTCAAGGAAGGTAATGCCAGTTCCAAAAATTATTCATCATAAAAGAATATTCCAGGCTGTGCCACAAGCCCCTGAAGTTTAAGTTACTGCAGTACAAAGGAGGACGGTCCCTTGCTACCTGAAAACAGCAGAGCAAGCTAGCACGCTGTATATCGTGACATGTGCTTAACAGAGCAGTCAAACAGCAGAGCACCAACCTCAGGTCAGAACCACCATGGGCCTAGAAATGAGACCTACATACAGGCAAAACCACACGTTGTCTGTGCACCTTCCCACTGCCTTTCTGGCACGGATGCCACAGAGATCCCTTCTCCAACCTGCCAGTGAAACACACAAGCTACAGGAAGATGCTTTGGAGAAGGAGTCCTGGAGAAACGCATCGTGAACTCCCCTACGGACGCAGTACGACCTGCCATCGTCAGGTGTCTGGTGCAGAACTGCCAACAGACAGCAACTTCTGTCACTATAACAGATACTGAGTTGCAAGGACAAAACTTCATCTAACTGGTAGCCCACCATAAGCTGGATGCAGATGGGAACAGACTTTCACTGCTGCTACAGGTGCCAAGCTGCAAAGGAGCTGCGCACGTACGCATCTCCCAGCCCGAGGAAGCTACTGCAGTTCAACCGTGCACTTGTGATGCTGAGTACGAGTTCATGGAGTCATCTGTGCTGCAGTGACCTTCCTGCAATCCCTTGCTCGCTGCCCTGAGGGCTGTCTTCTTAATGGGAATACCCCGTTTTCCACACAAGAAGGCACCAAACGCATTCTATGTTCCCATCTAATCTGCCAGGGTGATGCATACCAGGAGTCAAGAACCACTCCAGATCTTTACGAGATGAATGACAATGCTCATGCAGTCTGAGCCTCGCCAGAGATCAGTATTATTTACTTCCTAGGTGGAAATGTTTCACTCCCTCAAGCACATACTCCTCCCCCGATGCTGTCCAGGTCATAATTATTCCACAGAAGGATGGGTAGAGCTGCCAGAAATGATTCACAGAGAAAACATCAGTTTCCCACGGGAGTTTAAAGTAACTCTGAACAAATAATCCATCACAAGACAGAGGCATATTTCTGAATCCTGACCTAACATTCTGAGCTCACCTACCGTGGCACAGGAAAGAACTGCCCAGGTGTAACCTAGGAGTCCGTTCTTAGGAAATCCCAGTAACTCTTCACTGGAAGAAAGGGAAAATACTTAAGCGCCTTCAGTCCCGCAACATTTTAGTCACAAAAATTGCTGATATTCAAACTACGCTGTTGGTAGCAGGCGTTCCAGAGGCAAGCTAACACCCTCCGGTAAGAGGCAAAGGTTGCCGCCGTACTGGACACACAGTAAACAGAGCCCAACAGTGCTGCAAGCAGATTGACAAAATCCGTGCATGTACCTGGATTATCAAGTTATTTGAACAGTAAGGTAAACAGAGCAAGGCACAGGTGATTTTGTTTCACTTTGGTTTGCTTTGGGTTAAGCAGCTTATTTTTTTCCCCTCTTTATGCATATTTTGCAGTTTGAATTGTCTTCTCGGGTGAATTACTCCACCTTAGAGAGCTTTGCCTATCCTAAGGATGCTTCCTCAAGTGCTCTGGCTATGGCAAACGCAAATAATACATTTTTTCCAAAAGAGCAGCACAAGCTTACGCAGCTCAGACTTTGATATTCCGCTAGTTTCTAGTTCCTGAACATGCTTACATGGAGATGGTTGCAACAGAACTTTGATTACGGGGTCTTTTCCAGAGCAGCTCATTCAAGCCCAAAACACCCAGCTTTCCCAACTGTTGATTCATAAGACCCAAAAGAAGTCATTATTACTCTCTAAGCATTTTGGAAAACAACATCATCCCTCATCTCTTCCTATTTAGACTCATAGAATGGTTTGGGTTGGAAGGTGTTTGCTTTGGCTCTTCCTCCTCCTCAGGTACAATCTGTTATTTTGGATATTAGATGGCTAATAACTGGAGATCCGCAGCATGCGACCCCTACCAAAGGGCTCACGGTGCCTGCTTGCTTCCATCCTCTTGCTCTCAGGTGGTTTTCCAAGGAATACAAAGCACACCCGGGCTACAAACCCCTGGAACCAACAGAGCCACGGGACCCTTCACACCCAGCCCAGGCGCGCTGGAGCAGGGGAAGCCCTGCTCCCACCACCGACACCGACCAGGACCAACCAAGCCAGGGCACCAGGCCTGCTGCCACCAACCGCCGGCAGCTCCTGTCCGCGACCACCGCAGCCCGAGCCCCGGCCCTGCTGAGTCCCAAGCACTGGGGGGACGCTCAGGGCCCTGTGGCTGCAGAGGCCGGAGGAACATTCCCCCGCGACGAGACCAAGCCTTCCTCCCCATCGCCCCCAAAGCGGCTGCTGGGGCCAGCCTGTTTGCACAGCCCTGAGCTGTGACAAAGGCCATGCTCCCTCCCGAGAGCCCGGGCGGTCACCCTGGGCCAGACCGTGCCCCCCACAGCTGTATTCTCCCTGCACAGACGGGCACCTCCTGGTCAGACTCCCCGGAGAACAGCCCCGGTGAGCAGCGCTGGTTTTTCTGCTTTAAAAGCCACAAATCCTGCCCCCGCGCCAGCCCCTCGCAGGTGATGCTTTGCACCCTCCTTAGGGCTCTCGTCCATGTGCCTGCTCCGAAGAGCAGTGCTGGGCCCCTGACACAAACACAACCACGCAACGGTGCTAGGGGCTGCCAACCGAGGGTGAAATCTTCACCCTGGCGAATCTTGGGTGGTCCGGGCAGTCATCACAGGAGTCAAGATTTCCTCCATAAATTCCCATTCAGGGACAGAAAATACGTAACAGGACTAAGAGGAGAAAACGCTCTGTCCTCTGCCTGACAACAACAGGCAGACCAACGCCTCTCGAAACTCAGTATTTGTTTGTTCAGTGTATACTGTGTGCACACTGACCTATGGAGCTATAAACCCATGCTTCCACGTGACCTTTTGCACATGTATACGATGAGATGAGTAAGAGAAATAAGCTGGGGCATCCTCAGCACAACTCAGAGGTGGGCAAAGAAGCTTATTTTAATCAGCAGAGATCTAAAGAGTTTTACAGCCTGTCTTCAGAGACCCTCCGCTCCCGCCCCGAGTTCCCCTCTCATACAAACAGTGAATAAGCAGCACAGGAAGAACTACACAGAGGCTTGAGTTTATTAAATTAATTTGTGGCAGACTGGGAGTTAGCTCACATCTCAGCTACCTCTACAGTCTTTTATTCTCTTGAAACAGGGAAGGCAGAAGAAGTAATAGCAGCACAGTAAGTTAACGTTGAGGAAATTCATCCATCGAAAAGCAGCAGAAAGCGTGGGAAGGATTAGGAAAACAGAGTGTAAATAACAGCGCCAGAACAATCACCAGTTGCAACTGGCAGCAAGCAGACGGAAGGAATGCAAACATTTACAGGGATCACCAAAACAGACAGTGATCCTTCTGGATCAGGGCTGACTACATCAGTGCTGCTAAGGACTTCACGAGCAGAACAAAGGGATGCCAGGGACATTCCAGCTGTGAATTTTATTAGCAATGAGTGGAATTGTGCTTCTGTATTT
>Ga0181612_175499_pt1 | contig 17709 bp, 14 predicted proteins | sample HoacroProtozoa21_FD_119630 | JGI IMG/M metagenome (GOLD analysis project Ga0181612, IMG submission 119630) | Hoatzin crop microbial communities from Cojedes, Venezuel. Combined Assembly of Gp0051906, Gp0051904, Gp0051908 | reverse complement strand
TCCCTGGCAGTGTTCAAGGCCAGGTTGGACAGGGCTTTGAGCAACCTGGTCTGGTGGAAGATGTCCCTGCCCATGGCAGGGGGGTTGGAACAAGATGACCTTTAAGGTCTCTTCCAACACAAACCATCCTATCATTCTGTGATTCTGTGAAGTTCTGGGCACTCTTGCACCCATGGCTTCCACTAGATGAGTGGAGTACACATGGTTAATATTTTTTTTTTTACAGCAAAGAGTGTTAAAATGGTGCAATTCCAGGGTATCACAGTGCTTGAAACTATGTGTACTCACTTACTGCTGCCACCTGGAGAAGCAGCAGATATCCCTGGCACACATGCAGCAAGCTTAGCTACAGATTCACCACGGAAATAGAGGCTAGAACCCAAAGAAACTCAAATGAATCAGCAGGGAGAATTTACGAAGTATGAATCATCCAAAGTGAAATCTTGCTAAGGCACCCAAGTAAGAACTGACATGCCTTACAGAGATTCTATTGCAAAATTAAAATGAGAAGTCAGCCAACTCATGTTTTTTCCTCTTTGAAAATTCAAATTAACCAAGAAATTCATGTCTGCAAAATTGTTTGCCTTTCTACTGAGATGCCAGCAGGACCATGTTGGTCAACTCCAGCACACAGGGTAACAAGACGGTCCAAAGGCAGCTCAGCCAAAATCTGTTCTCACCGGCCAAGATCTTCAAGGTTTTGCTGCTCTTTTAGCAGGTATGCCAGCTGGACAGCCAACTGCTCCTTCTCCTCATGGATCTTCTCTCTTGCTGCCCTCTCGGCATGGAAATCAGAACAATAAACCTCCATCTGATCAGAGAAATGAAATCCTGCTGAGAATTTGTAACTTAGACTGAACCGTAATCATATATTATATGCCAAAATAGCAAAGCAAAGACCTGCACCACTTACAAGGTGAAGAAGACTCAGTAGTTTCTGGATTCTCCACAAGATACTTCAAGTGTCTTATCTGGGAGAGTGCTATTGACCTCTGCTCTACAGAGGCAGAAATGAGGCACAGGCAAGCAGCGAGGAGGTGACTTGACCGATGCCACAGACAAGTCTGTGGCACAGACAGTGCAACCAGGCCAAGATGCCTGTTCTGTGCCTTGAATGTGAGGCAGACCCTTTTCAGTCACTGTTTACGCATGCTGGTTTGAGTAAAATCATCCCTAAAACATATGCAGCGATTCTTAAGACAATAGTTTTAAATATATAAATATGTTTATTCCCAGCTTTTGTTTGTTGTGCCAGACTCCAGCACACACAGTTCCTCCCACAGAACCACAGGATATGGTGGTAAAGGCTCTGCAGGGATCTGCAAGGCAGGCCGAGTAAGAGAATTATGCTTTGGAATTGAAGAAACAGATATTCAGTATTCCAGAGTGAGCCATTAAATAGCTCCTTCTGGTTTCTGAATACTGGGAGGGAGAACTAGCCAATTTCTGAAGAAGAGCTGATACCTGAGCACGGAGCACAGCCATGGTTTCAAGGTCCTCCTCTTGCTTAGCAATTATCTGCTTCATTTCATCTATCTGGAGCTGCTTCGCAGCAAGGGCTTGTTCTGCCAACTCCACCTTTGCATTCAGTTGTTCCACCACGACTTTATCCACTCTGTCCAGCTGCAAGGAAGAACTATGATTAGGAGATGAACTCGGAACGCGACCCTGCTTGAAGTGAAAGTTTGATCCTTCTTACTCGTCCTGCCCTTGGAAAAGCTTCCAACTTTGGTCATCAAAGGAACCTGGACATCAGCAGTGGTGACTGGTATTTAAAGATGAGTTTTGAGCTTTCAAGCTACATTATATGAAGTTAAAAGAAAGCTCCCTAATGGACACTGCAAATGATGTTTTCCCGCTTTCCGAAGTTATACAGAAGAATCTGGCACTTCCATGGAGCCTCAATCATGAGCAGGACCTCACTGTGGCAGGCATTCTATTTAAGATTACAAAAGTGTTTAGAGGTCTGCATTCCCATGTTTACAAATTATGCTGCAGGAACACCTCTATGCCTTGCATATCACTGATCTCGAAGGACTGGACTCCATACTGCACTGCAGATTAGACCTTAACTAGAAAACACCACGGAAGTACTGATGTGCGGATAAAGTTTTCTATGTTTATCAGAGCAATACTGCTATGTTGCATGCTATATTATGTGGAAGGGATGACAGTTGTTCCCTGCCTGAATTTGTTCCTAGATACATTCTCCCATCCCTTCCCGCTCCCCCCTAATTAATTATCATTTCTTCTTGTGATGAGTTTACCTCTTTGAGTTTCATTTCATCGATTGTTTTCATTGCCTCAGTGAGTTCAGGAAGGAGTTTGCTGTACGCATCCTGTAAGCTATTATATCTTGCCCTGTTTATGACAAGAAAAGAGGTGAAAGCTTGAAACACAAATTCTTTGAATAATCTGTTAGAATTCAGAAAAAAAGTCACCACCGGCTCCTTGCAAATGAGTCTGCATTTCTGATGAGAAAAAATTATGCTCCATGTCTCAACATCTCTCTTCCAGCAAGTTGTGTGCTGCTTTGTTTGTGGACTGAGTCCAAACAAATGTCCTTACTGATCGTCTGCATTTCATATTGAAGAATCCATCACCCAATATTTTCGTATCAAGCTCACAAATTCTGTTCAAAATGTAACACCTCTCTTATGAGGACATATAGTCTTGACTCAGAGACTTCAAGCAAAGGAGAATTCATCAGGAGAAGAACCAGACACAGACTCCAAAGATAATGATCAGCGCTCTAGCAGCTGAAGACAGGTCCTTCAGGAAGTTCAGCCCCTCTGTACTGCTTGGACTGATATTTCCACACTCCTTACATGGACTGCACATGAAAGGGAGCGGGGAGCCAGAGCAAAGAGCGAGTCTCTTTACCTCAGCTTCACTGCACGCTTACCTCTCCTAGCTGCAAATGTATTGCAGGGACCACAGACCTCTTCATTAACGTCACCTTCTCACCACTGTCACCGCCAAGAGGTGGACGCATTTACCCCTGCTACTCAGTGGGACAGCTGTTGTCACTGTTCTGCTTCCTCTACTTGTATGTTATACCTGACCCTATTCCACCTTTGCCTTTATGACAAAAGGAATATACAAGTCTGGAAAATTTGAGCTGTGAGCTCTAAGTGAGGGGTTCAGTAGATGAAAAAACACAGTCTGGGCCTAATACGGAGACTCCAGATTCGAAGTGACATAGATGCTGAGGTGAATGCAGGTTTCTAGTTCAGACTCTACAAACATGGTTTCAAAGGTGCAGAACACAAAACTCGTATGTCAGATTCAATTCCCCTTTGGCCAGGTTCCCTTGGACCTGTTCACTGACAATACCTTCCTGAAATACAAAACCAAGTCAAACTCACTTTTCTTCATGTGTCTTGGCTTGTTCCAGCTTGACCTCTGCGTGCATGCTCTCCACCTGAAGTTCCAGCTTCTTGACAGTGTATATTAGCTGCTGCTTCTCCTCCAATTCTGATGCAGCAGCTGAGCTTTTTCTTTCCAGTACTTGGCACCTGACAGAACAAGGAAAAAAGGTTGATCTCTCCTGTTCACATTTTCCTGATGGATTTGGCACACTAGGCATATTACAAAAAGAATCTTTGCGTGGTTCACTTTAAAGGCTTATTTTGATGAAGAACAAGGAAGGACAAAAATGAATCTATACACAGCCGTCAGAAAACAAAGCTACTGAAACCAGCACTTAGTTCCTTACTACTGTGAATCTCAAAGAACTGCATTTTGACAGAAAACTAAGCAACTGAAGTGAAGGTCTTGTAACCACTTATTATAACCCATACAACTGGTCTTCAAATGCACAGACAACTGATGTGAAAAGGGTCATAACCAGGTCCCTTAGCTTCTTCCTCTAAGACTAGAACAGGGATTGATTACAGGAAGCAGAAAACAGGAAAGATTTGCCTTTACATCAGGAAGGGTTAAAACCTAAATCTTAAAATTCAATTTGTAGAACTAGGCTGGCAGCTCAGATTTTCTGACAATTACTGTACTTCTGTACTTTCATCTCCACTTACAAAGAAGGAGCAATCTTTTATGGCATTTCTATGAAACAGGTATTTAAGTTTATATTTGTAGAGCTGGTGAGTTTCCCAAGGTGGGAGTTGTCATACAAATATCTACTGGCTGTCACAGGAGAACTTTTGTTCTTCTGAACCTTACTTTTCTTGAAGCTTCTTCTGAATCAATTCTGCTTCTTTTAACTTCTCATGGGCTTCCTGAAGCTCTTTAAACAGAGCACAAACTTGCAAATTCAGGGTTTCTACTTCACTGCCAACCTTTTAGAGAAAAAATAATGAAAATTACACATGGACAATTCAAGATAGCAAAGTTGCAGGCTAAGAGATCTAAGCAGAAAGTAGCGTTCTTTCTCTAGAGAAAACAGTGTAAGTCACTGTGCACTGTTACACTCTATACTCAGCAATAAGGCCCCATCTACAAGGCTTCACAATTACCAGTTATTCCTAAATATGGCAGAACCCCATTTTGATTGAACACTTTCATAAAATCCAGGTGACTCAAAGACAACACTACTACTGACTTTCCAATGTTGGCTAGAATACACCTCATGCAGATAGGAAGCACATCTACATTTCAAGAGTTCACAATTTAAAACACACGGGAAAAGCAGACAGACTTGGTGATTACTGCCACTCCTCTAAGCAATAGTTACAGTTTGCCAAAGAAACAGAAACAACTGATCTGTCCCTAGGTAGGCCTCCAGTCTGCTAGCATCAGTGAGCTCTTTTGAAAGAGGTGTGACAGCAGATGTAGAACAGAAGCAGCAGTTTGGAAGCAGAGAAGTAGAGGAGGCAGACTAAAACCTTGGACTTTCTCTTCCCAGTTACATCCTGCACTGGCATTACCCTTTGCATTCTAGTTTCCTCCATTCTTGTTTCAGGCAGAAAGCAGAGAACACAGAAGTTTTTATGCATGGTAATTTATTTCGATTACACATGAAACCCCTCCAGCCAACTGGCACTCTCCCTATGTGTACCAGTGCCTCCCACACCACACGCGTGAGAACCACAGGACTGCAAGACTTCAGTTCTTGCCTTTTTGAATGGGAAAATACAACCACAAATGGTAATGCCATTACCACGCATTCATGAATCAGCTTTGCAAACCAAGATGATTTCTAGTAAAATTCTAAGCAGTTTTGTTGTGAGTTTCTGGCCCTTTCATTTGGCCTTCAGACCACAGGAAGATCACTGAAGGATCCTAAAGACAGGCGAAAAACAAGAGGAGGAAAGAAACAGCAGCTGGGTTCTCCTCCAACCCAAGACACAAAGAACACTTCAGAGTTTCAATTGTTAAAGTATATGCTCACACTCTAGAAGGCATGAAACCTTTGACTCCTGCTGGTTTGAGTCTCTGGAGATGCATCCTGGAGCTTTCCTAAAGAAACATCGGAATCTCATCATCACGCTAGCATCAGTTTAATTGTCTCTAGTACTGTAATTTTCATTGATAACATCTTATCTCATCAAATGGATGGAAAGCCCAGCTTGGGAATGAGCTGGGTGATTGTGGCTAAAAAGACCATGTGTATCAAGAGTGTGCTGCTGTCCTATTTCCTTAAAGAAAAGCTCCAGTTCTCTAACAGGGAAAGCCCAACACCTCCCCAGGCAACTGAAGCAACAGAAGTTGCTCATCCATGATGACCTGTGAAAACACTTCCAGCTTCATCTCCAAGCAGAAGTGTGGAACACAGCCAGTGTCACTGAGAGGCAGACAGAACAGTCGTCTACTGACAGATGTTGCCAAGGACACCCTCCACAAGCTGCCCAACCTAATATCATTTGCCAGTCATACCAAGCAAAAGGGACTGAACATAGTGGTGTAAACACTCGCAAAGCACATTGCACTATGCTTTTTGTATCGCAGAAGCAAAAAGAGATCATTCTACCACCATAACTGCAAAACAAGCCACAAAATTATTTTATGCAGCAGTCCAGCTAATCCAATCACACTCACAGATGAAAGCATTGATTTTTATAAGGTGATGGCATTTCAATTTGCAGAAAACTAGACATGAGTAGAAATTGCCTTAACAGAAACTGTGTCAACAAATGAAACCATGTATCAATGGCAAGAGTCTGACTTCCAATAAAGCTGGACTGTGAATTCTTGGTCCCTGGTGAAAGCCATCATAATTCAAGATATTTTACCTAACTGGGATACAATCAATCCATGCTTCTGGAAAGCAAGTCTGGCAGCCTCAGTGAAACAAATGCTAACCCAACTGAAAAAAATCCCATCCCACAGTAGAGACTGTCTCTCCCCAACACCCATTTCTTAGCCTGCCCAGGAAAGGAGCAACACCTCAGTCATAGCCTCCTAGATCTCTGCTTCTGGCAAGCTCGGAAGCAGGGTTCCAGGGAAGGCAGAGAAGTAACTGCAGTGGTGCTTTAACATGACTCAACTCGGCAGACCTGGCTGAGGCTAGTGTCCAGCTGCTGTTTGGCAGAGGATGTGCTCTAGCCTCTTCTCCATCAGCCACTCCTCACTCTCCAAACAGAGCCAAAGCAGGTTTGAAAAACTTTTCCTTCTCTCCCAGGATGTCTTCAAATGCAGAGCCCTCAAAAATGGTCCACACTGCACCCCCACATTGTTTCATTAAGGATCTATGTTTTATGATAGGAGGTGCTAACATGAGCTCCACTGACAAGAGCCCTCTGAAGACACCCAACAGCATATAAATGGAAATGACTGCCATCACAAGCATGTAACTATGCTGACCTCAATATCAGCACTTAGATGAGGAGCATCTGGCTCAAGCTGTAACTCAGGCAAAGTTCAGATAAAAATACTGGAAAGAATTAACTGAGACATCATCTGCTTTCTCTAGAAAGGACATCTCTTGGCCTGCCTGCAAACTGGTCTTGTTTAAGCCAGCCCTGCCCTAAAATACTTGTCCTGGCCTTCAGAAGGGCTCATGTCGTCAGCAGATCCTACAGCATATTTTCTAGCCCCACGCAGCACCTCAGATAACCCACACTGCCTCACAGACAGGCATTCTTAGCTGCCCGTATTCTGCGGTTGCACTGAACCTGAAGGGATCTCCAATGCTACGGGAGCTTACGCTTACCTCACACAGGAACGCCTACAACAGTAAGCACATAAAATTAGGTGTCTGAATCTGGAGCCAAATCCCACCCCCAACATCCATTCAAACCCTTAATTGAAAACATCAGGGCTGAGTTTGCCTGGAACTGCGTCTCAGTCAGAGAGTTATGTGCCACCATTGTAACACATCTCACCAAAACCATGAAAAAATTACCAGGTGGCATATAAGCTCCACATTTAAAGTCTGTTTTACAGTATGCTGTCACTGGATTCTGATCCAAAAGCTGACCTAGCCAGCAATGTGGAAATTAACTTAGTCTAGAAAACTTTGTGGAGCTGGCAATGAATGCAGCTCTGTTTAGTGGGTATTGCCATTACCATGTGATGCACCTGCAGTTATGCCATGCTTCCCTAATTCTTGGCCATCAATCTCACCCCTTTTTGGTGGCTGCTGTAATTTGGGGCCACTTCTAAGATACGGATTGGAGAGATCGGAATTCATTTCCATGCCCTGTGCAGGATATTTGCCCCTTTCTCCATGAGTTCAAGTGAAAATCTAGGTCTTGAGGTTGTCGGCCTCAACAAGTAAGACGTATGTTGTCAAATCTCAGCTCAGGAGGACAGGTACTTACAGCCTCTGAACTCTCCTCTTCTTCCCGTTCAGTTTGTGTTCCACTCTCCAGGTTGCTGGTTTCCTTCTCCAGCTTTGACAGTCTGGAAAACAGAAAGAGCCAATAATGATGGATTTGGCCCATACTTAAAGTGAGATTGTGACTATTCAAGGACTTCATGCAAATGATGTACTCTCTAACACCACAGCCACAAGCGAGAGGCAGAGCTGAAAGCACAGGCATACAGGAAAGCCTGCACAGTCATGGGGGTTCCTGAAGAACACAGGACACCCAGCACGTATACTTAAATGGATGCATAAGCCTGCAGGTGTGGTGAATGACAGCAACATTCAGTCCACAGTGATCGAACTTTGGTACAGCCCAAAACCACTAGCCCTTTGGAAATGGGTCAGTCTGTTCACTGAATCCAGTAATTAACATTGTCTCTATTTTCCTTTGATATTTTCAGAGACTGAGATTTCTAAGTATTATTTGGCTATGGCTCATTACCTCTTCCAGGAAGGCCACACAGAAGCAATTACCGTGACACCAACCTTTCACAGCAGGTAATGCCCAGGAAGTCCTACTCGGTCTCTGCAAAGTGGGGATTTGTAACAGCTACTGCTTAGGATTTTCCATGCCTGAACAGTCACGCTGATTTATACCAATATAACTGAGCTGAGATGGACCTTCAGGCAGGTCTCCCTGGAAGAACTCTCTCTTAGACAAGTATGGGATGAAACTTAATTTAGACATTTCTAAGGAGCTTTTCCAGGCTCACACATTGCTAAATGTAGCCTGCCAATATCACGAAGGGGACTGTAATCCCCATTTTATATATAGTGATTTACTTCAGGCCCCACATGCAGATGATTCACACAAAAACAAATAACTATGGAGGAGTGAGTAGAGAGAACATCCTCAACTAGTCATCATATCATGCTCACACAACCCAGGGGAAGTTTGAACCCAAGAGGGAGGAGGTAATTTGTCTTGATCTGTGGTGCTATAGAAAATAATAATAAAACATAGACACTCTTTTGCCCATGGAAGAGAACCTGTCATTTATCCCTATAAGGCCTACCACAAAAATACGTCATTACTACTGAGTGCTTGTGAAATTCTCCATCCAGGTCAGTGATATTTCAGCTTGTTTCTGATCTGTCACAGGCTTGGTAACTGCAGCAGTCCTGAAAAAGAACAGCTCCAAATGTTACAGTGCATCTATTTCATACCTCTGTTTGTGATCCTGCAGCTCCTTCTCAAGTTTTTCCCTCTTCTGAGTTTCATTTCTGAGGCAGCAGAGCAGCTGGCTCACAGTTAGCTCTTCAGACTCCAAATTCTTTGATTCATCTGCAGGTTTGTTCCTGCAAAACCAAACCAGATGTAAATACGAACAGCTACGATACTAGAGTACTCCCTTATCCCTAGTTCCTGGGCCCAGACTGAGAGGCCACCATTCCAGTGCTGAAAACCAACGTTCTGAGCAAAGGGCTCATTCCCAAGAACCAAGACCTGCCCACAAGCTGCTAGCCACAGTCTCCGTGCATGCAAATGCAGTCCTTGCTTTGCTCAGACAGTCCCCTGCAAGCTGAGGGAACCATTTACTACTCAAGCAAGGAAAACAAAAGCAGTCAAGACAATACAAAACCCAGTGCATTTATTCTGACCTACTTTGCAGCACCGTCTGCAAAGTGCTGCTGTCTGTACTTTTTTTTTTTTCTCCAATGAAACATGCAACATTTCTTATCTCTGTCTCATTGCTTTCCAGGAAAAAAGGCACATTTCACTAAAAATGGTCATCAGAAATGTTTTGGGTTTGTTTTTTTGTTTTTTGTTTTTTTTCAGAAAAAAGTCTCTTCAGTGTTTCACCTCCCTCATATTCTATAGCTCTCTTCAAAATTGCATTATACTACTGTAGAAGCGAACCAAAACAAAGAAAAAACTATCTGAAAAATAAGGTCAATTCATTCCCTGGTGATACAATACTGTATTCCATTCCCTCCACTCTTGTGGCCATCTAGACAGAAAGTCAAAATCCCCTAACTATATGGTAAGATAGGTGGGCTATAAATACTGTACATTTCAGAAGCTCAGCTGTAAAACAGCATGTGTTTCAGACTCTGCTTTTGTATTTCAGAACAGAAAGTAAAGCATAGTCCTCTATGTGCTCTTGAGAGCTAGAAATCTTTGGTAAGCAAAATTCAATACCCCAAAGACAGTGTTCAGCCAGGGTATTTTAAGTAAATAACTTTTATAGGGATTTTTAGTGCACAGTTCTACTCTTACAGGAATAAACCCATCCTGAGTGGATCACATTTCTCTGAACCTGTTAACAGCACCAGTCTAAAGTTTCAATGCTGTACAAAGACACATGGTGACACAGGAAATATTTTAAGAGGTACATGTATCCCCTGTTCTTGTAGATCTAGCCCAGACACTCATCAAAAGGTAAGCAAGTCCCACAGAGAATGTCTTCGCATAATCCGAGTGTTCTCACAAGCCACTGCTAACAACAAGCTGAATACTTGCCACCCAGTCTGCAGTCAGCAAGTCTCTCAGTTTCATCCATCGCCACAACTTTTTTTTTTTCCTTCCTTCAACTTCTTAACTACATGCTGAGGGACAAGTTTTCTATGTCATTACATTAAAAAGCTGTTCTGCCTTGCAGTGACGTAGGGAGTCACAACCCTACAACCCATGGAGCACAGCTTTCTGGCCTGCTATGCCCTTAGCATTTTCCATATCCTTTCCTCCCAAACCCAAAGACCACAGAGTAAATAAGAGAGTTCAGCCACAACCATCTAGCTGCTAAATTGGGCGGTATCCAGAATGGAAAGTTTCACAGTATCAGCTGTCTATGTCCACGAGGAGTAAAGGTTCAGCTAGGGGCAAGAAAGTCCCTTGTGCCCTGGAGCTGATGTAAAGATCAAATTTTAAGAAGTCACCTAAACAGAATGCTGGTATCTTAGGCCTAATAACCTGAAAAATAAGGACTATGTTATTGCACTGTCTGTCTGCCCCACCGCGATACACTTTATACCAACCACACACAAACAGAACAGACAGGTTCAGAACTGAAAGACCACAAGACTTCTGATTCTTACCAACATCATTATAACTGGGTAGCGGACAGATACTCTATTGGATGGTCACCAGTGACTAGAAGGGAGGGAGTCCCTGCAGCTTTATCTCTTTATCTTTTCTGCTCTTTATCTTTTCTGTTTGGCCTCCCTTAAAAGTCTGAAAAATTGGCTACTCAGCACATACATAAATGCTTGGCCAACTGGCCAGAATATGCACTCCCTCTTGTCAGGTAGTGAAAATTGGAAGGAAAAACGCCAGGGAGCTGAGGGTCTTTCTGACATGGCAGGAACATAGAGCTACTGCAATGGAGAGCTGCAAGGCCACAGAAAAATAGGATTTTCTAATGCGCTCCTCATAGAAAATAGTTCCCTCACACTGAAAACAAAACTCACTGCAGAAGTCTGAATCACACACACAAGAACCTACATACACGTAGACAGCAATGTTACTGGTCATTTCAGCGCTATTCTCCTGATGTTCCTTTGCAGTTCTATTTACTTCTCCTTCCTAGGAAAGAAAAAACACTATTAGCTTGGTATTTGGACTAAGCAGGACACACTTTTATTTACTTAAGGAATGAAGAAAAAACAGGGAAAACTACAATCATGGCAATAAAATTAAACCACAAGAGTCCTACAGATCAGTTTCATGTTTGGAAATTCTTAACTTTAACACTTCACATGTCTTTCCCTGTATCTCTTCTGGACAGAGAAGAGGAACAACAATGAGATTTGGCCTTCTCGTTTCATCAGCAACTTCCATGGCCACTCTCCCATATAAAGATGGCTGGGCACCACACAGCAACAGCCAACATCACTGCAGGTGACTTTAAATATAAGCCTTAAAACCACTCTCCTGCCTCCCAGAGAACCACTCTTCATTCCCACTACAAAACTCACTCCTTGATCTCTGTATCCCAAAGGAGAATCTTTGTAGCAAAAAAAGGAGAACGCATCCTTGAAAGTTTCCCGCGTCTGAAGTTTTCTTCGACAACTCCAAACAAGTTTTAATTAAATTCTCTTAATTTCTTGTTGCACTTGTACTTTCCAGAGAAGGATCTGCTATTATGGGGATAGTGCAGACCCACATTTTCACATTTTGCCTGTGAAGGTTTTTCAGACACAAGAACAGCAGAAAAAGTATGTTTTTGTGCCCCTAGGGAACACTCTACAGCTTTGCACTTGGTTTTGTTTGCCTGCATCTTTATGTATCTGTCAACAGAAAGTGAGCCCCATTCTCAAAAGAAAATGGCCCCCTCTATGCATAGGTGTTGCCCCTTAACAAAACATAGCACAGACGTTCCCAGGAATTCCAACTAAGATAAGATTCTTTACATTTTGAATTACTTGTTGTACCATGCTGTTTTTTTCAAAGAACATTTTTAGTGCGATGAAGGCTACCTACGAAAATTAATTTACTCTGAGCACGAAAGTGGAAGGACAAAAATTAACTGCAAGTCCTTAACCACTACATCTTGTAACGCACCTGACGCTCCACGTCAGGTAATCCAAGAGACCATGCAACTTGTCTCCCAAATCCACCACGCCTGTACCTTGTGTTACCGCTCTTGCTGGCAGTTTGTTGTTCCCTCTCAGAGTGGCATAAAGTCTTTGCATTGACATGGACACAGACTCACCCTTTCTACTAAAGGAAGACAGGGTGCTAAACACCTCACTGTAGAACGTCATCAAGTAAACACTGTCACTGTAATTACACTCAGACCTGACTTCCTCATCATTTAGCCTTGTACAAAAAGAAAATTAGGTTTGCAAAAAAAGGAGGACAAAGCTGGAACTAAAGTTTCTGGCTGCACGTCACTGTGTTCTTTTTATTTCCCTTACTTACATTCATCTTAATCTCCACAAAGGAATCCTCTGCTGAGGAGATGTTCAGCTTGACCTGCAGTTCTGAAATGATGGCGAGCAGATCTGCCTTCTCAGCCTGGAGCCGCTGCACCTGGGATTTCAGCTGCTTCGCTTCCTTCTCGGGAACCATGCAGCCCTCCTGGGATAAACAAACCCTGCATTAACCAACCAGAAAGGAAACACCAGCCAAGGAGCTCAGAGCCTGAATGTAACAACGGTGTCATGCATCCCTTCTTCTCTGTTTAGGTTTGCTGGAAAAGCCCAGTGTACAGATTCCTACACTACTGTTGTGGTTTAACCCCTGTGAGCAACGAAGCACCAGACAGCCGCTCGCTTACTCCTCCTCTTCCCCCCGGCGGGACAGGGAGGAGAAATGGACAAAAGGCAAAACTCGTGGGTTGAGATAAAGACAGTTTAACAGGAATAACAAAATAATACTAATACACTGATACTACTACTACTAATAATATATAAAACAAAATGCAATTCCTCACGAACTCCACTCGTGTTGAGCAGCCAGTCCTGGAAAGAGAGCACTCTGGTCCAGAACAGCTGATCCCACGGAGAGAGTGAAGAGACAAGAAAGGCAGGAACGCCCAAAGGCCAAACTACCGAAACTAACCGAACAGAACTGAACCAGAATGGTTCTGCCCAGAACGGTCCTCCCAAACGGGACTGCTCTGACGAGCCATAAAAGCCGACTCCAATTATTTACAAAGCATGACGCTGATGGTATGGAATACTCTCATTGACCAATCTGGATGTCAGTCAAGGTCTGTTCACCTATGCCCTGCTTCCTAGCTGCCCCACGCTGGGCAGATAGGAAGCTGAGGAAGACCTTGGTTTCCTTGGTAACGGCTAAGATATCAGTAAGTTCTTACATTCCTTCTCAAACTAAACCCAAACAACGACCTTGCTAGCTATGAGAAAGAAAAGTTTCTAACTGCATGAAGAAAATTACTCCATTTCAGTCAAATCCCCACAACTATGCTTTGGTCCACTAGAGAGCAAGAAGTCTAAACTGTGAAACCAAGTTATCAAATGACGAGCATCACACTTCTGGAAAACGTGGGCCTTGTTCTCTGAATGCACAGATAATTGGGATGTAAATCTCTACCTGAATGTGTGCCTCTCATTGCCACATAAGGGCCCTGCCAACCTACAGAATCATTGTCCAGAATTATTGTATTTTTTCACCCATAACCTTATTCCTTTTTTTCCAAATCTACCTAAAATTCTAGAGAGAAAAGACCAGCGGACCGAGACCTTTTTCACACACCCCACTTTCAGCCTTTCCCCACCATACAACTTCTCTGTACCCTATCTCCACATATAAATCTCTCCCTGTATCCCTGACCTTCACACAAAGTCCTATATCCCTTCCACAAAGCCTTTTTTCCTCAGAGATTCTCCTTAATCTCTCCTTCCAATCACGACTGTCACCTTCACCTTCTGCCTCTTCCCTTTCCCCTCAAAATCCTGTCTTAAGCCTCTACATAACCAGGAAGCCTCATTTTTTTCTCTCCTTTAAATGCCTCTGCCAGTTATGAAACTTTCCCTGTGAGTTTGTTGCTTCCTCATTTTGTAATCTGAGCCTTCCACATTCTGGCCATGCCCTTATTACACCACATACCATCCATGTAAATTCTGGACAATTCCTGGAGTCTGAACTACATTCTAATCTATCATTCATGCCAAATCTCCAAACTCTTGCTATGCTGACAGTGCCTCTCACCCTGCAGTACCACCCTACCCACCTGACTTGTCTCTGATTTCGTGCTTATGCTGTAAGAGGATGCAATTAGTCAGCTCCAGTGAAGAGAGAGCCTTACAGCAACCTGTGCTAACAGAGGTACGGTTTTGAGAGAAACCCTCCTATGAGTGCTGGTTTATCACTAAGGGAGGCAACACAACACACCTGTGATTTACTTTGAGTGAAACAGAGATGTCACTTAATGGTAGCAATGGACTATAGACTACGTCTGTTAACAGTGAAACACAGAGGTGAGGGAAGTTAGACTAATTTTAAATTAGTCTTTCTGTTAGAGGAAATTTTTTCATTTGCTTTCTAAACACTTAAAAAAAGAGAATTAAAGTAGAACTAAGGCATTCAAAAGAGAGAATAATTTTGGCTCACATGACACTGTCAGCTTGAAAACCACAATCAGCAATGAAAATGTTGCTGTTTAAATTACTGTTACCACTGGCTGCAAACTGCAAAGAATCACAGAAGAACCAGGGCTTACTCTATGAAGCTCTTGAAGTGAGATAAATATGTTGAGTTACTCAAGCAGGTTGGATCACTGTCACTAACAGCATGCCAGTTCAAAGTACAAGAAGTTCCAAAACAGGTAGAGGCAGAATAAATCCTCTACTTCCCCTTACAAACTATTCCAGATTTACAAAATTCTGACTTTCCTTGACAATCCTGAAGCACAACTTTTAGACTGTAAAGATTGTGTAAGTCATACTTACACAATCACATTATTTATACGTGACTTTCGTCCCCCTTGTACCTTTTGAACACATTGGTTGATTTTGATTTACATGCTGAAAAATTTCTTGCAGAGTTTCATAAAATAGGCAGTCAGGAGAGGAAAGAAGAGTCTACCAGTGACTCTGCTGAGAAAAAGGGTCATGCACTCATCCTTCATCAGGCAACACAGAATCCACATGGGTCCTGGAGGTACCATATATCAGGATGCATCAGTTTGGCTCTGATGAAACTTCTCATTAAACACCTCACATGACCATGTGGCATACAAAGCAGGTTTTATTTTAATAGGCTTTGTCCATAGATGTCTTCAGTGCCATCTGCAAAATGTTGCCTGGCTACTAAGCAATCACCTGCACCATCAGAAATGATGTGTTACAGAGCCAAAGGTAAGACACAGGGAGAACGCTCGGTCAGACTCAAATGGGGCAGCAGAAATACAGATTTAATCTGACCTCAGTAAAACAGCTTTAATAAAAATAGATAGCAGGTGTTTGTTTTTTTTTTCTTTTTGCTTACATGTCAACTTCTCCTTGGAAACACAAATACAAAAGAATTAAACGATCATGAGAGACAGATAATCTAAGGACCAAAGGAAGGGATAAAGTCTAGAGATAGCCAACAATAAAAAAAATAATGAAGTTAGCAAAAAATTTTAATTTCTTATGCCAAGAATGTTAAATTATTATTCTTAATCAAAATGTAAATTATCTCACATGTGGCACAATTACTACACTCTGAGAAGACTCACTTCATAAAATAAGTCAGGCCAAGACCACTTGTTAGAGCATAAGGATAAAAATGGAGACGTTAACACATCTCCAAACCTCCCAGTGTGCTGAAGTGACACTAACGTTCCAGACTTTCAATTTAAAGTCATGTAAATCCAACAAATTCCTTATTTACCATTTCAGCTCCTTCTTCTCTTTCCTTTAAGCTCTGAAGTTGTTGCTGTAGCTGTTCATTTTCAACGCACTTGGCTAGCAAGCACTCCTTAGCCTCCTTAAACTTTAACTCATAAAATTCTCTTTCTTCTTTCTGCTTCTCTCGCCAGACGGAAAGTTCCTCATATCGGTCCTTCATAGCTTGGTTATGCAGCTTCATGGCTTCTAAACAATTGCCAGAGACAAGACATTGATTCACATTAATATTCTGTCCATGAAACAGCAGATTTCCTCTGCAGTGAGCTCGGCATTCTTCAGAGGGTTAGCAACAATTAAGTATGAAATGTGAACTTCTCCTCATGTATCTTAAATACCAAACTAAAGCTAAACTTATTCTAATTTGGTAGCACTATAATAAATAGCATCAAATACATTGCCGAAATCCCATGCCCACACTCTCTCACTTCTTGACTTATTCCTAAACCAAGAAGTACAAGCAAGAAGTCTTGTTCACAAGAGGTACCTAGTATCTTGCCGCATGTGTTATTTCCATGGTCAACCCAAATGAAACTACAGAACTGAGATTCTGAAACTACTGAGGCTTGGTAGGGAAACAGACATCCTAGACTGGTAAATTACTGCATGAAAATGGATGCCATTGAATCAAAAGTCTCAAATATGCCCAACAATGCTCTACCTGAACATTTGGTGAAGATTTGATTGAAAGTATTGAAAAAATATACCTGACAACTTACAGTAAAGTCAGCTCCCCCCGGCTGGGAAGCATCTCCCGTACGAGATTACATTACATGTATGTAATAAAGTCAGTGTGTAAGAACATCGGTCTTACTATTACAAAATGCTTACAAGATTTTCAGGCAGAGTCAGTGGAACTATTTCAGACTTGCTTTTTTTAAAGCAACAAACTCAAAGCCAGTTGCTTGAAAATCTTTTATATATTGTATTCTCCAGTAATTTCCATTATGTCCTGATATAACACTTTAAACTGCCAACAAATTCTTCAGGTTATGTAAATAAAGGTAGCTCTGGAGAATGACTCTGCAAGGTATGAGTTACACCAGCTGTAAATATGGTCCCGAAACATTATCTTATATAATATAGGACCTTTTAGCAAAATACCAGAGGCATTTCTAGAAACAACTTTCCTGCCAGATACCCATGAGACTCCAACTTGGACTAGGTGCAAAAATGATTCAGGTGGAATTTAAACACACTAGTGTAAAAACACAGAACAGAAAACACGTGACTCCATGCTCTGCTGCCATATAAACAGTGAGGTACCTCTGTCCTTTACACAGAAAATTCCCAAATCCCTTAGGTTTTGCTCTGTCCATTAAAAAAAAAAAAAATACACACCAAACACCTAAACTCCTGGGATCCAGGAGCAAAGTTCTCTTCCCTGAAAGAAGAACTCATTAGGCATTTTCAGTGAAACCTACTGGTTTCTCCCAGAAAGACCCAACCATGACCACCACTTCCTTTTGTAGTACAGAAGGTGCAGCCACATCCAAACGTTCATAGTCATTACTACACACAGTGTAGGACAGCCTGCTCTGATTCCTCTCTGCTCGAGAGGATGCAGCTCCTTTCAGACAGCACCCTAACACAAAACTGCTCTGGGCACTGCAGTACCCAACCCTCCTGACGCAGCTATGGGT
>Ga0181612_139947_pt1 | contig 17709 bp, 7 predicted proteins | sample HoacroProtozoa21_FD_119630 | JGI IMG/M metagenome (GOLD analysis project Ga0181612, IMG submission 119630) | Hoatzin crop microbial communities from Cojedes, Venezuel. Combined Assembly of Gp0051906, Gp0051904, Gp0051908 | reverse complement strand
TCCCACCTCGCAAAAAGATTTCAAAACATATAAAAATTGGCACTTGAAAACTCCCTTTGGGAGGAGGAGCCAAGCGAGAATTTTACCTGACGGATGGGTCGACGCGCCTGAACCTCTCTTCCCCCCCCAAGAAGGGACGCCTTTTTGGTAAGAGTCGGGCCTCTGACTTTGTTCCCTGGGAACACATCGTTAACTAAAGCGCTAAACTATTACTTTGACCTCAACTTTTGTAGACAGTGAATTTATCAACGGCAATTCCGAATCTGTGATAACTGTCGCTTGAATAAATTACCTACTGCTTCAACTTTGCGAAACTGTTTCAGTGAAAGTCCTTGAAAGGGCTTTGGCAGGCTAGTTGAATATCAGACTCCCCTTACCCTCCCTTTTAACGCGACACCCCACCATCTGTAATCTTGGGTAAGGCCTGTTAGAGGTACATTCCTGTCTATTCCTTTTAGTATTTGCTTATGAGTATTATGAACTTGTGTAATCCTTTCCAAAGTTTCTGATGCTGTCTCTCTCACAAAAGCACAAGTCACTGAATATTTCATATGACATAAACATCATAATTGGACAATCTGGATGTTGAACTCATTTTAGCTGCCTGAACGAGAATCCAAGTCTTTAGAGGGAAAAAAATATACAAACTTGATTACATCATGCACATGTGTGTACACATACACACACACACATATATATATAGTTAGATACATACATACAAATATGGATTCTTGTCACAATAAATTTATCATCTGCAAGGGAAAACCTTTACTGTTTGCAGTAGATTTATGCAAGATGTACAGACTGGAGAAGCAACAAAATTGTTTTACTTTCATTTTCTGTTCTGAACATTATCCTCAAGTTCTGAATTCTACAGCTAATGTTATTAGAGTTTCTTCTTTCAGTTTTGTACCTTGTTAACCTAAAAGTTGGCCTGAAATTCTCTAAATTCAGGTTTTTTCTTGTGAGATTTCAAGTGTCTCCTGATTATCATGTATTTATTTTATCTAAAAATGGAAAAAAGGCTAAATATTCTTAAGATACAACCTTATGAAATATCATTCCTGAATGATTATAATCCCAATAAAAAGAAGTATGACTAAGTGTTCTATTCCTGCTTTCATTAGGGTTCTTTTAAAATACAATCTTTTTCGCTGTAAGCTTTTCAAACTAGTGTCTGTAAACTAACTTCTGCTTTATCTACGTGATATTTGTACCACAGCTAACTTCTCCTTTGTTCTACTCTTCAGGCTATGTATTCAAGGTAATCCCTGTAATTACTCTTCTTTTAACTAAATCACTGACAATACACAAAGAAACCTGAGATTTAGCTCAAGATATTCACAGTCATGTATGGCTGAGAGTGGTATACTTTTGTTCTTCCTCCTCTGCTAATGCAAAGCTGTGGTTAGTCCTAGCATGCCACATATTGAGAAAAGGGAAGATTAAATTACTTGAAGAATGCACAGCACTGTTATAAACTACTTTAACTTCACCTTTTCAAGTATGTCTTGACCTGTCCAGCCAATTGCCAAGGACTGGTATAAGCACGACAGCATATGTGCTGAGTTTGAGCATGTGTTTTCTCTGCGAGTTCTCTGCATTTCCCTCTTCCAGTGTGATCTGCTGCACTTCATAAAAACTGAACTGGAATTTGAATTTTGTCTGACTAGTTGCTCCCTTGGGGCTTAGATTAATTTTGAGAAGCTATGCTTCTCCTTTGAGAGTCTCATAGCACAGGAAGCACACTGAAGCTTTTTTTAAAAATCTGAGTTAATATAAACCTTAAGTCAGGATTCAAACTGCATCTGCCTTTCTCTTTCTTTTTTTAATCTAGAAAAGGTTTACATATCTCAGTTGAAATTCTGGTGTATGTACAGTTTTGCTACATTTTGGTTTCTTTTTTAAATTCTATAATCTGCTGGCTTCTAAAACCCTGTGTGGATACTTCGAATATTCCACTGCATTTTTGTGTGCCCTTGCACAATTTGAGGGCTATCCTCAGTGCCACCAATAACAGACAAATCCACGAATTTGTTGGTTTCAGAGAAATCAGTCATTCACAAGGCATCATGTTCTGTTACTCCCAAGATTCCTGAGTTTTAATCCTTCCTCAAAACGTAAATATTTGCTTTCAGAGTGCATGCTTTGTGCCCTCTGCATGTGGATTAAGTCCAATTGATGAGTAGGTAGAAATGTATGTAATTTAAAAACTCCAATGATTAAACTGTAATATAAATTACATAAAATGAAAATTTTAAATGGAGTCATCTTCCATTTGACCGCTTAAAATCAGCTACCACAGGTCATCTGGAAAGATTTTTTTTCCCTCTTTAGGTCATGCAGAATGTGTTTTTATTGTCTGAATTTGGATAATATATTTTGTCATTTCACCTGGAGAAATTTTTCTTTCTCAGAAGACTAGAAACGCTTGGCTGTTGGCGTGTCCAGATAATATTATTGTTATTGTTTTGTAAGAAAGAGCTTAAAGAATTAGATATTTGTTTATCTTCTGAAGTCTTCAAAACTATATTGTTGCTAGATCATCATTTCCCACTGACTATTCTTATTCTAACACCATTTAATTTTAAAGCTATACTTTCATCAAATTGAATTGCATTGCAGGCATAAAAGTCCTTGTGTAACTGTATGAAGTGCTAGATATCTAGTTTAAAAAAAATGTTTGACTTGTTTCTCCTGATTTATAACATGTGTACTTTATCATGTCTTAAGCACAACTAGGCAATATTTCATTGACATCATGTTTGTTCTGCCAGTAAGCTTACTGTCAAACATTTGTAATGAGACACTTGCAAGTAATGAGATTTCGTTATTAAAGCTCTAATTTTTTTGTGCTGAGAGGTATTGTCTCTGATATGCGGAAACCTGAATATGCTTATGTATGCATGAGGTAATTATATTCATGTCAGCAGTCCCATTGAGTTAATGAGATTATTAACATGAGAAAAGTTGCTTCTATTTAGGTGTTTTCAGAATTAGATCATATTCTCTGTTTCTGTGTTTTCAAAATCTTAGAAGCTGTTTAAGCAGCTCTTTGCCCCCTGGATTTTCTCATTCCTAACTGTTAGACCTATATGTCACTGAGAAGTGGTATCCAAGTCCTTTAAGCAGCTTTAAAGATCTAAGCCTAATATACTTGCTACATGCCTATGCTAATGTCATCACTTTCCCTGTCTCTGTGCTGATTTTCATAAGCATTGCTAATCAGTACGACAGAAGAATGATTTTTTTTTTTAATCTCAGGAGTTCTTAGCCTGTCTTATACGTGGTCCCACATTGTAAAACAAAAAATCCCACCACGATTAAGTCCTTTCACAAAGAGTGTTTCTTATAAATATGTGATTTTTTTTTCACATGCATCTGCTGCTGGCAGAAGAGGGACTGTATGGCTCCTGCTGTGATTCAGTGTAGGGATTTTTCTGCCCTTACTTTTTAAGGAGGCCTTCCATTTCCAAATTGTTCTGAAATTCTGTGTTCCTTTTGCTGTCTGGATACTCATTCAGCATAATACACCCTAATTATGAATTCAAGGTGAAAGTACTTCATGATGAATTTGCAAACTGGAAATAATATCCAGTATTCTGCAATTACTGCATTGTGGAAGATCTATGCTTCAAATACCCATCAATATACTGAAAATCATACTTTTATTATTGGTGATAAAATAGTAAATTTTTTCCCATGGAGAAATTGTGCTCATTATTGCAACTTAGACAACAGATAAGAAAATGATGTCTCACCATGATACGCTAGCTTGCATCCCTCAATGGTCTGAAGATCAATGTTGGCTACTCTCTTATTTACTGCTTACAGATAGACAATTTGGTTCAATTTTATTTTCTTCTGCCTAGAGACAGCACAAAACTCCTTTTACCGTTTTCCCTTCATCAGCAAGGTCTCCCAGGTCTTTTTCTAGAGCCAAGGTTCAATAAGAAGAATTGCTCATAATGGAGGAGACACTGGTGAGGAATCACTTGCGAAAACTCAACGCACGCAGTTTCATGGGCCCTGATGGGCTATATCTGAGGGTACACAGAGAATTGGCCAATGTCCTTGCAAGGCTGCACTCTATTGTCTTTGAAAAGTCATGGAGATTGGGGGAAATCTGTAAAAACTGGAGAAAGGGAAATGTCACATCCATGTTCAAAAAAGTTCAAACGGATCATGCAGGGAAGTGCAGACCAGTGAGCCTCTTAGAAGCCTGGGAAAATCATTGACCAAGTCCTCTTGGATCATATTTCTGGGCACATGAGGAACAAGAAGGTGATAAGAAACAGTCAGCGTGAATTTACCAATGGCGTATCATGCTTGACTCTGTGACAAAATGGCTGAATTTCTGAATGAAACCAGTGGATATAATCTATTGCTATCAGTTTGGGATGTTATGTTACAGATGTGTGAATAAAGAGAAGAGTCAAATTTAGCTTGATCATTATAGCAGTTACTGGTTCATATTTTGCCTGGGGGTAGCTGAAAGTGAGATTCCTCAGATCTCTGTCCTGGAATATCTGCTGTTTAAAAAAAAATTTAATTAATGTGAACGAGCTGATAAGAGTACACACTCACCAAGTTCATGTATGACCTCAACCTGGGGGAATGAGTCAACACACGGGAGGGCAGGGCTGCTATGCAGAGGGATCTGACAGGCAGGAGGAACAGGTCAACAGGGAGCCCACGGAATTCATCAAAGACAAATACAAAATCATGTACTTAAGATGGATTAGCCTCCTGAAATATTACAGACTAGGGGCTCACCAGCCAGGGACCAGCTCTGCAGCTCTGGGTGTGAGAAAGTATCAGCCAGCAGTGTCTCTGGACAGCAATAAAGGTTATCATTGTGTTGGGCTGTATGAAGAAGGACGACACAAGGAGGAGACTGAGGGAAGTGATTATACCCCATTGCTCAGTATTTGATAGACCCTACCTGGTTACTAAATTCAGTTTTCAGTCTCTCAGCATGGAAAAAATTGTTTACAAACTTGAGGGGTTCAGGGAATGTCACTGGACAGTGGGGCTGGGGAACTCACCATGTGAGGAGAGGCTGTGGGGCCAGGACTGGTTCAGCCCAGAGCAGAGATAACTTCAGAGCACCTGACAGCAACCCAGTGCCTATGGGAACGGGATCGAGGGGACAGGGACGGTATCTTCACAGAGGTGCCTGTGGGGAGGAATAGAGACAGTGAAAAAACCAAAAATGGACAAGATCCCAAGTGGACATACAGAAAAAAATCACTCTAAATATAATTACATTTGAGGCGGTTTTCCAGGAGGGGTGGCAAACTGTCTGTTCTTGAGGATTTTCAGGAGTGGATGTACCTTGATACCCTGAGTACCTTGGTCTGGATTTTCAATGTTGACTCTTTAAGCTATAGAAGTTGTAGAAATCAGAAGCTGACTCTTCTGATTCTCAGATTAAAAAAAATTGTGGGGTGAAGAGAGGAGGGAGTAGATTGTTCTTAGTGGAAAAAAACACATGGCAGAGCATAGTATTCTGGGTTAGTGTTGGCTGATTCATTGACGTATAATGAGAATACCATAAAATAGAATAGTGTAAGTTGGGATGGACTTCTGGAGTTCACACAGTTCAATCCTCAGCTCAAAGCATGTCCAGTTAGATCAAGTTGTTTAGGACATTTCTGAGTCATAAAATTGACTAAGACAAGATGCCAAATACATAGTTTAAGGCATGAACACTGTACCGCTACCTACCAATGTTCAATAATAAATAAGAGTTCTGACTGCAGATGATGACAGTGAGTCATCATGGCCCAGTTTTGGATATCTATGTTGAGAATTAGCATTTGTGATCATACTGAGTCTGCATGGGACCCCACTGAAATCAATTCATCAATCAAAACTTCTTTGCAGGTTGGAAATACTTTATTAGACAAGGGCCTTTAGTCATAGATAAAGAAGTCAAATAAGCAGTTCCTGTCTCTGAAACACAACTTCTCTCTTACCGAAATGCAGCAGCAATTCTGATGCTTTATAGCTTCTTGTCAAACTTTTAAAATGTATCCTTTCAAATTTTGGTTATGCTTTTTGTATGTTTTTCTTCCTAAGAAGCTCCTGGACTAAAATTTTGTTCAGTGAAAAGGTGGCGGGCACAATTTATTCTACCAATAGTAGTGAATATATTCTATATTCCTCTGGGAGATTTTAAAGCCAACAGAAGAAATTACAGAAAAGATCTTTATTGGCCTTTGCAAGACATCAGATCTACCGATTAAAACAACAAAAGAGATACAGAGCTGGAGTGAAAACCAGCATTGAAGGATACCTTTCCTTTCCGCTCAGGAAAGAAATGAGCTTTAGGAGAGTGCAGGGAAAGATACATTCTAGACCTCCTGCAAGAGCCACGCAAAGGAACTTACTTGAACAGCTGCATTAGGAAAGCAATTAGGTCCAAGAAAAGTGAGGAAGAAGTCATGCTGTCAAGGTCATGCAAGAAAAGAGCAATTCAAGGCACATTTACACTGTGCAGTAAGATACTTGCACTTCTTCCTGGATAAAAACTAGTATCTTTATGGTGTTTAGCATGCATTCTGAGATAGCTTGGATATCTTTAATACTGTACTGCATTGCACGTTTTAACATTAGCCTCTGTTATTTAGAATTGATCTGCTGAGATCAGACTATATTGTCTGGCTACCTTCCATCTCTGCCTTTTAGTTTACACAGTTATCCTGAAATATCTGTAAGGGGTTAATTGAGTCAACACTGTGCAGCACTACAGGAACTGATTGCTTGGGCTGCTTTAGAGGCAATATATGAAAGATTTCCCCAAAGGCTGTGGCTTTCAGTTCGAAGCCCAGAAGAATGGAACTGCTGCTGTGAAGCAAAGAGGACTGTGTGAAAAGACACTCTAGAAGTGCCAGTCCCTCTTGAAACAGCTTCTTATTCCTGCTCAACAAACACATTTTTCAGCCTGCATACGTCTGGAAATTGCAGCATTATCACTCTGTCTGATTTGCCAGCTACTTGGGAAATAGAGGAATTAGAAATATTATTAAAAAATTTTTTTTTTCAATTGGAGGTCTGAATCTCATTAAATAGCATTTAAATCTACCTCTGCTATTATATTACCATTGCTTTATATGTAATTTGGGGAAAACAAAGAAAAAACAAAACTGAACAGAAAGGGATCTTTTCAGAAAGGGACCTTTTGATAATTTACCCTGAACAGTAAAAGTCCTAAGTGCTTTATGCTATTCACTAGTCAAAAATCAAGCATTTCTGCAGTTTACTTCTTTAGCTTCATGGATACTTCAATTCCTGGTCTTACCTTGTCTAAACATTGCAGATGATGGATGCATAGCAAGCAGATTTTTCCACATAGTAGTATCCATTTCTAAGTGACCATTATCATCTGTGTCAAAGATTAATAATTATGTGAAGGAAAATAGAAAATAAGTCAGATATCTTCAATCTAGACTTTCCTAATGAAAGTAATTTTTTTTTTTATCCTCCCCTCCCAGAATAAAAATATTTTGGCTAACTATTAAAAAAAAAATAAAGTGAAAGTACCTTCTTGGCCTGAAGCTGTTCCTGAAGATTGAGGTATAGTCCAAATTCATTACCTTGCCTTTCCCCTAACATCTCTCCAAGCTCAGCTCACCAATAAAATGATCTGACTTTGGTAAACTAGGGAGTCAAAGTCCTAGTTTAATGGAAACAGTGACTTGTCTTGCAATAGTCTGTAATGGATGACCAACATTACCAGCAATTTATGCCAGTTTAGGGATGGCGTGTGATGAAGGGCCCAAACCAATAATAATTACCAGTCTGGTTCACACTGATGCTATCAGCATGAGGCATGAGGAGAATCAAAAGGCTGCAGCAGAAGTAAGAAAAGAAATAGCAGTAGAGGGCTAGGGAGCAAGCCTTCAGAAACTGGGGAAGAAGGTACAGAAGATAAAAGGGCAAAGAGGAGCACAGTAAAGCTGTAGCTGCAGATGCAGCTTTCAAACCTGTAGGAAGTTTGGGATCGCTGATTTAAGAGAACTTAGAAACATGTGTCAAAGGATTTTACCATTTATTGTGGCTGCATGACTTGCAAAGATTAATGTGCTTTTAGTAGTCATGGCTAAATGTAGCTCAGGTAGTCGACTGGATTTTAAAATCTCTGCTACCAGTGATACAATGATGAGTGAAAATTCAAGATCTACAGGCATCTCATGAGTTTGCTCTATTTTCAAGGGTGACAAGAGAGTCATGTCTCACATCAGTTTTGTCTTTCAGAGGATTTAATGGGATTTCAAGCATGTACCTTAAACACTGATGTAAAAACTGGATGTTTCACTGACCATTTTCAGTTTTGTGTTATAGTCGGGCCTTGCTTTTAAAAAAAAAAAGCTCACGCAGACTTCTAACATCATGTTCCTAAATGTTGTGGATCATCACAAAAATCTGACATCTGCCCTGCAGAGTTTCACTTGTAAGAGATTTGCGGCAAATTATCCCTTTTAAATTTCTCTGGACCTGTTTTTTTGTGCACTCAAGGAAATACACCTTCCTTTCTTTGCAGCCACAGTAGCACAGAGCTAAGAAGCGTCTTCAGAAAACCTCAAGGACTGGTCTCTCTATCATTACTAGTGTTAAGGCAGGAGGTTCTTTTTAGCAAAAAGCAAGGGACCAACAGAGAAACTGTGTCTTCTTCATGACCTGGTAAGGGGAAGTCACTGAAATGAAGGAAAAGATACAACTGGACTAATTAATTTCCTTTGGTGTATTTGGCAAGATTTTCCTTCCTTTCCTTTTGCAGCAGCTGTACCACCTGCCACAGATAGAGACAGTACATGCAGACTAAGGAACCACTGAAATTTCTTTAGCAATATGGTATGAATAACAAGGTTTTCTTTCTTCAGCCTTTCCTTCATATTCACCAATAACAGCTTGCCGCGCCAAGCTGTGCTCTCTGCTCTCCTGCTCCCACTGATTTCCAGCACTCTGCTCGCCACTGCAACTGCAAGTTCAAGCCTGGGATGCTTCTGCTGTGGTTCTCTTTGCTTCTTGACTGGGACAGACAAAGGAGCTCATTAAGACTGCCATGCAATATATTAAAAAGTAAAAGCACTTCCAGTGTCTCTTTGCAATATTGTGAGGGATGACTCCTAGAGCTGAAGAATCCAAATAAAGTTAATATGGCTGCAAAACTGCAGTCCAGCTTTCTCTTCCTTTTTCTTCCCTCGCAGTCACATCAGGTGAAATTCTCCACTATCATGCATGCAGTAGGTTGAACTTGGAAAGAAAAATGTCCTTTCTAGAAGAATTTAGAAATGGAATGAAAATAAGTCTGCCATCATTGTATCATCCATCATCTACGTGCCCTTGGCGATTTTGTTTAGTCGTATGTCAAAACTAAGTGAACCAGAAGCAAACTGAGCTGAGCGAATAACAAACTGGAGTGAGAACAACAAAACAAAAGGAAGAAGAAAAAAGCCAGAAAGCTCAGAAAAACTTGCATGGGACTTCTTTTTCCACAATAAATTGTTCCAGTGTCACTCTACTGTTTCTAATCTGATTTGTTTTTCTGTTCAGTTCTTTTACCTCTGTTTGCTATTGAAATACTCGGAAAATGTCTAGATCACAGCACCATCCCTAGTCTCATTTTCATAGTTGTTAACACAGGAGATTGTAGATGCACTGAATTTATCCACTACAAGACTCAGTACTGTAAATGAGCTTTCAGAATCCTATCATGTGTAATTACAGGTTGTATCAATTCAAATGTTGCTTTGCCCTCACTCTGAATGCATACATGGTGAAGGTTTGAAAGTACAAAAGAGACATTTTCCCCAGATTTTTTTTCTTTTCCCCGGCATCGCTAGACTTCTCATGGAGAAGAAACTGTAAAGGGAAGTCTCTGAATCCCTCAACATTTTGTATACCTGTTCTTAAATACTAGAATTCCAGAGCCTCTTTTTTCTTCCTGCTGTTATCTTGACAGCTGACCTAGGGAACCAGATCAGTGCAGCTATCTAAAGGCACATGATCTTAAGGATGGCCAGTTCCCTTAAAGATCACTTCTTCTTGGAAAGTTTCATGCATTCTGCTTACTACCACCTCTTTGCTGCTGTCAACATCAATTCTGTTTTGTGGGAGCAATCCCAGTACTGCCCATCACAGTCTTCTGGTGCGCAGGCCAGACTCTCACTATTGTGTCCTACCCCAGGCAGGTTCTTGGTTAAAGAGTGAGGGCCTTCAAAGCCTCTTAGACTGCAAGAGAAAAAGCTCCCTGAGAGCAAAAGGTGTGTGCCTACCCTTTCCTGGTAGTGAGCAACATATTTGCCAGGGTACAGCCTACCCACTAGCCACCGACCAGGGAGAGCAGGTAGGGCTGCCATCCTGCCTTGCAATGACCTGAAATGAAAAACAGTCTTCCTAGTCTGCTGCCTTCACTGCTTTTGGCAAGAGCTGTGTTCTTCCTAGGCTGTCCTCTCTCTGAGGTCCTTTAATAGTAGGTGAGGGATCTTGACAATGAAGGCTCTTCTGAAGAAGTTTAAATTTGGAAAATGCAATATTTTCACTCTGGCTTTCCTGTGACGTTTGGTTTTTGTTGCTGTGAGGCTGCGAGTCCAGTGAGTGGGCTGAAAGGTAGTCATACTGAAATCTCTCACTAACTCCTCAAAACTTTCCTTTAAAATCTTCAGCAAAAACATCTAATTTCACGCAAGTGTGCGCATGTGTGTGTGCATTGCAGAAATATGCTGCTGGCCTGAGGGTGTTCAGATGGTTAATTAGAGGTCTTTTTTGAGTGACATTTGGTACCCCACTGCACAGACACCTGATGTATCCTTCTGTTAGTGTACCAACAGAAATACATAAATAAATATCTGAGTATAGTACTTAAAAGCAGTAACTGAATAATGCAAGAACTGGTATTAAAAGTGCTAGAAGTGCAACACGTGTGAAATCTCTTCCAGACAAGGCAGTGGAGGACTGGGAACCTAGTTTTAGTCCCTAATTCTGACAGAGAACCCATAGCAATCTGCACACGCCATGGGCCACTAGGCCCAACCTTTGTTATTTCTAATGGAAAAAGAGGTTTTGCATTTTTCCACCTGTATTGTTCTCTCCTATGTAATTTCAAATTCTCTGGGACAAGGGCTTGCATTTACCATATGTCTGTATGCTGCCTAGAACAATTGGATCCTGGTCTAGATTTGCCCTGTAGACATTCCCATCTTATGAACAATTCAAGTGTTGCTATTTTTTTAATAATTATTTTAATGTGATGTGTTCCCTTTAGGGAATTTATACTGTTCTTGCATTTCTCCTTCCTATCGTGGCTCATTCTTAATCCACTTGAGTTTCCCTCCCATGAGCAGAACATTCAAAGCCACAAATAATTACACCTAACAATGACATCCTCTTTTGCCTGCTGTATTCCTGTTTGTTCATTTTTGGGTTTTTAAGACTGTATGATCATGTCAAAAAAACTAATAGGTAGAAGTCAGTGGTTGCTAGCAGGAGATATGTACCTACTCTTGTCTGCAATGGATGAAAACAATTTATCTGTGTTAACTGTTGCTTAGTGACTTTTATGCTCATAGCAGAGAAAAACGCAGCACTCTGGAGCCTGCAAGTAAATAGATTTACATATTGTAGAGTCAGGTTACAGGGTTTTCAGGCTGCAGCTGGAATCAGTTCCTAAGTAAGAAATAACTACTTGGCCATTAAGCCTTAAAACATATGTCATCCTTGCATAGCAAATACCTTTTCCTTCAAATATAGAAAAAGGTACTCCCTATAATGAGGACATGTTCTGAACGAAATTATATATGGTTTGCATCGAGATCTTTAAGCAACAGCAAACCTGCTTTGCCTCTGGAGCACCAGAAGGGGCTGAACTCCGTATCAGTAGCTAAGTAAGTCAACAGGTTCTGGTATGGTGCTTTCACCTCCTGGGTTAACACAAACCTTGAGCAAGGGGGCAGTCATTTGCTGAGATCAACAGCTTACAAAGGGTCATAGATGGTCAGTCATCCATACATGATCTGGTATGTTTTTAAAGCCCACAGATTTTTCTTGCATAGCCCCAAACAGTAAATTCTCAGCATTGCTCTGAGAATGAGTGTGTAGACTTCAGTGCAGACTAGCAGAAAACTCAGAGAACAATACTTCAAAACCAGCACTATTCCTTAGATGAAATCTCTTTCTGAGGTGTCAGGAGCATTTCTGTCTCCTACAAACAGATGAATAAACACAAATAGCATCAACTAGGCTTCAGTGATGGTGCTTGTATTTCCAGTTGGTCTGTTTTTAACCAAGTGCCTGACGTGGCAGTCTGGTCCATGCAGAGGACATGGTACCACGTGTCGGTCAGCTTGCATTTGTGAGGCAGGACTATTTCTTGGTTCCAGCGGGATGTTATAGGTGAGAACATGGGGTCAGGGTCACTGTTTCAGACCCTTCCTAACTAATTTAAAAGTTCACAAGCAGGAGACTTTCTGCAAGGTTACTTTCCTTGAGCAAATGCAGAAATTTTCTCAAGATTTTCCTACAGGAGATCAGGATGAAGGCGACAGTTCCCAGGATCTTTCCTGTGAAAACAGAAGCTGGCCGTGATGATGGGGATCACTTTCCATTATGTTTGATTTCCTTGTTATATTATGGGTTGTAGATGTGTTTGAACTCCTGTGAAGAGAATAAGGCTAGACATTGCACAGGTTCCAAATGCTAAAGCAGGCACTAGAAACAAAAAAGAAAAGCATTTGTTTTCAGTATATGATGCAATATTTCACCTGAATATTTCTGTTATTTGTCTTCCCAGTAAAATATATTACCTGCTTGTCTGTTCTAGGAGAAATAATGTAATGTTGTCTTTTTTTCCCCATTTCATAAACTATTAGTTTTCAGTCGTTCAGAAAGATCCCTGTATACAATTTCACCTGGCTGCCACATATAGATAGAACCTATTGTTTAAAACGAAACAGGTGGTGATTACTTTCCACCCTGCTTATCTGAAATTTTCATACGCTATCACAAGCCACCAGATAATTCAGACTCCATGGTACTTATGAGGAGACAAATATCCCACTTCCATGACACATATGCTATTAGTTCTTTAGCAGCCTTGTGTATTTTTTTCCTTGATATTTGCTATTAGCATGCTTACTCCAAATGAGCAGCAGTCAGTTACCAGACTAATATTGTTGGTACTGACGTATAATTTGTAACACATTGATGACAACTTTGTTTGAAGAGGTAGGATAAATCAGCCAAAGGGGTGAAGTCAATACGCCTAAGTTACAGCCTATTAAGGCTCCATATGGATTCTCTCATTCAGAAGGAAAGCAACCGTCACTATAGCCTAATCCCTGAGAGATTTCAGCTCTACTGAACTGAAGCCATGCAACTTCCAAATTAAAGCATCTATACAGGGATTCAATAAATGCCTTACAGTGGAATTAACCTCTGGTGAAATAAAGTATTAACTTCAGTCTTTTCCAGAGGATCTTCATGTAGAAAAACACTATTGTAATTGTAGACGAAACCAAAAACAGCAGCAGAATTAGGCTTTCAAATGACTGCTGACATAAATGTGGTCAGAACCTGTCAGTCAGCAAATTCACAGTGAATACCATTGCTCCATTTTTAATGTTCTAAATTTGAAGTTTCCACAGAAAATCAAACTCAGCAAAGAGTGCTTTGCATTGCTTAAAATGATGAAGTTTAAGTAGGCTGAAACCAGTCATTCTGAAAATGTTTTTGACACTTCTTGTGTATCCTTATGGAATGAGGCTATGAGTGGTGGCAGAGGCACAGTCTTTAACACACCAGAATAAAAATCACACAACTACAGGGATAAGGACAAAAAAGTATTAATTCTGTGACTTGTAAAAGCTGTAGGGAATAAGTGCAATATTGTAAGCATTTGCCACCACAATTTAAAATGTAAACTACAAGCAATGCACGTAGTTAAACACATTAGATATTGCTACTCACTGACTGAGGTTTGAAGTTACTGAATTTTGTGTCAAGTCACTATAGCTTCCATTTAATTACAAATCTGCACATCCTAAAGTAACTTTTACTAGAAAAAGTCTAGAGGTGTGAAGCCATCAACAGGAGTTGGTTTTAAAAGTTAAATAGCTACATTCCAAGCTAAATAAAAAATAAATACACTTTCAAACAAGATGCAGTGTAATCTTTATTCAGACCCATTGCCAATGTGCAGTACTTTGGCACTTGTTTAGAGAGGATGATTTTTACGTCATCATGAGTGCAATTCAAAATGTGTCTATGCATATAAATAAATAATCTATCTGAAGTTCAAACTCTTCAAAGCAATAGAAGCTTTCGTGTTGCATCCAGGTGCATGCTCTACAAAAATAAAAATAAATTAAAAAACAACACCAAACAAAAACCTGTGTGAAGTAACATGGATTATACAAGGTCTTCCTCATATCACAGAAAATCATGTTTAAGTATTCTGAATTCTGACCTAACAAAATAAACTTACTTTTGCCTCCTTTGTCTACTAATGTATGATATTGGGATATTGTTGTAATTTTGCCTCAATTTGCAACAAAGAACCATGCAGTTACTCTCTCACTCCTTCCCCCTCCACGGTGGGATGGGGAAGAGAATCAGAAGGAAAGAAACAGGCAAAAATCTCATGGGTTGGGATGCGAACAGTTTAACAGAATGGCAAAGGGAGAAAAAAAACGACAATCAATAATACTGAGAAAAAGCATATACATCATGCAATGTTCTCACCACCCAATGCTCAACTTGCTCCTGAGTAGCAAAAATCCCCTCCCTCAGCCAGTTCATCATTTAAACACTGAGCATGACATCACATGGTATAGAATAGCCCATTTGATTGGCTGTTTGGGTCAGCCCAACCAGCTCGTTGTGAAAATTAAGTCTGTTCCAGCTGAATCCAGGACAGATAACCTAGGGTGGTTTTTTTCCATTGTAAAAATATTGGCAATAGGTTTTGTATGTTTTAGAACTAATTGAGCTACAAAGTGCTAGCAGCACTGTGTTCCAAAAAGTGATTAAGTGCCAGGAAGAGTCATTTTAACCACAGTCTGGTTCATTGCGGTTGCTAGCATTGTTGAGTCTTTATATGAGCTATACAGTGCCTCAACTTTGTTTAAGATATGTTTTGGGCAGATCACTTTCTAAACTCAGGAGACAAATGTGTTGTCTCAATTTATGTATATTAGAATTGGAGCTGAACTGCCCTGTAAAGTTGTAAAGACTTACTAGTCTTGCTGACACCCTTCAGAGCAGCTGGAGCTCAAGATGTGAAATTTGTGAGTATTCCAGAAAAAATACAATTTCTTTGTCAGAAGTCCTTTACGCTACCACACCGGGAATAAGTTACTGTGGGTGTCCAAGCAGGGATCTGCAGTGATTTGCATACAGCTCTGCTATCTCAGCCAGTTCAGACACCAGGGGAAATAATCAGCCATTGGCAGGCCATGGGACCTGGTGGTCTGTGATAGAGATGCCAGTCAATCAGTCCCACATGCCTGTGTGTTGAAACTGCAGCATGCCAGGAGCAGAGAGAGTGGCTACAGCTATGAAATCACTCACCATGAACTGTGTGAGGTGTTACAAGAATCCTGCAATTCATTTTGGTGGAAAAAAATTTGCACCATCAGTTGACCATATTGAACTTGAGTATAATCAGCTAAAAGCATTTTTGCGCTGCCCATCACTGCTCCATGGAGGGGATCCTCTGCTCAGCTGGGGCCAAGCTGGTGGCAGGAGCAAGAGTCTAGCACCCTAACGCATTGTTCCCATGATAACCAGTGCTCAGATGCTACACCAACACAGCTGCTCTGCCTCCGCAGACCAGGGCTGGGCTTTCCATGTGGTACCTACCAGCCACGCATGGCATATGTCTTGCCTAGAGATAGCTGCAGGATTTCTGCATGAAATCCCATCTTCCAGGTGGCATCTGAGAGCGCTTCTCAGGGCCTTCTAACTCCTGCAGACATGGATGACACCAGCCAGGCTGATAGCCCAAAGTCTGCCTCCAGCTATTCTTGAAGCAAGGCTTGGCTGAGGAGTTCTGGGCACCAGCAGCACCGTTGACTGACCTGTGCATTGTTGAGAGGGGAAGGTTATCACAGTCTTCCCGTAACCTCTGTGATGCTCTTTGTCCTGCCAGATTTTAACTTCGGAAGTAATGAGTTTTCATAACACTTTCTCTGTCACAAACAGGCTCTGCCTAACCTGTGACAATGCCTTTCTTTGACAGTAACACTCTCCTGCAAAGTTAATAGGAAAAGGTAACATGAACTGCTGAACTACACGCTAAAAATATGTGAAAATGCAGATTGTCATAGTCAAGGGGGAAAAATGCATGTGGTCTTATTCAAATGCATGTGTAGGCCTATTTTTCAGCCAATTTACTGGGTTGTATGGAAATGAACAAATAGGAAATTTGGATGTAACTAAACACCTTACATATGGCCAGAATTGTTGAGTCTATATTACTAATATTTAAATGATTCCTTTAATCATAAAAATATTTAAATTTCAGAACTATTGAGCGTTTTACTGACTGTTCTGCTGACTGAATTCTGCAACATGTTTAAAATTTATATATCTGAAAGCTGACTGGATAGAAGTATGAAAGAATGAACATTCAGGTCAATCTTTTAGGAAAAAAGATTGGAAATTTAAAAGCACACTGACAGGCACTATTGACTTTATCCAACGAGAGTACCAAGCAGGTAAAGCATGTCCACACAAAGAAATAAGAGCTGGTTTCATTCTGCAAAGTTGACCTAATGTTATAAACCTCATAACACTGTAATATTGTTGGAAGTTAATATTGAAATGTACAGCAGAATGTGTTTCCCTAGAAGTTAACAGACATATAGACTATAAGAAAGATGTGTATTCAAGCAGATTTTTGCTATTTATGAGGTAGCTCTGAAGAGGTTCTTCAATTTTTCATTGTTTATTTTTGGATAATGTGTCAAGTCCCTTGAAATTGGGTCATTAATGCTATTGAACATGTTGTGATAAATATTTCCTTTAGTAAGGGTTTTTTCTGTAACATATCGTAAATAGTTGAATGTCTGTCCGTTTGAGCATAGAATTACGTGGCTTAGCATTGCAAGGATTAAATATAATGAGCCTTGAAATCTGAGGACAGTAGCAGAAATAAACTGCTTTAGGCACAGTTTCCATGATAAATTGAGGCTAAACTGGGTTTGTTGGAGAAGCAACCAAGCTACAAGGAGATGAATTATCTATTAACACTCTCACAAGAAAAACTGCTTGGGGCAGAAGATTAAATACAATGTAATATATGATACGACAACAATTCGTAACACAAATGGAAAGGCTGATAACTATTGTTGCATTGGCATTTAGCAGTTTCCATTAGATAAATACTATTAATTGACTTGGATTTGATATGGTCATTAGCATATAGCCTGGCTCTACTTTTACAATCTTATTCATCAGGATTAAATCCAGTCAAGCCAGTAGCAGCACAGATTCACAAAATCACAGAATGGTAGTCATTGGAAGGGACCTCTGGGGATCATCTAGTCCAACCCCCCTACCAATGTAGGGTCACCTATAGCAGGCTGCACAGGACCTCGTCCAGGTGGGTCTTGAATATCTCCAGAGAAGGAGAATCCACAACTTCCCTGGGCAACCTGTTCCAGTGCTCCGTGACTCTCAGAGTGAAGAAATTCTTCCTCATCT
>Ga0181612_124581_pt1 | contig 17710 bp, 11 predicted proteins | sample HoacroProtozoa21_FD_119630 | JGI IMG/M metagenome (GOLD analysis project Ga0181612, IMG submission 119630) | Hoatzin crop microbial communities from Cojedes, Venezuel. Combined Assembly of Gp0051906, Gp0051904, Gp0051908 | reverse complement strand
TTTTGTTATCAACTCCTCTCCTAGAGATCCCCTTTGTCCTGGGTCATAACACAGAAGACAAGCTAAATGGCACCAATTAGACTCATTTTCCATGATGGCATTTCTGCCAATTTCTTCCACATTGCTGCACTAGCACTTTTGTCAGTTTTCCCAACACTGTCCTTAACAGAAGAATCAGGCAAACAAAAATTCTGCTATGACAATACCTCCACTGGAACTCAAGTTGTCCCTACAAAATTCCTGAACATAGACACATAGATTACCCAGAAAAATGAATCTTTGCATCTTTAACAGGAAAGGGAGATATAGTTCTCAGAGATTCTAAAGTGTGGGAGCCTGGAGGCACTAAAGGGCAAATAACAGCTCAGTCCATTTTCATTTATACCTATGGTTCAATAACAGTCACCATCAAATTATACCAGTAAATTTCAGCTAGAGTGAAATAAGGAAGTTGCACTTGCCAGGCTGGAAGAAGATGATGAGTATCATTGACACAGTGTATTTGTGAACAATATTCACAACACAAAAATCTCAAGATGGCCTCTTTAATGCTTTTGAGCTTGTGAGAGAACTGTGAGGGTTGGCAAATGCTTGTTCAGCTACCATCTTTACTTGGACCCTTTTCAGGTGGCACAGATTATCAGAACAATTAAATACACTGAGAAGGAAGACTCTAGGAACCTACAAGCTGGACCAGAACATGCACTTACCTTCCAGAGGATCTTTATTTAAGCCCAGCTGGCTAATAATGTATCGAGGGATGTCTGTTTTAATGCCTTGCCCCTCTTTAGCATGGCCTTCAGCTGCTTCCAAAAGATAGTAAAACTCTTCAGGATCAAATTCCTAGAAGAAAAGTAATCACCATCATCCCCTCTGTAGAAACTGAAGTCTTAAAGCGTAACATAAAAAGCTCCTTTGCTTCTTCAATTGCAAATATTTGACCTTTCCCTTATTAAAAACAATACCTCTTTATTCTACTACTAGGCTACTACTCTATTACGATTCTTACATGATGTAACACGCTGCAAGTAATGAAATTTCACACCATTATTTCAGAGCACTATTTTACAAAAACAGTAAGTTCTCTGCCCTCAAAACTTCCCATATATTCAGAGTGAAATGACCTATAACCAGCAGCAATAAAACTTTACACATAGAAGACTAGCTCCATGCAGTTGCCTGCATACAAAAATCCACTACTGAAATAAACTATATAAATATATTGCTATCCATTTGTACTTCTAAATGAAATTGTGAAGTAATTTTAATCAATATATATATGCACTATGTTCTACGGAAAACACAATCAAATAAATCACCAATTCTAGAATGAAGCCAAAACTTTAAGTTGCTGAAAACAACGTTTGAACTTCATTGATCCAATTGTTCCACATTTAGAAATGAAATACCCTCCTTCGGGAATCAACTATATTACAGCTATCATTTATACCACGCCTAATATGCAAGCCTCAGACAGGAACAAAAAAATAGAAACTCAAAACCCTGCCTACCCCCCAAGGCCCTTGGAAATACATTTATTCCACTATCTTCATAGATTATAAAAATAGAAAAGCATTGAAAGGAACAAGGAAGTTTATTAAAAGCTTTGAGTTTTTCCAAAATAGACTTTCTCTACCGGTATGAATTCATATCAAACCACCTTTCACACAATCATTATATTCTTCAAGATGTTTGTGCCAACCATACATCAAAACAGGTGCAGTGCCAAAATAGATACTTTTCATCACATGAATATGTATGTATGTATCTAAATACACACACATGTGAATTATTAGAAGCAACAAATCTATTTTCTGATCTTTACTTTCAACTCTGTGTTTCATTTTCTACGTACAAATGGAGAAAATTTTTTCCATATTTGGCAATAGCTCTTGGTACATGTGAAACTGCAAAAGCTTTATTCACCTGATTATCAAGTGAATAAAAATAGGAATTCACATGCCATGAACACCTGAGCCAAGATCACCATCAGAAAACCAACCTCATTACTGCATGTTATATGAAACTTCTCATGACAAAAGTGACGGATTTATTTCCTACAATGCTATAAACTTTCTTACAGAGGCTGAATTTTTCCACTTTTTAGACACTACTTCAGACAGATATTCTAAAATATCAGGCAATATTATTCAAAAGTCTCCAGAGGAACGCTATGGAAAAACAACAATATTGTTTCTGTGAGATTACAAGATTCCAGTGATGTTTACAGAGTAGGCTTAACACCTTACTGCATGAAAAATGTATTGTTTTGTGACATTCTGCCTAAATTTGTTCAAGCTACCTGCCTGTGCAGAAACATACTGTGCAGACTTGTTACATCGCAGTTTAGATTTCCTAAAGATCCTCTCTGAAGTAAGGACACTTTATGGAAGCTGTGCTGGCTTTCCCTGCAATTGCCACTCTGAAAGTCTCCAGCAGCACTCCTACCAGCAGGCCCAGCAAAAGGAGGCATACAGGATGCACAACAACTCTGCCTGAAGCATGGCAAGGCAGAGCAAGTAGCCTTGGATAAAACTCCAGGGCAGAAACTCTGAACTAAGTGAATGGAGATTTGAACTAGCTAGCTATAAGTGTAGGCATTTAAGGAGAACGAAGTAATGGGCAAACAGGTCACCAGGAGAGAATCTAAATTAAAAAGCTAAAATACAGTGACACTGGGGGCACGGGTAGGTGGGAGAGAGCCAGCAAGCATGGAAGGACAAAGTATCATACAGAAGCCCTAATCTGTCAGCCCACAGGATGCATTTAAGGGAATTTTTGGACGTGTGATTATAGAGAAGGATGCAGACCAGAGGGAAAACAAGACACAGTATGAGAAACTGGGTGAAGAGGTGGAGAAAGATTACATGAGCCCTGGGACCGGAGCAGGGAAAATCACATCAGACATGGAATGAGCATTTCAGGATTCAGGGAGAAGGCGTAATGCAACTTTGGACTCAATGGCAGAGGCAGACCATACCAACATGTCTTCTTCTCTAGAGCTCGTTTTTTTTTAAACTCCTCTTTCATGCTGATTCAGAGCACATATCTTCTTTTACATCTCTTCTGAACCGCAAATCATGAACAAACTGCAACTGGGAACACTGAGACATGGTGTTTCCAAAACAAAACAGAGGCAGCTCTCAAATGCCCATGGCTGAATAAGCCAGCTTGCAGATTAACTGTGCCACAGATGAAAAGACACAGCACAGAGCCAAGATCAGGTTGGAAAGACTTACTAGCTCAGATTCAGTGCCATGCAAATGCAGTCATGACACTTTCAGGCATAACTTGAGTCTAGCAGCAGGTTAGCAGCTCTCACATAAACCTTGCCAGCCTCAAATAGCTGTATGCAGTATCAATACTGTGATCCTGGTATTGGCAAGCAGAGTGGCTCAACAAAGTCAGCTTGGGCTGCCTTCCAGGCCTGTTGGACTCAGCCTGGCTCGTACATGGTATTTGGGTGTCTATGCTGTCCTCTGAGTACACTGTGTTCTGCAAGGGTTCATTAGTGCCACTGAACAACTGAAGCACATTGGCTCTGGGTGCAGGAGCAACTTCCCGCACCTGAGCCACCGCAGCTCCCACAGCATGGGCAGGCAAAGCACAAACATGTCCACACGGCCTCGCACAAGCTAGCCCAGTCTAGCAACACCAGTGCTAGGCTCCTACGCAAGTAAGTTAACTCTTCTGTTCCTTCTGGTCCCCACTATAACTCTGACTATCTGTATACCCAGATACCCTAATCCTTCTGCTGCTATTCCCCCAGATCAGGTACTGCAGAGGTAACTGCAAGCTCCTTATAACTCTGGCAGCTGTTGAGTGAAACAAAAATATGAAACTCGTAAGAAGAACAACTAACAAGAAGAACAACTAACAATGGGAAAACCACCAAGCAATGATGATTCCGGAACAGTCTTCCCAAGGACTAGCAAAGTCTAATAAAACAACAGAAAAACCCAGCTGGTTTTGAACCAGAGCTTCCTCAGCTGATGAAAGCGATTCTGTAACACAGTACTTGCAATAGCAGGGAATCAAACACGACTGCAGAAGGTCCCTGTGAGTCCCATGTTCCTGAAAAAAAGCAGAAGCAATTCCAACAACGACGAAGATCTACCTCCTTGTTGGACATGTTTCAGAAAACAACTGTCAAGGGCCCTGAACACTAGGTCAGAAGCCTGCCTACACCAACAAATGAAAAACCTACTTCTAGTAAGCACAACCTTACCAGGCATTCCAGTAAGCGAGCAGGACGAGCAATAACTATCAGGATTTTCTGGACAAGTTGCTTAATAAATGCCATTTCTTCACTGTCCGATCGCTCATGAGCCTAGAAGATAAAAATAAAGTGATAATAAAACAAACTGTATTCTATGTGTTATTCAGGAAAGTATGTTCCATGTATCACACACCTTTGAGGCTTTGAAGCATGTACTTAAGACAAACAGCACATCAATTTCAAGATGCCAGCAGAAATAACCAGGATTTGAGCACCGCTGTAATTTCGAACTGAGTTAATCTCATTTGTACAATTCTAACACTGTAACAACAAAGTAAGTCCCTACAATGGACATATCACCTGCTACTTTTTTTTTTTAGAAATTTACACAGTGTTATTACCACCAGTTTTGCAAAAGAGACTACATTTCAATACAACATACATCTCTCTACATGTACAGTTGTGTCTCAGTTTGTTAATAATTTCAGGATGAAATGAAAACTGACCTAAGTACTATTAATAAACATGACTGACATCCATGCCAAATTGATACCGATTTCCTATTGTCACATCACACTGAAATGAGGATGACATAAATATGTATGAAGAAAATATACCTGCAAAGAGGCTCAATATAAAGGTATGTATAGAAAGCAAGACAATGAAAAATTGAGTTATACAAAGCTTACAACAAAGGGTGGGAAACACCGTAAAAGAATATATACAGAAAAAATACTTCTAGAAGGTTTGATAACATTTGCACAATAGCCTGAACTGCATTTCGCATTTCTTTCAAATGTTCCCCTCTAAGAACAAATCATATCATTTAAGGATGCTAACGAATGCAAACAAACCGTATCATTCTCCTTCTGATTAAAATATACTAGTAGCCCTTCACTCAAGCATCAAAGCATTTCTTTATTCTCAATAGCAGAAACTGCAGACTCGAGTTTTTCATCCTCTTCTGTTTATTTCAAACCATAAAGAGAACTAAGAAGCTAACATTTTAAAAGTGATTAATATGGACAAATAGGTACCTTTTCACGTAATATGTATCTTGTATTATTTGAAATAAAGAAGAAAATATGAAGCTACACACAGCTTAATATAAGCACTATGATTTTAAAAAACACCAAGTATCTCAGAAGAATTAATCTGTGACATTTAAAGCCGGAAAAAAGAAAAAGGCACAAATACCATCTAGCACTCTGCAACAGGTTTTAGAAGAACCTTAACTGGACACAAGCATTTGTGTTCTGCACATTGTCAACCAAGTCTAAAGAAAACTCTTTTTGTATACAAAACACCTGCCTGTTTCAATCACCAGCAAAAATTTAAAGCCCCCTTTGCAGTTTTGTGAACGCTCAGGTGCATATGTGAACAAAAAACTCAATACATGTTACATTTAAGACTGACAAAGCACAAAAGCATTCAAGTCCACTTGACCTTGACCTTAGAATTATAAAAATGTTGCCTGAACCAAGCTGCTGAAACCTCAAGGGAGTCTTCCCCTGTTTATGCAAAGTAATTGCAATGTGCCAAGCAGCAGCAGGAGATGCAGCTTTCTACTGAACATCGCAGCTGGGAGTTGACAGCAAATGAATCACATGAATCCAAAGCGCAGCTGAGCGCCCACAGCCGAGTTGTGCAAAGAGAAAGTTTTCTTACTGTCATATTACACTATTAACCGGCACTATGCAGTTGACTCAAAAGTTAAGTCTTAATATTTTAACAGAACAGGAAATTTTTACAGAATGAAGAATTAGCATCACAGAACATGACAAAATTAGTGTTTCAGACTTTTTAGTAATGCACTGCCTTATATGCAGACTGGAGAATAACTCGCTAGGGTTTTTTTAGCAGGTTTGTGGGGTGAGTGTTAAGTGAAGGGGTGAACACATATGCTACTGTAGTTACTTTGTAGCCATTTTAAGGGCCATATTGTTAACAGTGATTAACAGTGTTAACAGTGGCTCAGCAAATCTTAGCTTAGACATGTTTCCTTGTATTTTGACATTATCACTAGCATAACATAATTCATAGTCAGCTATCTCCAATCAACTGGCCAACTGTGCCTGCACTTTGGCATCATAAAAATGTGAGTATTTCACAAGAAGGTCACCAGTTCAAACTTGCTTTTGACTAGTAAGCAAGCTCTATGTATTTTCTCCATTTAATAAAACAGGGTTTCAATAATCCAGAAATAAATCACTGATGTGTTTACTTGTGCATTGTTTTATGAAGATAAAAAGTTTACAACACAGTAGCTGCAGAAAACCTATTTACTGAATAGAAGTTAACAAAAAAGCAGCATGGGGCAGGTGGGAATCAACTAAACCTTTAGCAACTGCTCCTGCATTCAAAAGCAAGCAGAAGAAAAGACCTAAATTAAGACAGATATAGTATCTTAACATCTGTTGGAAAATATCTAGTCAATATCAAATCTGCTGGTCTATTACATTAACTTTAGCTCATAACGTGCTATCAAACACCACACAAACTAATGAATACATTACATGCTTTACTTACTGTTTTAAAAATGACACATTCATAAACTGCAGTGACTTATGTCATAGTGCATTTATTTTGTCAAGTTCCAAGTTATTCATAATTCATTTAGCTGATTATGCTATGGAAATTTCAGTACTTTTAGAAATGACACTATTTCTGTTAATAGTTTAATTATGAAGTATTATACATATTACACTATTAAATAATCTCTAGCTAATGGAAAGCTAAGGCTCACTGTCTGCTTTCTCAACACAGCAGGCAATTAGTAGGGTTGATAAAGTGGAAAGTGTGTATGTTTTCCTCATTTACCCACAGCAAATGGAATAGCAAGCCTCCTCATTACTTCTGTAAGCAATTCATAACTTGCACTGCATGACAAAATGTTGTTGTTTCCAAAATCTTTACTATCCGTCTATTTCAGACTAGTACACTAGGATGCCCTATAGCCTTTGTAGTGGTCATTATGTAGAAAAAAACTGCTGTGTTTATCACTTTGACGATTATTTGAGTGAACAGCCCTGATTATTTCAAGACAACAAATCCTAGGCAAACAGTTTTTCAAGCACACGTAACAGTAGTCTCACGGCTCATACCTCCTGTAGCAATTTGTCTAATTTCTGCTGTAATTCAAGGAAGTATCGTGATGTGATGAGGCCCTGGCAGGACTTATCCAAACAATCTCGAGCCAGTTCTGTGATCTGATGGTGGGTAAAACTGAGCACTCCATCTGCCAGGGGAAGGATGTTCTCTGGAGAATGATGTGTTATAATGTCCCGAAGTCTCTCTTCCATCTGAGCTGTGGCCTATAGGCAAATAGATACATGATACATTAAATCAGCTTTACAGGAAACTAACAGCCTCAGAGCTTCTTTCTGATTCTGCGACATTTCTGTATTGCCTGAGAAGTTGCCTGACTGGAATGTGTGAAATGACTCAAGCGAAAAAGCAAGCAAACAGAAAGGCAAAGTGACAGATGACTTTTCCCCACACTATCAGTCCAAAAAAGCAACAGCCTTACTGTTCTGCTATGCAGATCCTCCTCTCTGTCTGCCAGTGGCGATTACCTGCGCGCTAATCTTGTGATGACCACTGAACAGAACTGAAGCAACACCCACGCCTGTAAAACTTCAAGTCAAAATAATCAAAAACAAGACAACTCATGGGTGTCCTATTTTGTTCTGTTAAAACTGCAGATACCACAGACCAGACTATCTTCCTTCCTTTCATACAGGTTATACCATGACTACTTCACTGGGCAGTCTGAATGAACACTGACTGATTAAAAGCACCGCAGGCTCACAGTCCTGCCAGATGTGTCTGCAGGTTGCTAGATTTGTCTGTTTTACAGAACCAATTGTCTGGTTCTCACAAAACTGCACATGCTTAAAAAAACCTTAGATGGTATTTTTATTATTAAAACTTAATCCCACACCTTAGTTCGTACGTCAAACACTGAAATGAGTGGCTTCTTCCACACTTCAGACTGCTGCTCAATCACTCTGCAAATTCTGAAAAATCGCTCTCTTCATATTTCTATGAAGAAATATGAAGAAATTTCTTATATTTTGGGGCACATTTTATATTTTATATATATTTTTATATTTTGTATTTTTAAGGCATATTTTGGAACAGTATTTTACCTTATTTTATGTTCCAGGGGTCATCAAAATCCTAGGAGCAACCAAGAATGCAGTGCTCCAAGCTACACACCTGCATCTATGAACTCAGACCTCTGGACACAACAGCAACGTGTCCTTGTTCGGTATCTCATAGTCAAACCCCCACAACTGTGTACTGATCTTCATAATTAAGTACACAACGAGTTTTTGGGAAAGACAATAAATGCCACTAGAGGAAAGAATGTGCAGGTATATCCGCAGATGCTGCACAAGACTTGGCAACAGAAATGATTTTTGGTTTACTAATTCAGTATACATTTGCCCCAAGTACATACCACCTATTGAAATCAAACATACCATCGGTTTCCAATCAGCAGAATATATTACCAGCATGATTCATTTCAAAACCAGTTCAGCAGCTTTGCCAAATGAACATCCAGTTCTCAGCAGGCATTTTCTTTATTGTGATTTTGTCTTCGTAATAAGAGCTTGGTGATACTTTATGAAAGCCATTACAGGGTTGGATCATTAGCTCCCATAACAAAAACACCACTTACTTAAAAACTATGTAGCCCATCAATTTAGATACTGGGTATCTTAAATACAATTCATTACCTTTGGGAACCTTTCTTTGTAGACATGGTTCATCATAATTATTTCATTGTCACAGCAGGAAGGAGAACGTCCAGGGCTGCAAGCAAAGCGAATTATCTCTTTAAACTTGTCTCAGCATGAAGTACAATTAGTTACTATATTTTTGTACAGTTTATTTGCAGCAAAAAGTCAACAAAGACTTCATTGTAAAGATACATTCCCTCAGCAGTAGTACATCTGGCTCCTTTCTGCTATTTCTGACCAGGCCCTAAAGATTATTTCGTGTGCTTGACATCTAACCACTATGTTATTTTCTTAGTTTGTAACTACACTTCAGGATACAGGCAGTTTTGCAACACTTGCAAACATCACGTTTTCCTCAGAAGGCAACAGAGACATATTTAACTGTTAATCATGGCTATACCTGCCCCTTTGAAGGTTACATACAATCAAAAATAGCAAGGACCTGACCAAGAACTCCTTTAGCTGCAAGTCAAAAAGTTGATTTTTTTTTTTTAACAGAACATTAAAAAACAATCAAAACAATCTTTTTTCAATCTGACCAGCAGATAAAGACAGCAGCTTCCTGCAAATAATGCCACACACACACTTGGTTCCATGAACACTGGGGTACTGTGCCTATAAGAAAAGCACGAGACTTGCACAAAAACAATCCATAAAAGCTACCCACGGCCTCGGCTAATCTACAAAACTGCTTTTTGCTATCATGAGCTTTGCCGCCTGTTATAAATTTGTTTCAGAAATCTCCACCTGATTTTCCTGGGTTGGTGACACTGGCCCATTCAGTCTGGTCTAAAAGATGTGGTGTAGGAAAAAGATCCCACAAAGGGGATGCTATCCTCTACGAGTGACTTTATCATAACATCTACATGGGAGTTTCTTGCACGAGCAGAAGAACTAGCTTTCGGCTTTCTACAAGGACAAAAATGAACACTAAAATTTGCCCCAAGATATTACAATGGTGGGTCCTTTAACTGATATAGGCAATCTGTTACATGCATCCACAGGCAAAACCACTGAGGACAGGGTAGATACATAATTCCATTACAATGCTTCTGCAGCATAATCTGCTTTCTGAAAACGCTTGGCTCTTGTCTTTTCCCTGGAGCTTTTGTACACATTCTGTGAGTTCAAATGGAAGATTTTTAATTTTTTAAGTGTTAAGACACAATATAAATTGAAAAAAATTAAAGATGTGGCAATAAATACAATACAGTTTCAATCTGTAATCTTCTAATGAAGAAATGAGATTTTTTTTCTTACTAATCATGCAGTTTCATGTAGGTAGCAAGTACATTTGCCACAGTATTCCACACAGATTTTAAAATGAAATAAAAAAGCAAAGTCAAAATATATTGCACTAAAAAACTCAATCCCTAAGATTCGTGAAACTTTTTAAACATTTTTTAAACTTTTGAAATGATCAATGCGACAATTAGAAATATAACACTTCCTTTTTTTTTTTCTTCCAGTTCTTGAAAACTTACCCGCAAAATACACCTGCATTTTCCAAACCTAAACTATTCCAACAGTTTAGAACTGATCTTGGATAAAACACATCTTACACAAACAGCCACTGCAAATAAAATGCAGAGGTCTAGTCTTTGGGAAACACGAAACTGAAGTTCATCTTCGTTAAAGAAAATAAATGAGTGCATACCCCCACAACACCCATTTATTCTTTATTATGTTTCTTTCCAGAAAGTCCTAGGATATAAATACATTTTTGAATTAATTTTGCAAATAGAGACTGTAATCTGTGAACAGTTTCAACATTGGAAAAGAACCAATGCTACAGTCAGATCAATAATGACTAGCTCATCAAGACAGTTCATGCAGGTTAGTTGCCTTCATTAAGACCTAGCTTACACTGTTAACCACTGAAATAAGTCATCATCAACATCCGAATTTAAAAGGACTATTTGTAATTCAGCCTCAGGTGTGTACTACTTGTATTATACCTCAGCAATTTCAAAAACAGTGAATGCCCCCAACGTACAAAAAACCCATGATACTCCAGAGGATGTGAATTTAGATCCAGCCCCTACTTCCAGACAGACAAACTCACCTGAGACTTCGAGACCGTGGGCGCATTGCAGCGGTCCTGCACCTGTTATCACTGGCAATGCTCTCAGTGGTGCAGAAATGTTTAGACAAAAAATGTAGTTCATCAGGTGTTGGCTGGTATGGTAACTGATGTAGTTTCTCTTGCGATGAGCAGGATGACTACAAGAACAGAACACAAGCTTCTATCAGAGTCAAAAAAACATTTTCAAGACTATATTCAGTGCTTATGAATAAAGCCATTTAATTTAAAAATTATTGTTACTGTTTCTCACACTTCATTACCAATTTCAAGAAGAAAATAAATAATTAGTCTCAATTTACTAAGCTAAATATAGCGTGAGTATAAAAAAAAAGCTACTTCAGTCCCAGAAGAAAGTTCAAACTTCCTCTAAGGCAAAGATGATATCTGATGTCAGGAACACACACCAATACATAAGAACAGTTAAAACGGGGTCTGCAGAAAATTGAGTAGGACAGTGGAAGTATGATAACCATAGAGTACAACTTATTGCCACAACACAGACTGTAAGTGTACATAATGAAGGTACTTCATTATCCATATTTAAGACATTATTGATGCTTTTTAAAATAAACTTAAATATAATCTATATTCCTGATGAAATAATCATATGCTACTTATTCTTATAAAACTCTGTACCTTCAAAATGAAGTGAAAGAACTTCACACATTTACCAAAACAGGTTCTACAGCTGACAAAACTCAAATCATCCACTTCGTACAGAATTAGAATATAGCACTAGGTATAAAATTGGAAGCGCTACTACAATAACTAGCCTTGCAAAATTGCATGTATAAAGCCACACTACATAAAGCAGTGCAAATGATCATACTACCATGTTTTTCAATCTTTCACACAGCGTGGCTAGCTACCTGGGCCACACTAAGCGTTTGGAGGCAGAACTTTGAAACTACTTCCCTGAGACTGGATTTTATTGTCCTTGTAAAGAACATATACATAGAACAATGCATTAACAACCAGACTTGCTAATCTGGACTGACAAGCACAGACAGAGAAATGCTCTACTCTTTCTGGTACCAAGACTAGTTTCCAAGATAGCTTGTTCATAAATATCCTTGTATGACTGCACAAAGCTGCTTGGTATCATGAGACTTTCCCCTTATTTTACCTGCAGAGGGGAAGAAGTCCAAACACTTGTACATCTTTCTGGAATTCTTCAGTCTCCAGCTGGCTTTTTCAAGAAAATTAGTATCTTCTATATGTCAGTCTTCATGTGCACATTATTGTCCTTATCTGTCTTTTCATATAGACCTAGGCCCCTGCCTGGCTGCTCTTTTATTGAAGGCCAATACACTAAGAGCTTCTTTGCTATATTATCCCTAGTGAGGCAAATCAATAAACTTTCTTATTGTACAAACATTGCCCTACATTGCTAAGGTCAGCAGGTAATATCCATGCTGGTAAGCACAGAAACTAGACAGTCTTCATAATTTCCTGGCAACTTCTGTGGTAAGGGCTGAATATCTCCTAATTTCTAGGAACTCAGGAAAAGATTACTTATCACACTAGATCTCATGAAGTCATCTCTTAAAAGCAAAAAAAGAAGTAAACCACTCGTGGGAAAGGTTAACTTGCGCAGGACTAGTCTACGTGGGAAGGCTGCATCACATCAGAACAAGTTAAAGTTAGTAAGACTACATTACCTTGCTTTGCTGCAGGCTAAGGAGCATGCACACCAAGAATTTACCACTGTTCACATGATAGGTAGTAACTTGTCCGGTCACGGCAACTCATTTATGAAATTCAGCCTTAGCATACTACCATGCATAATTCAGCACACAGCACAGATAAGTTCTTTCTTCTCTCACACTACAGCAGCTAGCTGCAGCTAACCTCATGGCATGTTTCCTACAGCCAGGCTCCATAAGACAAAACATACTCTAGCACAGGGAAATTTCCCAATACAGACCACCACAGCTAGCTATTTCTATAAAAAAATTATTCTCTGGCTCTTTGGCTTCAGGGGATTCTGGGAAGATCAGGAGGACAATAACCCGTATCACACTTTTCCTTGTATAAGGTATAACAGAGTCTAGATCCAACAGGATTAAAGTGAGAATCTTCCTTTTACTAACAACTCTCAGTTGTATCAGGACCATTGCAGGCACAGAGTGTTTTCTTGGAGATCCGAATTCTGATGTCTGTACAAATACATATTCTCATAGCAAAACTCTTTAAAAAAAAGTTAGCTCTCCTGACATTCTAGACTAGCTCCTCTAAAAATCACGTAAGATTTAACAGATTTTTAATATGCACAACCACAGTGCATCATGGCACTGCAAATTGTTCTTCCAATATAGAAAGGTAAATTTTCGGCCAGCACCAGCTAATGTAATGCCAAAGCCTCCTTCCTCACCTCCTTACCCTATTTCCCCATCCAAATAAGCTTCCAAGAATATAATCTACTGACAAAAACATGTAACTGAGTATTCTCTCACTTTATCATTTTTATAGCCTTTCTCTCCTAGCAGATTCACAATCCTCTCAACTGCATCTTGTAACTGGCAAGATCTGATCCAACTTTGCTAGAATACTGTACTTCAAGAGATTTTCCAAACAAATAATCTTAGCAGGAAATATTCTCATTTTATTTCAACTTTGTTGTGAGAACTGCAGAAGTGGTGCAAGTACCACATATACAACCCATGAGCTTCCATTAAACTGGTAATTCCATCAATCTCTTCACTTTACATATTAAAAAAAAAGAAGAAACAGGATAACAAGAAACAGTGAGCTACACTCACCTGAGCATAACTGAGATTACCAGACTCTTCTGCCCCTGCTTTGACTTTCAGTTGCTTGTAAAGATCAAAGTTGTGCTCTATTGTGATGTGTACAAACTGTTTCTGGTCTGCATTTGATATATGTCTGGATTAACTTGAATATTATTTGTCCACCACTGAAAAGGGAGTGTTCTGTATGTACGTTTAGGCTACTGTGTGTGAAGTGGTCTCTCATTGCCTCTAAGAAATTGTAAGAATGTGGAGGACAAGGTTGCACAGTGCTAGCTGTTTCAGATTCTGAAAAAGTACATGAAACCAATTACATGGGCACACTTCCAGTTTTCCTATTCTGATTCACAGGTATTGTCCAGTGGGTAGAGAAAGAAAGTGAAAAGCATCTCTACTAAGCAGTAAAGAAATAGTGGCTAGATTTAAAATTCAGAGATTGCCCCAGTGCTTTTGCAGGGCTCATGAGCAGTAAAAGATTCTTGTGGGAAAAAACCCCAAACTAACCATAAGAAATGGATGTCACAAATTCTCTACTGCTGGTTTCCTCAATAAAATTCAGACTTCATTTATTGGAAAAGCAGGTTTCTTTCCACAAGTCAGAAACTGTTTGTTCAATCCTAGGGATGACTTCTACTTTAGTATTTATATGATGCAGTCTGGTTAGGAAATATCAATGGAGAACTGAAAAACAGTCTATATATCTAAGTCCATAAATGACAGTGCTATAGTTTTTCATAAGAAATACAAAAATGATGCAAAACTGCTCCACATTCCAGCATGGACACAGCAGTTAGTAAACTTAGGTGGGAAAGAAGTATATGAACTAGAATTACCATTTTAAAGTTGAAGATGGCAAAGAAAAAGCATAAGAGTATGGACAGAAAATTTTAACTGTGTTTTGACATTTCTGAAACAGCTCTTCATTTCCTTTCTAGCAGAAGCCTGTTTCTTATGACAATGATGGGGTTGTTATGGCAATTACTTATTATCTTACATAGCCTCCTTTACACCAATATATTTTGAAGAGCACAGCATACTTAATCTAGTTCCAATGAAAGGTGTACAAATATACGCTATGGGAAGTGGTTAAGGAATTAATGTGAAACCAAGCAATTTGCTCGGCAAAAGTAAGATCTACACAGGAAGGAAAGCAGAGGTCAAAAATCAGTGCTGCTGAGGAACAGTTCTTAAGATGCATGAAATCCCTCAACCTAGTTTGAATCAGCAAGAATTGACTTTCCAGAAGCCTACATGAACAAAAATAAGAGTAGATCGTAACATAAAATGGTCATATTTCATCAGTGTAGAGGATGTGGAACTCATCTATTTCACAACAGAACACACTCAGGGGAAGAGAAAGGTTACTTAAATTGTAAAAGAACCATTTTTAAAAAAATGAGATATCAGGTGTCCAGCAATATATATCACTCATAAAACACAGAGTATCTCTAAGCAGAGCACACATTACCTGAAGTTTTCTTCTATTTCAGTGAAATAAAGCAGTTCTGTATCCCATGTTAATTCAAAATACATCAACAGTAACAAAACCTACTTTGCCTTCTTGTAGGAGCAGCAAGCTACGTTTGAGAAGATACGGCATGTAATACAAACCTATCAGCACAGCAAAGTGGATACTTACGGAAACAGTTGAGCTAGGTGTATTTGTACCATAGCCAGAAGAAGGGAGAGAAGCCAAAGACCAGCGGCGACCATCAGTCCTGTTGTGAAACCAAGGTTAGTGAAAGGAACACTGTGACATCCTCACACAGAAACATCTGTGGAAGTATTACTGTGTAAAACTGCATTCCAAAAGCATGATACAAACAGTGTTTTTAATAGAATAAACTTTCACAGGGGCTCACAGTAAACAAGCATTCAGCAAGGATGACTTAGGCTTACAGATTTTTTTTTCTAAATTGTGTTTTTCTAGTTAAAAAACAATGAGATAAAACAACCAGAAAGTGAGTGAACAGCTCCACAGAATTGGTGTCTCACTAATACACATAAAAATGGACCACAAGGATCTTCACAACTCTCTGGTCCGTCAGATGAATATTAATGAGAAGCAAATTAAAAACTTGTGAACAAATGTAAGCCACAATGCTCTGAACCACAGAATAACCACCACAGTCTGCTTGAAATACAAGGGTAGCACTTTCTTGAGTGACATCAGTACAGTATACCAGCCAACTAGCAGGCTAATGTCAAATAACTGCAAAAAATGATTAGGTAAAATCAAACTTGTTAAACGTTAGATATGTAAATCAGGAAAAACAATTCTGCAGCAAAAAATCATGCTCACTCAGAACAACAAAAAAATAAAACACCAATTTCTGTACTTCACTGCTTGAAGTAAACCATACACATACAACATGGAACTTCAACATTCAAAGTGACAAACCAAAAAACAACTATGGGAACTGTGTCTGGATTTTTGAGGAGGTAACATTTACCTGTCATTTCGGTGCCCGTGACTGCAGTACAATTGTACCAAATATGTTAAAAAAAAGCAAAACAATACATAAATAACAAAATGGGACAAGTTTTTATTAACAAACAGTATGACAGTGGGGGAAAGGAGAATTGAAGACTGGTTTTACAACAAGTACAAAGATCATCTCTCAAGTCTGATTTACACAAAAAGTTTAATTCCATAAAGGAGAACTGAAGTCATGTTAAATCAGAAACCTTAAACCTCCTGATGCACCTTCTCTATCCATCAAACTAACTGTCTGGAAAAACCCTTGCTTCTCTTCATTCTAACGCCTTCTTTCCTACTCCCATTTATCCATCAACAAGCTACAACCTAAGTCTCTGTGACTCTGAACGCATATAGTGTGAGAAAAAAACATACAGTACATAATTACTATTAAAATATAAGGAGAACACATGCTAGAGGGACTGTGGACTGTACCAAAGACTGAACTCTAGAAAAAGCTTCCTCCTCCTCCTCCATAATTTTGTTTTTCATTCATTAAATCTCCTCCCTTCTCCCCTTCCCTCAGGTATGCATGAGCTACCTCCGGATGAATGAACAATTCCAAAACAAGTTTTCTCTTTATTTTGGCTGAGCTGCGCAAGCAGAATATGTTCACAGCTCAAAGAACAAGAACTTGGAAGGTATTTAAACATGGGTGAGACCCATGTATTCTGCAGCTGTGAAACAGAAAGTACTTGCTCACAGAATAACCGATACTGAACAGGGTTCCTGCATCACAGCAATTCTCACACAGAAGGGCCATCGAGGGTGGGGATGAGATATCACGGAAAGTTATCTGGGAAACCAAAGTGGGACAATAGCAGGCATCCATAAGGGAAGCAGGGAAAAAATGGTAGCAAGCCTGTACAGCATTTTCCCCTGGACTCTCATACACTGCTTGTCCCTGCTCTAGAGTGCAGTCCTACGAAATTCCTAGCAGCTCTGGAAAGCATGATCTGTCACCTACTCATGGGCTTGTTGATACTGGACTTGTATGTACCAGCAGATGAGGCCTAAGTGGTGGCTACCAGAGGCACAGGCTATTCCCGGCGACTGATCTTGATCCGTGGATCACCTGGATCTATGATACACCACCAGATGTGGGTGGAGGAAGGTGACACTCCTGTTCATTGCTGAGGGGCCTGGGGAAGGCTGCCTCCAGCCCAGCACACCGGCTGGCAGCATGGCAGAGGGCCACCTTCCCACCACAGCTCCTTTTGATGTCACCCCTGAACAGCGTGGCCAACAGCTCATGAGACGTAGCTATGCTGGGAAGCCTTCCTTTCCCACAGGAGGCTTCCAAACTATTTCACTGAATCATATAATGGTCCAACCCCCCTGCCATGGGCAGGGACACCTTCCACCAGACCAGGGTGCTCAGAGCCTCATCCATCCTGGGCTTGAACACTGCCAAGGAAGGGGCAGCCA
>Ga0181612_141181_pt1 | contig 17711 bp, 10 predicted proteins | sample HoacroProtozoa21_FD_119630 | JGI IMG/M metagenome (GOLD analysis project Ga0181612, IMG submission 119630) | Hoatzin crop microbial communities from Cojedes, Venezuel. Combined Assembly of Gp0051906, Gp0051904, Gp0051908 | reverse complement strand
GTTTAGCAGGCATGGTGGTGTTGGGGTGATGGTTGGACTTGATGATCTTAGAAGTCTTTTCCAACCTTAATGATTCTATGATTCTATGATAATGTTTGGAGGTCTGGAAGACAGTAGGAATTGCAGTGCTACAGGGTGTTTAAAAATCTACTAAACCTTAAGGTGATCTTAAGGTTTTTGGCAGAATGTGACAAAGAAGGGGGCCTCAGATAGCCAGGTACCTGGGGATGAGATGCTTGCTTGATTGAAACCCTCCTCAGTTTCAACATTTCATGTTTGGTCTCAAAGCTCAGGACAGAAGGAATGTTATCAGCCAGAGGAGCTTGTTTCTCAAGGTGTGCATTGCAATCCAGACCATTTTTTTGGAAGGCCGTACAAGCAGAGTCATCTTAACGCTGTAGCCTGGAAGCTAAGCTAACTGAAGGATGTCTGGACGCATATGTATCAAGAGGACCTAAGGAGGAAGGAGAAATGTGGCATCTCCTCTCCTTCACACACTGGCATTACTGTGTGCTATTCCCGTGCCCAGTTAACTCCAGGGGAGCCCTGACAGGGAGGAGGCATTTCAGGCTGGGGCAGGAGAGCTCAGCCCTGCGCCCCTCGGTCTGCCACCCAGACATGGGCAGATCTGAGAGCTCCCAAAAGCACGATAGCCCTGGGGCAGCCTCAGGAGGGGATGTGGCCTGGCTCCCCAGCTAGCTGGGATGCTGGAACAGATAAGGGGACTGTGAGAAGCAAATATAATCTAAACTTGTATTTTCTTGTCATATGCTTTTCTTTTTAAGGTGTTTCCACTATTGCAAATTTATGTTTTAACCCTTACCTCGATTGAATGAAGTAAACATTTTCAGCCTTGTTTGCAAACAGATTTTGTGATTATTTCAGTGTGTTCTGGCAAACACTGGGTGTTCTCTTTCTGCGGGAGTGGTGACTGTAAACAGGACTGCACACAGAGCGTTATCTGCCCCAAATAGGTATAGTAGCTTTCAGGAGCATCAGCCTGTTTATAGGCTGGTTGTATAGGATCCCAGGTTTGTGCAAGAGTCTCCTGTGACAAGTCTTAGCTGGAGCCTGTTGGCAAGCTCTGGAAGGAGGGAGAAGACCTGAGACTGTTGTCATGTTGATAAAAATATAAACGAGCTTTACAAACAGATTAAATTGACTTTAATTCTTTAATAGCTCCAGAGTAAATCAATGGGATTTATGTTCCTATGTCACTTAGGGCCAGGTGCTCAGAGACATTTAACCATCTGAGAACCAGGGCAGATTTTAGTAGCTGAAGATAGGCATTAACCCTTCCTCACGCATGGTTTTTACAGGCACTGGCACGCAGAGCGAACAGTCCTCCGTCAGCAGTCAGGGACCTTCACTGTGGCGGCTGCCAGCAAGCCTACCTGGCTACCAGGCATCACTCAAAGATATTTCGTCCATGCAAGCTCCACATCCCAGTCCTTCAGCACGCAGCTAGAAGGCCACGTCTCCTGCTCACATGCTTTGGGCTGGCTGGCGAGCTGCCCGGTGTGTCAATCCTGGTGAGCCTGGCTCACACCCCCCAGCTAAGGATGACCATGTCTGCAGAATGCGTGTCTCTTGGTGTTTACTGGTTACCTAGCAAACTCTCTGGCAGAAACCAGGTTAAGATAAGCTCATACAAAACCAAGTATTTAAAATATCCAAAATAGACTATAGGATTGTAGAGGTTTATAAAGGTACCAATGGCAGAAACTGAAACAAAAAATCTGGTTTAGGCTGTTTGATCCAAAATGCCTGTCATTCCATCCTGTTTTGCAGTTGGGATGCTGAATTTATTTATGAACGAATTATGTACTATCTGGTGCATGTGATCAGAGATATGGTCACTGTGTTCTCAGGCAGCAGGGATGTTAGACAGTCCCAGGCTCATGGAGGTTGCTGGTTTTTATAAGTCATCTTCTCCTCCAGGCCTCCCTGGAGTTCTCCGTCAGTGATTCACTCAAGAAAGAGTTTTCTCATCTTCTCACCAAAAGGCTGATTGCTCCCTCCTGCTTTGCAAATGTAATGTCCTCTGGATGTGGCAAAGTCAGGTTGTTGCCTGCCTAGATGCTAGATAAACTGTTATCTAAAACCTCTGAACATTTAACTGGTGAGTAATACAGCAATTTTTTTTGTGCAGTACCCAAACGCTAGCTTGGTAAGACACGTTGCAAGACAAAAGCCCAGTGAGCTTTTGGGTTGGGTCCTGGACTGTTCTATTAGAGTTTAAGCACCTGCCTTCTGCTGAGGTCCAAATATATGCAAATACATGATTTTGCAGGCCTGTCACATAGGTACTCTGGTTTATTTTATCTCGGTCATCATGAGCAGCTCCTAACAGAGCCAATTACAGGAGTTTATCCTGTTCCCAGGCCAGGGTTCCTGACCCTGAGTGGGGCTGTGGCCGTTACAGATGGGGCTGCAAGCCTGGCAGAGATTCGGTTTTATCTGGTGTGTATGTAAATGTTTGGGGTTGCACAGTGCTAGGATGCAGGGTTGAAAAAATTAGCAGCCAGAAAGAAATGACAGCTGCTAGATTAGAGATTAGGAAAATCAGCATAAATGTATATCAATCATTTCTTGTGATTCAAAAGCACAAAAACTTCCCTTTTTGGCTTGGTGGGACTGCAGGATGGGAACCAAACTTCAAGTGTCTTCCTAACAATTTCCTGCTCTTCTGAGGAGGAGCCTCAAAATTCTGATGCTCGAATCAGGACCCAGGGTAATTCTTATTTCTGTTGATCTGAAGTCGGGAAGTCAAACAACAGTCTCAGATACGCATTTGCAGAAAGACCATTCTTTCCAAATTGTCATTTTAATTTGGAAGTAACTTTTATGTCATATGTAGACATGTAACTTTTTCTCCTCACAGAAACCAATTGACTTGCGCATGTTTTAAAGTGCCATGTATGCATTTGATTTATATTGTAATATAAAACCTGCTCCTGTACCCAGTACATCCGCTTTCATCAAGGACAATACTGGTACAGTCAATAACTTGTCTCATTTTAGTTTTTCAGTATGACTTTATATGTTCAAAATTATTGTCTTCACTAAATCAGTATTAAACATGAAGAGCAGTGTATAATTTGATGACTTTTCATGGACTAGTATTAACAAAGATGCAGTTCTTTAAAGTCACCAATAGGTCATGGTTTAACTCTTCCTGATAAACCATCTATCTGTTATTATATTCCTTTCATTTTTAGCTTCAGTTTTAGGGTTTTGTCACAAATAACATTTTATAGATTATTATTTAGCTAGTAAAATGTGTGAATATATTAGATGTAGTGATAGATGACCGTTTGAGAGGCTTTTGTTTGCTTTTTACTAATTGCAGATTGTAATCCAAATTATATTTGCCAGCTGTGTGAAAACAGAAGATGAGGATTTTAGCAAAACTGAACAAAAAAATGCATTTATACAGTGAAGGCTATTCTATCAGCTGACCTCCTTCCACTTTTGTTTGCTTCTTCTGCACTCCTGTTCAAAGCATTATGGATTTCTGTGCTCTTTCTTCTGCTTTACAAGTCTACCATCCTTTTGACACTAAGATGCTATGAATGTTGATAATCTTGGAAGTTTGGTGTAGTACTTCTCTAAGAATGAACATCACTTATGTTTCTGAAAAGCAGTACGTCAGTTCTTCTGGTTTTTGTTATTATTCTGCAGGGAAAGGATGAACAGGGATACTTCATCTATTGTGGCTTATCCATGGCGGTTCATGTATTTCCTTCATGTAAGGAAGGAAAATGGGGTTGATTTTGTAGCTTCCCATGCTCTGCAGTGCAGGAGCGGAACAGGCGATGGAAAACTTGACACAATGGCTGCAAATTTCCAACCATGGCACTTGCATAATAATGACCTCACTTTTCCAGGATACTGAGCACCCAGCATTTCTGTTGAGTGCTCTGTAAACAGTGGGTGTCACTGCCTCTGATGATGACTCCAGTTCTGGGTGGGTGTTTAAACTGTAAATCTTTAAGCCTAGTTTCTGCATCAACACTTCGAAAGTCTTCATCTTGTGTTGTTTCTGTCTATGCTTGCCTGCTGATATTTTCAAGTGGATTATGACAGCTGTAGGAAGCAGGAATTGAATGAGAGAGACCACCTGCTTTCCAGTAGACGTTACTCATCTGCTTGAAGGAGAAGGCACAACTGGTTACATCTTCTGGTCTAATTCAGCCCCCCTGTGCCACTCCAGAAACAAGATGGTTTCACTGTCTTTTTAGAGACTTCGTGAAGTATTTCCCTAGGAAGCAAGTGAAACCAGTTCCGTGGTCTTTCTGTGCTTGGGAAAATGGTAGAGGATCCTCTCTGTGGGAGATGTTTATCCCATACAGAGCCTCATGGCCAGTGGCCGTGGCAACGGCCAGTGTACCCGCTGAAAGCAGAATCTACAGAGAAGCAGCAGATTAGAAGACCGTAAGAGGCAAAATGGCACAGCTTTACAGGGGTTTGGAAGATGTGGGGTTTGCTGGACTACAGTCTGACCTAAGTCTCGCCTAGCTCTGCAATGGCGAAAGAGCACAAAATGTGCATAGAGATCCCCCGGGGAAAAAGGATGGCCGTAAGGAGCTCGGAAAGTCTGTCTCATCTGTGATGGTTGTGATCCCTTAAAAATCACCCATGACTCACTAATTGGGAAATATGATTGCAATTAACTTTATTTTCATCTCAGACTGATGTTAAATGAGACTAATAAATAAATTATCAGAAGTAAAGGGGATTGCGTAGCGGTAAAACGGATGTTACAGCAGATCACCCCGTAGCAGCTGTGCTTAATGCTTTCTGAAGGCTGTTTATCCAAATAGGTTTCTCGTTCCATTACAGCTTCTAGTGAAACTGCTAAAAAAGATCTTGGTAGCAACTTTAGCATCAGACTAGAATGTAGACATCTGAGCATCAGCAAAAAGGAGAACAACACATGTGAAGTACAAACCAAAATGTGAGATGTTGATATCAAGGTATTGTAGAAATACAGTGCAATTCTGCCTTGCAGGAGCAATATTGCTGAACTTCATTCTCCTTCCTTTTGTGACCTGCTGGCTGAAGACGGATTAAGAATTCAAGCATTGAGCACCTTACGTAGTCTGAATATTTTTCCAAGAAGCCTTACAGACACACTTTCGGTAGACCAAGGGCAGCAGTCATCTCTCTGCTGATTGCTGGGAACCAAGCCACAGGCTCTCAAGCAGAGGTGATTTTACTTGCTAACTTCCTAACACACACAGTAGCAGGACCAAGCTGTATACCCTCCTCACACTTTCTAATAAAGACTTCTTCAGTCTTACTGCGGTTGATAAATAATGCAAACATAATATAAATTTGGCTTTGAACTTTCCATGTGCCTCAGTTGCTCAGGCACAACATACGTTTTGCATATCCATTTGGAAGTTAAATTTGTCTGGGCCATCACAGAAACACACACACACATTTGCTAGGCAGGGAAGACCACAGCAGGACAGAGAGACTTTGCTGCTGAGCCTCTGCCTGTCTCTGCCTGTTGCAGTAATGCTCAGTTACTAGGGTCTGATGGTACAGCATCTGTTGGGTTGCCTGCCTGTTCGCTTGCCTGCTTTCTGCTGCGCTGCCCTGGAGTCAATAGGTTATGGGAACAGCTATTTACAAGCTATCACCCAAAATCAAGTTCTGGGTGAAGAAAACCCAAATGTCAGGTAGGGACTATTCATGTCGAATGTGTTGAAGTTCACCCTTGTGAAGGCAGGATAGTAGCCTTTATTTCATGTGATTGTGAGATTTGCAAAGTTTTGTTCTGTGGCTCTAGTCAAGCCATCGTTACAATAGAATAATAAATAAGAAGGTGTTACATTACGTCTCAGTAGTTGGCAGTGAAACTTTTAAAGGGTAATATTTGTATGTTTAAGAAATATGTACTTAATTTGCATTTCGTAATAAAGCAGGACAATTATGCATATTCAGTGTGCATCGATGCATCATTTTCATAAATAACTTCAGTGCATAGGACAGTCTGAGCATTAGCAAAATAAACCTGCTAGCTTTTCTTAATGTCAGTGAATGCTTTTATCAGCTGTGCCCAGTTAAAGCCCCCAGATCTTTGAATTCAAAGGACAGCATTCCTTTCAGACCACATCAGGAAAGAACACCTGGTTCTGAGTGCTTTCCAAGCAGAAATAATTTGGCAATCCACAATCTGATGACCAAAATGTTCTTTTCCAGATTAATAGGTACTTTTTGAACTCATGGCTATTTTGGGAGTGGTCCAGTAAGATATTACCAGAAAAAGATATTATTTTTAATTTGATGCTACCTGGAGCTTTGTGAAACATTGTATGCCATGAATGGAATAAAATAATTTGTTTAAAGCTTAAACACATAGGAAAAAAAGTTTAAGTATTACTGTTCTAGGAAAAAATCATCCTTTTTTCTTGTCTTGCTCTTTAAACTTATAATCAGTATGTTAAAATCTAGTCTGTGATCGAAAGAGTTTCAGAGATGAAGCTTTTACTTTTTTTTTGCAATTAAGCCTATAATAGCCAGGTGGAAATTATGGGCTTGTCTTACAAATGACATTAGAGACTCACAAATTAAAATGAATATAAATGACAAACAAAATAGCATTGAGAGATAATGTTTCCTAACTTAATTAGTAATCCTGTTGCAGAACACTGTTTAGCTAACAGATATTTTTTCCTAATATTATTTGTGAAAATGCGTCTTTAGAATTGGTGCATGCTCGTTATATGTTGTGCGTAATCATAGAAAGTTGGGAAATTAGTGAAGCCTGGTTTCCTGCAGATTTGTGCCCCATTCCCCGTAACCTCCTCACCAGGCAGGTGATTGTCCAGGCATTGCCAGACAGTGGCGTAACAGCTGAGTTTTGTCTGCCATGCCCTGAGCATGGGTATTAGTTTGGGTCTCGCTCTTTTACCCAGGAGATAATTTTCATAAAACTCATATGAACTTAATTAGCTTTTAGACTGTTTGTGCTTGAAATTGTTCATCTCTCTCGGAATTTCAGGGAAAGGACAGAAAGGTAGACAGACACACAGTGCAATCTCCTAAGCATTTTTTCTCAAGAAGAAGATAACTCAACTTGCACAGTAAAGAACTTGGAAATTAAGAAAAATAGGAAATTGAAGTATTACTTTCATTTGACCTTCTTTTGCGCATGCATTACAATGTCATTTTTAATTAAGTTCTTCAGTCCTGGTTTTCCCGTGGAGCTGCCCCACTCCTTTACCCAATGAACAACAGCTCTAAATTTTATATAATCCTGTCGGGTATGGGGTGAGGCTTCTCAGCTGTGTCTTATGGGTCCCTTCCCAAATACAAAGCTATTCTCTTTTCTCAAGGGCTCCACAAACTCAAGTGCCCTTTCTCTTCCTGAACTCCTCCGTGAGGTGTGTGAGTCGTCTCAAAAATAAACCCAGCTGCATAAGCATAAAACAGAGCCCTGGAAAAACCTCCTTTGGGTTAAAAGCACAGTTCTCCCTGACGTCGGTTGCAGTTGTGAATGCTCCATCCTTCCTGCAAATTGGATGAAGTAGCTCAAACGTAGCACCGGGAGGAACTGGACAGCAACTGGGGAAAGTCTGGCACGACTTGCCAGCATCATGCTGGGGTGCAGGGGCAGCTATCGGTTTTCCTGGGCACCACAGAGCTGCAATAAGTGTCCTTTTTTACCCCTGTAGTCTTCTGCCTATGCTTCGTGCTTTCCAAATGCTGCATTAAATACAGTGGTGGTTTTAGAGGGTTAGAGCCTTTTTTCAGTGTTTTAATTTATACTGCAACAAGATCCTTCTTGCCGCATAACTAGCTGGAGGCTATTTGCTGATGTCTCAAGAGGAGGGCGGCTTGAGACATACTGTAATGATATAGTCAGTCTGGTTTAAGATCTGAAACATCATAGTTATCTGATCCAGAGTGCTGATCCAGTATGGGCTCACTCTGCTGGGTCACTGGTATTAGAAAAGTTTTGACTGGTTGACTTTGTAATGGCAGACTTTGTGCCAAATAAAATATATTGAATCTTGCCTTAATGCAAGTACGGCATAAATTTTGTATCAGGCACAGAAATGTGATTTCATGTTTACACCCGATCCACATTAAAATTTTTACTTTTGGATGATCTGCTGATGCAGGGATCTTATGTTAAAGACGAAGTCCCTAGCCAAGAGGAGCAGCGTTGCAGGGAACACCCTGCTGCCTTGCCCGTAACACTGCTGATGAGTATGGATCGAAAATGGGAACCTTGAAGAGTATATTCTTCAGGTACTGTGATGAGAATCTAATCAAACATAAGGGAAACTGAGATTTTTGGGAGGCCGATAAGGGAACAAAAGCACAACCCCATCCAGAATTCAGCTTTTGCTATAAACCAGGGAAGCATAAAGCTTTGTACCAAAAAAAAAAAAAAAATTAAGTGGAGTTTGGTTAGGGAAAATGAAAGCATTTCCTGCAAAAGTCATTCTTGGAAATGGCTGAATTGTTTTAGCCGAAATGTTCTAAAACAAAACAGCATGATGTTCCCCAGTATGGAAACTTGAAGTACAAGTGGTTGCTCTTTAGCAAAATTATAAACACTTTAAAACCTGAAAATAGAAAGTGACATTCAGTGCTAGGCAAAGGTGGCACCATGAAATCTGCCCAACTTACATATAAAACCAGCAAATGCAACAAGGCTCTGGAGCAAATACAGGTTGTTTTTGCAAATACTGTTAAAGTGATTCTCTCTTTGAGGTTAGAGGCCATATGAATCATGTGATTTCTTACTAGAGATAGGGCCATCTGCCTCTGTTAGCATGAATTTGTGTTTCTAATAGCCATCTTAGTTGATTTTTCTAGCCAGCAAGTGAAATTTCTGATTTGTTCCTGAAGGCAACTTTGTGATTTAGCAGGTTAATTACAGCTTCAGATAAGCTTCTCATTCTGTTTTCAATATCTATGTGCATATTCTTAAGAGAACCTAAGCTTAAAACATGTAAAACCATGTAACAGTGATTATACTTGCATACAAATTTTTATCGGGAAATCATACATGTTGTGTCTCTTCTGAGAACGACCCCTTTCGAGCTTACATTGCAGCGGCTGATACATAGTGTGTGGCACAGACTTTTTGCAAAGCCATCGCCCTGAGGCAGCCCAGACCTAACTAGCAGACTGCGTCGTTGCAGCCGTGTCAGCGTGACACTGAGGTGTGCTGCACTGTCACCTTCGATCCAGTGCATTTACATCTCCAATAATATGTAACTATTATTATCTTTATGTACGGACGGGGAGATGCAGTCGAGACGCTGTAGTTTCTCTGAGGTCACGCAGCAAGCGAAGATGTGTCTCGTGCCTAGTTCTGCCTGCAGCGACTTCATTGCTGAACACTTCTATTTCTTTTTTTGTGTGTGTGTGTGTGTGTCTGCATGCGTGTTTCAGATTGCAAGTACACCTGCCATGCTCACTGCCACGATCTGGTGCACCTGGGCTGCCGGCGGAATGGAAAATTAATGGCCTGCCTCGCTCCACATGACACCTTAGATCCATCTTACAACAGCGATCAGGTAATAGATCTCGTGTTCGTGTAATTACTGCTTTCTCTTGTCAGCTCTGTAATGAAGTGTGGTCTGCCTGCCTCACCCGGCTGCTCAGGAACAATGTCTCGCTTAGGCACGGCCAGCAAAGCTGGATTTCCCACCCAGCGCGGTGATTTTGCAGTATGTTTGGGTTGAGCTACACCTGGCTGCTGCCCGCTGCGTCGCTCCTGCTCCAATTAGTTTTCAGCTAAGCTGGCTGAGAAGTAATCCCAAAAAAGGTATTTTCCCGGTTGGTTTGGGTCACTGTGGGGTTAGAGCAGGCATGTATGGCAGGGGATGAGAACATGAGGATGGAGCTGCTCTTCGGATAGGCTCGGCCGTACGGTGAAGAACCTCACAAACTGAGCTTGATGACCCAGGTGTCTTGTGCTGCTGGGTGTAGTGTCGCGAGGTGGCAATTAGAACTAAGGACTTGGCTATTTGTGGCCATTAAAGATCCTACTAGTTTTGTCTGGGTTTGGTGCTAATCCCCCAGTTCTCATCGAATCCCTCTTAGGGTAATTTCAAATTTCCTTGCCTGGATTCCCCAGCAGCTTCAATGGGTCACAGTGTGCCTCCTCATTTCCTTCCTTAAACCACCACAGAGCCTCACTCCTTGCATTTAACCCTCAACAGCAGGGCCTTTCTTTTTGTTCAGGGAACACATCAAAGCAGCGCTCTTCTGCAGACGGAGCAGGGGTCCTCTGAGAAGGAGGTTCATGCAGTGATAATGAGCCCTGTAGACCTTTAGTGCTGTGATAAAGGTTGTGCTGTGCTAATTAGCTCATGCCTCTTTGCATTTTCAAATACATTTACCTTTTGTCCTCCACAAAAGTCCACCCAGACTTAATCAGATGTAAATGTTGAACGTTTACACCTAACCAGTAGAAACTTCTGAGAGGGCACCAAAATTTCTCGGTGCCCTTGCTGAGCTTGCTGCATGTGCTCCACGCCACCACTGAGTTTTCTCTGCAAGTGCAGCATTTATTTGGTAGGAGAGATACTTGCTCCAGCCACCCAGACTGTGACTGAGGTCACAGTGTCTCTTGCGAGCTCCTCATGACTCGCTGTTGGGAAGAACAGAGAGGGAGATTCCAGATGCTGAAAGGAGGAGTAGCAGGGGTGGGGAGGAGGAAGGACATGGCAACGCAGATTTTTGAAGTGTGGGTGACTGTCAGCAAGAAAATACGGCAGGGGCAGAACGAGAAGACCATTAAAAGCCATTTATACTCAAAAAGCCATGTACAGCTTGGCCAGGAGAGATCTAAGAAAGAGGTAGTGGTGTCTGGGGTAAAGTGGCTATGAATACTGAGCAAGGAAACTGTTTGTGCTGTTTGAGCCTTACAGTACTCAGGGAGGCTGAATTTCGTGTGCGTTTGTTTCTATGCAGCAAGATTGCATTGAAGAAGTACTGGGTTTTTGCTGCTGATTCCTTCCTCTTGGAAGAAGTCATAGTTTGGCTGGTTGCTGTAGATGACGGCTTTTGCAAATCTCCCTTTTCCTCACTAGCGTCTGGGGCAGTATGTGTCTGACAACTGAAACAAGTGAGTGAGGATTCAAATGCTATTTTCAGCATTCATCATCCATCGGTTTTGAAGCAGCAGTCGCTGCCTGGGATGTTTCCTGCTGGGTGAAGTCATTTTCTCTGTGCACGGCTGCCCTGCATTCGCAGCGCTAGCACAGCTACTGACGGAGGCTGCAAGGTTGGTATCCGCTCCCTCCCTGCTCTGCTACTGACCTGCTCCTACCGCTTTGCCTTTCTAGACTTCCCGGAGGTACAAAGGAGCTGGAATTTTTAAAAATAATTTTAAGATCTGTGAATGGAAACATAGTTACAAGAGTTGGCGTTTACAAGTTATTATTTAATGAAAGACAGCTCAGCTGCCTTTTCAAAATTACTTTTCCCTTCTATGCTATAATTTTCTGGACTTAGTCTCAGCCTTAAGGTGATTTTTCATTTATGTTTAAAGTTTGAACCTCCATCTCACATATACAATTGAGTAGATGTTTAGTAGAAGATAATGAAGGACTCAGAGTATGGGAAAAAGGCTGAATCTATTTCCTCTACAAAATTATTTGTGCATTCTTATTCTGTGGATGGTGCCTCGTCTGCAGGGATTAAGTTAGACGCAGGAGTGTGCTTCCGAAGCAAATCTTCCAGTTGTCCTCACTTCCCTTGTTTTCGTTGGTATCAGCAAGCAGTCTTAGAGTGCATACACTCAGTTCCCTTTCAGATGAAAATTAGGCTGCTGCCCGAAGCCTCTGAGAAGAGGCGCTCCAGGAGCCTACCTCATGTGCTCTGACCGCCCATGGGCGTTCAGTCCACAGGAGCAAAACAGATTGTCTTCAGTAAAACCTGTGAAGTGTTTATGTTGAAGGTTTGGGGTTCTCAGCACCGCTTGCTTTGCTTTACAGAGCTGCTCGAGCTGCACCACAGTGTTTGCTGACGTAGGCGTCAGATAGCTGGCACAGAGCAGGCCCCAGCGAGAAGCAAACCGATAAGTGCTCCAGCGACGCCTGTGTTTGCTTTATCTGCATCGTGACTTTGAAAATCACATGGTGTGCAAACCCAGTTAATTTTGCATGAGCTATGCTAGTAAAATGCATAGCTGCAAAGAGCACACATGTATTTTGGGGATGTCTCACCAATATAGTGAGCATCGACTTAAAATATGAAGGGATTTCGGAGAACTACTCGGGCTTTGTAATATTTATGGAGAGGAATGACTTGTTAACCAGCCTTAGTCCTGTGCTTTGTGCATTTTCTTCCTATTGGGATAACCATTTTGTTTTGAAGTGTGATTTTGTTTTAAAAACAAAATAATTTTATGTGGGCAAATCACTAGTTTGAAGTTGTTATATTGGCGTTCTTATGCTAGTAGAGCTTAGATCTTTTCTTGTAAAGGGACATGGCACCTTTATCCTTGCGTAATGCCCTCCACACAGGGAGGTGATTGCTCTGAGTATGATGGTAGACATACGCTTTGAGACCCAGCTCTCTACAGCCTAAGACCATTTTAGACTGGTCAGGTAATGTGAATGTATCCCCTACTTGACCCGGGTGATGTAAACCGCACCTCGTCCTGCGAGCTCCCGATTCTGGATGCTCGTTCGTGCCCGTGCACTGCTCCATGTTCCCCCTGCCCTTCCACTCCCAGCGGTGCCGGTACTGAGGCTTTTGGACAATGCTGTTTTAATACAGGTCAGGGAAACGTTGTGGCCGCTAACGTTTGCTCTTGCAAAGCCCAATCAGCAATTTAGTTTGCAACACAGCTTGTGAATAGTGCTGTCAGCACAACGGGCTGGGTGTCGTGGTGGGGCTGGAACACCTTAAACTCCAAATAACCCTGAACAAACTTCTTGTTGAACCACAGTTTGAGAATCTGGGTTTAGGATTTCCCTTATGGGGAAGAGGAATTTCTTACAGCCACTTAACTGCTCATTTTACAAAAGGAGTCAACAGATTTCCAAGGGATTTCCATCCTGTGCAGTTCTGCCAGTGACTGGAGCACTTTGGTGCACCACAAGTGGTCAGATAGTCTCAGAATCTGGAATATGGACACACTGCTTGACTTTTTGTTAACAAGTCGTTGGAGCTCAAAAGGCCTGAACTTTGAGCTGCTGTGTGTGTGCGTATGTATACACACGTATATATTTCATTGTTACAAGGTCTAGGAAATTCTATTATGTAGCTATTCTGAGAGATCACTAAGGCTGCAGGGTTAAATACTGGTAGATGAAACTCACCATTTCAAACGTACTGCAAGTACCCAATGGCAGAAATATATGGCTCAGGTGAAAGGGCGGGGGGTGGCTTGCTAACTGTGTGGCCTTAAATGTTTCCCTCCTGAAAAGGCTTCCTATAGAGATTAAAGAGGAAATGATGGATCTAGGTCCTCTGGGATCTTGCAACAGAGCACTCAGAAAGAGCTGTGGAAGGAGCTGCCAGTTTCCTCCAGGAATGAGCAGAGGGGGGTGAATACAGCCCTTTTCCAGCAGTCCTCTCCTGTGCTACCGCATTGCCCATTACAGGAGCATCACCTTCTGACTGACACTGCCAAGGGCTTCTCAAAATCTAAGTATCGAAGCCGTTATGTGGACTTTCTTTCTTTCCTGTTTTTTTGTCACCCAGATGGATCAAAATGTAGAATTTATTTATGTATGAGCCACAGATACAATTTATTTTCTCCTTCAAGCTAACATGCCTTCCCAAAGAGGTCTCATTGCACTCAAATTTTCCCAAAGACAGAGGGTGGTCAGAGACGAGTTTTGTACAAGACCTGAGGCACTTGATAAAGTACAGAGAAGGATACAGGCTGTCCCAAATGGCTTGGATAGTAACACCCCACAGCTTACTTCAACGTGCATGAATCTGCTGTGGAGAAGACTGAGAGGATCTCACAGTGCAAATATAGAAACTTCTGGACCTGGATGGGCACTGAGGTTACTGTCTGAATGTAGCTGGACCTGAAAGTAGTTTCAGTTCTTCCCTCTCAGAAGTGAGGTAGTTTGACATTTCTTTTCAAAAATTTCCCCTTTGGGAAAAAATGGACAAACAAAGCAGAATATTGCGATGGAGGTGTGTACAGCTCTTGATTAATGATGAAAGCTACTGTTGAGCTATTGCCTGCTCTCCCATACCAACTCTTGGTCATGGTGTGTACTCTGTACAATGAGCATGTTTTTTTTATGGCTTGTGTGCTTCAGATCTCTGCTAAACCTGATTATGCTTGGTCGCAGTTGAAAGGAAGAGAGGAAAACTAAAGAACGTTTGTTTTGGCAGGCGAAGCATAGCTTCATTTTTGCCAGTGACTGGGAAAAATTTTAAACTAAACGTGGAGCTGATTTCGGTTCTAATTGTGAATATTACTCAGGCTACTTTTAGGGAAATCCATTTGGCACAAATAAAAGCCTTGATAGATTATATAAACTAGAAATTAGTCCTAAGCTTTCAAAATTTAATTTCAGGGTATCCACAACAGTTCTTGGGCCACTACCATCTGCAGCCTTCCTTCACAGGGGTATTACTAACGTGAGCTTTGCGCAGTACTGACTTAAGATCTTTAAACTATAAATTCATTGCAACATTTTAAGAACCCTAATTTATGATATCAGATGTTTGGACTTCTTTAGTATTCTCTGGAGTAGGAGTCATGGAATAGTCTGTTGTGTTTGCTAGAGCAGACAGAATAAACGCTTGGTCCAATGGTGACTGAGGCAGTAGTTGAATATTGCACACTGGACAAATCCAAAAGACACATTTAAACAAGGAGGGCTTTTTTTAAATGAAAAGTGGATCTTAAAGCCCAATCAGTGAAGACTGGGTGAGGCATGTGGGGAGTGGGCCTGTTTCATCGTACCACCCAATAACATAATACTAGAATTAATATTTTTAACAGAGTGGACTGCAGGTTGTTGGCACCTGGTGGGAATTTTCAGCCCATGGGAGCAATCAGAGTCATATTGTTGCATCACTATGGGTTTTAAGCATTATTTAAAAATCACACATTTTGATCAGTAAAGCTATCTTTAAACTAGTTTTTGTAAGTTTTTTTGTTGGTGGGAGTTTTTTTTGCATCTAAAGTACTTGGATACTATACAGGCCTAGCCTATCAGACAGAAAGGTAGCAAGGTCACTGTTTGAAGAACACATTGCTGAAACCCAGAGATCAATTATAGGTTGTTTAGCAACCAGATCACTCCAGCCAAACAGCTCTGATTTTCTAGTTACGCAGCAGAAGCAGGCAAGGCTTCAGATTACAGGAAAAAACTGTTATTAGACGGGGGGAACATTTAAAATGCACTTTTGATTTTTGCAGTTACATGTTCTCATATTCAAGACATTTGTATAGTCTCTCTAGAAAATGGTATGTGTTTCCCTAGTAATGCCTTTTTGTCAGCTGTCGTTATAAGATGTTCTTCCACCATTTATTTCTAATACAGACTATTCTTACCACACACATTTTTCCACAATCCTTTCCAGTTCCTGCTGTCAGTGTTGTGCTGGGTGTAGGATGTAAAATACCAACTGCATTTTTTTATTGTGGCAGTTTTTCTTCCTAATTCAAAGTTATTAATTTCTACCCAGTATCTCAGCAGGCGCAGCAGAGCACAGATGATCGCATTACAAATTTAATACAAATACCATAGGCTTGCACGTCCTGTGCGTACCGGGTGGTCACCTGATATTCAAATAGCATTGCCTAATCTTGTTGGAAAAAAAGGGAAAATGGGTCCTCTAAAACGTAAAGTTTCATGTATTGTGTAGGTTATATGGCATGATATAGCTGCACGCTGATGCGAGGGGCAGCCAGGCTCTGCCGGAGCAAGCCGGGGGGCTGGCAGCAAGCCAGGATGCTGAGGACTGTGCTGGTGATAGTTTGCAGTGAAGAGATCAGGGCACAGTTTCTTTCTTATCTTTCGGGTAGAATTTCAACGTGCAGATTAGGACAACGATCACTGGGGCAATTGATTTTGATGGGGCATGTGTGTTGGCTGCCTGCATCAAAACATGCGTGCTTGAAGAGGAGTATTTTGCTGTTACACGTTGTCGATAAAGGTTGTACATGGAAGGTGCCCAGTTGCAGGGTGATAAATCACTAACTATGATAGCGTCTTGAGTGCCTTACTCAATCCTGAAAACATGCAAAGAAAATGAGCACTGGAGGGGAAACTGGTAAGTGGGGAGTGAACGCCGGCCCCTGTGGGTCTGTCCCGGTGCAATCCTAGCACTGACTTTTCTCAAAAGTCCCTGTGCCGTAGATGACAGATGGACAACAAAACTTCACCTTTCTGTTAGAGATAGGCTGGTAAACAGGGTGACAGTGGCTTTCATTCCTCCCTCCACAGGCTGCCTGATTATTTACTTTATATCCATAAAACACCTCGACCTAAATGGAGTTACCAGCAGCTGCGTCAGGTCTGTCCTAATCTATTAATCCACAGAGGTGACTGGTTTCCAAGCAGCATGAGGGTCCAAAGAAATATTTAATATCATGCACTTGCTAGTGTGCTGATTCACGAGGCTGATTTTATTTTGTATTTGAATGTTCAGGAAGGTAGCTGGGCTGGCAACATGACTGCAGGCTGCTTAATTCACCCCACATAGACCTACCCTAAGCAAATAGCAAAATGACAGTGAGAGCTGATTAGAAGAAAAAGTCAGAACTATTGTGAAACTTGCATTCCATTTTCTCATCCAGATTGCCTAAAATATGCTTGGAGCTTCGCACTATGTCTCTTCTTTTTTTTTCTTTCTTTTACAGTATCAGGCTTCTTTTTTTGGCTTATGGCATTAGCAGCTGTTGGAAACGTACAGAGAAGAGACTGCTGCTGCCTTTTGACTCACTGCAGGAAGGGCATGATGCAAAACCTTCCCTGGTGGGGAAGGAAGGTGGGGAGTGGTTTCTGATTATTTTTAATGATAACATTGCTGGGTGAAGATATGAAAATATTTGTTCCCAGTCTTTGATCCAAGTAGCTTGCCAACCAGCAGCCCCATAGACAGCTGTTAGGAAAACAGGTAGAGAACAGAGCCCTGTGTTGTTCTGATGCAGTCCTGTTTATCTTACAGGATTGTAAAGCCTTTTTTCCTGGAGAGTCGGAATCAAACGACAGGAGGTAGCATTCTTCCCTACTGATTGACGGCTTCCTTTAACTGGGGACTCTTCCTCGATGCAGAGGAGCCCGCCTGTTTGCGTGAACCCAGTTTCTCGCCGGCTCCATGTGCTGCTGTGTGGCAGTTCCTTTTCTCCCAGGGATCTCGTTCTACAGTGAAGCTCCATTCCTGTATGTGTTGTCTCATGTTGGTCTGCTTAATGGGAAGTGTGGATAAGAACTTACATATTCCCCATTTACTCTGCAAATAGTGTGTATAAGTGCGTAAAAATTCAGTGATGGAGTAAGTGTTAATGCTTCAATACACTTACTGGGAAAGAGGAAACTGTCACCAGTTGCGGGCACTTAAAAGCAATGGCAATGAAGTCATACTAGCTACACTTCTGGGGAGTAGTCCTCCTGTTCCTACCCAAAGCATAAAGAAGTGGCTGGTTTTCCAGGATCGAAATGTACTGGGTTCGCACAGCCTTGTGGGAGATCTTGAGGCATAGTTACTTTGTTGTGGTTCCGGCTCCTTTTCTTTTTAGCTATTTT
>Ga0181612_166966_pt1 | contig 17712 bp, 5 predicted proteins | sample HoacroProtozoa21_FD_119630 | JGI IMG/M metagenome (GOLD analysis project Ga0181612, IMG submission 119630) | Hoatzin crop microbial communities from Cojedes, Venezuel. Combined Assembly of Gp0051906, Gp0051904, Gp0051908 | reverse complement strand
GGCGGGAGTGTGGGCAAACAATGAAGAACATCCCTCTCAGACTCAGGAAACCTGCTTCCTTTGAGTGAAATAAAATTGGCATCTGTACCTTACTTGAGGAACACAAATGAATTAAATATCTGTTCTGGAGGGTTTAAGTGAACTGCCTCTGAATCGATGAGGTTGCTTTCCAAGCAACTGAATGGAATGAACAGTATTTGGATGGACTGAGAAGTAGTTAATCAAACCAATGCACACCAGGTTTGACCAAGAACTGTTTTTAATTGTAAGTCACAAACTGAACTTTGAGTTTTAGTTTCCCATAGGTAGCTACTTTCTGCTCATCAGCATGTCATATGAGTTACTGTAATTCTGTGTAACCTTGCAAGTTTCTCTGGGTTAAAAATTAGAGTACATCTTCAGTGAAGTCCAGAGTTCTCATGCTGCTAAAAGTACATGTTATCCTATTTGCTGGTCAGAATTACAGAAACGTTGTTTAATTCAAAATGTGACAGTCTGAATTATTTTGAGTAACTTGATACTACAGACTGCTTACTGCTAAGACTACTAATGCTAAGACTTTGTTCACCTTATGCCACACTGAGGGAGGAACTCTGAACATGAATAATCCATAGGGAAAAGATAATTTGTGAATGGTAATCAGGTGTAATGTTTTGAAAATGTGTTTAACTGTTTACATGAAGGAAAAGCAAGCTTCCAAAACTGGATCCTCCAAGAGTCAGATTTTAAAATAATACTGGTTCTGAGAGGTAATCTAGCTGCTGAACTATATTAAGAAGGAAATATGTTTGAAAGGGAGGGGAACGTTGGTCTTGTAAAGATTTATGTATTTATTGTTTTAGATGAGACTAAACTGGTTTACTTCTCTGGACAGTGCAGTGTTCTCTGTGGCACAGTAGATATTTTTAGTAGTGACCTAATTTTGTCTGTGAAATCTCTTCCAATACTACTACCTGTCAATACCTGTCTATATGCAAAAGTGCTCAGTTACCATGCCGTGCAGTTCAGTAGCACTCTTATCTTTGGTTCTACAGCAAGCTCATGAGGCCTTCAAGGTAGCCCAGTCTCTGGAACCTTCTTACTTACTGTGTTGGATTGGGCAGGTAAGATGATGAAAAAATCATAATACTGTGCAGCAAAACCGGTTGTTAGTCCAAGAGAGGACTTAGACTCCATCCTGATAAGTGGCACTTGAGCATGTTCCTGAAAATTGAAGCTTTTAAGTAAAGGGAGCTTCTGCTTACCCTGAGGGTGGATGGGACCCTTTGTTTCCATGGTGGTAGTACAGTGGAAGCTACATGAATCAGATGTCTTCATATAATGTTTTTCTGGCTGATGTTGAGAGTTTGGTAAGAAACTAGCTATTAAAAAAACAATCACTGTTTGTGCTCTGAGGCTTTTTATTGAGCATTGTCAACAAAGCACAGTCTTCATAAGGTGCTGGTTTTTTCAGCTTCAGCTGTACCTCTAACTCGTTATACGGCACTGCTTAAATCTCTTTGCAGCTTCTGCTTCTAACACCACTGTTAGGAGTGAATCTCTAAGGTACCTGGGACAAAAGCAGTCCTTACTTCCTGGGAGGTCCCTTCCTACCTCTACCACTGAGGGCTGGATATGCTCCCTAGGGTGTCTAGGACATCTGTGAATAGTAGAAATACTTGTGACTCACGCTTTTGTGATGACTGTAGGTGCACTTCGTAATCCCATGCTGCTGACCTGCTAATAATATCTAGCTGAAGCTGTATTCTAGGGGAGAACTAGCACCATCATGTCAAAATTTAGCTTTTATCAGATGCTGTTGTAAGTTGTGCTAGCACACACAAAGTCTTTGTCCCGAAATATGTAAAGTAGCAGCAGAAGACCGTAAGTTTCAAGAACTGGTAGAGTGGAAACTGCTTGTGCTCCTTTTAATTGTGTTCATTTTATTCTTAAAACCGATGTTTCTTGGAGAGTATGAGGAGAAGAAAGTGTCTTCATGTTAAATGCCTGAGGTGTGCCTGAAGTGACTTGTGCCGAGTTTCTTGTTGATGTCATAATTTTTAAAGTACCTCTTCAAACAAGAACCAACTCTTGCTTCTCTGTAGGCTCTTATTGCAGAGAAAGTGGGCAGTTATGATACTATGGATCTCTTCCGGCACACGACTGAGCTCAGTATGCATGTGAGTATAACAGTTGTGTTGCCCTGAAATTTCTGCATATGTAATGACTCTACTTAGGTGAGGTGATTTTTTAAAAAGTAGGCATGTCCCGAATGATGAAACAGATGCGGTCATGTTCCAAATGATATTATCTGACTTCCTTGTTTGTGTGCCTGTCCTGTGCTGGCAGTGAATGGTAGGCAGTTATTTTATTAAATGCCTTAGTCCCAGTGGTCCAAGAAATCAGCTTCATAAGTCATGAAAAAACATTGTTGGTGTTCCACAGAACTGGACAGAGATCAAAGCCATAAATTATATCTGTTCCAGGAGAGATCAAGGATATCGCCAGTACCCTGAGTTCTAAGAAAGTGGAGGACTTCACATTCTCTTACAGCTTTTCTTTGTCTGTCATCCCTCCAGTGGTGCAGCAAGAGATATATTAACGTAAGAATTCTCTTTGCCCAAAGGACAAGTTAGAACTGTGTGTGGAGTAATTGAGTTTGGTGTTTTCTTCTCCTGCTTAACACTGATGCAGATTTTTAGTCTAGATTCAGCCTTAAGACAGAGAATCGTTATTATAATCTTTAATTATTTTGCTGTTGCTTGATCAGGTTTAAAGACTCCTGTTTTGGTTTTTTTTGGGTTTTTTTTGAGACTGAGGGAGCAAAAGGCTACGCCCACTGGGTGTGTTCAACGCTGCAGGATGAAAGCAACAGAAACACTGAACTTTATCTGTACAACATTGTTGAAATGAATGCTATACCAGCAGCCCAGGTGGTCTTGAGCAAATACACAGGTAGGTAATTTGAATGCCTCACCAACCTGTCAAGCCTAAAGGATGTGTTCAGAATGAACAGATACACCTGTACTAGTTCTGGCAAAGAGTGATGTGACTGGGTTGGGGAGAGGCTTTTGAGCTGTAAAGCACATAATCAAAACAGGGTAAGTGGGCTACTGGTTTTTTTTGTTATCACACAGAGATGATATAGATTTGTGTTCTGTCTTCCTACTCATTCCAGTAGATGTTGTTTCAAAGACCAATTAAAATAAGGGGCAGAGCAATGTCACGCTTGTTATCAGGCGTTGGCTGTGGGACTTCCTTTGGGTGTCTGTATGTGTTGGTGCAGGTAGATGCTAGCTCCTCCACCCCCGTGCCATGGTGTTTGGGAGGAGCCTGCTCCTGGATGCTGTGTAACTCCATGACCTCAGGCGTGTGGTTGCGTTCACCTTCAGCAGGAGATGGACCGTGTTCTCGGGCATGGTTGCAAGCCAGCATGGCCTCCCTGCTGCGGTGGGCTTGTGTATGTCCAGCCCAGAAGATAGATAGAGCAGATGTGGGTTTTCTTTATTCTACATCTATTACTATAAATAAATCCTGTGATGAGTAGTCTGTTGCTGATTTTTGAGAGCTACAAAATGAGGTGCAAGCACTTAAAATGAGATAAATGTGAGACTGTATTTCTTTGTCTGCGAAATCCCTGTTCTTGAGCAGACGGCAGGAGGGGCTTATGGGATCCTTCCTAGTCTGGGAAAAAAGGTTAAAAGTGTGAGGTGAGATCACAGCTGACAAATCTGTGCCATTAGCTACTAACAAGCATTTTAGGGTTTAGTATTAAAAATAAACCATACATTCTTTGTTATAACATTCTATGTAATCATTCTATGATTCTACTGGTATTTTACTAGAGACTATACAAGCTGAATAGTTTCCTATTTCATTACAAAAAAAACCCCAAACAACTGTGAGCAGAAAAATTTGAAATATGTTGAGTACATTGATGCTGTGTCATAAGATTTTAAAGATTTTTGAGCTAACCTGATGTCATGTTGTGGGCCTTAGTATGTCTTCTTTATTTGACTGCAGCCTGTCAAAATGATTCCAGTGAGCAACTGACAGAAGCACTTGGCATAGTGTTTTGTATATATGCATACACTGTAGCATCAATGTAGCAATGTTTTTGTAATGCTTTTTCACAGCTTTTTCTGATCATGTTCTCCTATATTGTCAATTCTGATTTTCTAGAAAGAGTTCCAGACGATCCGTCTGCTTTCACGATGCTTGGTTATTTGAACGACTATCTGCATCTAAAAAGGCAGGCAGCAGATGCCTATGAGAGGTAAACTGTACACCCTGAAAAGTTTACTGATAGATGCTCCTTGTTTCCATGCACCAGCTGAAACACTTCAGGGTTTTTCTTTTTAATAAACCTTGCTTTCTTAATTCAGCAGTACATTTAAACAAAGTGTACGGTAAGGGGAGGTGTGGGGATGTTCTTATATCAGATTTGGAAATGCAGAACACAGCTGGAGATGTAAAGGCATTCCAAGGCTTGAATGCCCAGGACATTTACCTAGTTCACTGTATGGGATTTAAGTGAAATTTTGGCAGTTGTTAGGCTTGGTTTTAGTTTTGATCTCTACGCCATTCTAATTAATGGAGGTGGTTGGGCTTTGTTTCATTTTTTTTCTTCTCTTTTCAAATGGTAGAGAGAGATGGCAAAGGTAACCATGTTTGGGAAACGTGTTTTCTGAGGCATTAAAATGGTAAAATAGGTTCTGTTTGTGCTTAATTAGCATAGAAAAGCTTCTGCATAAAACATTTGTCTGTTCTGCTTTGAGAACTATTGTCAAAATATGGGTTTTGTAGTCAGATGGTAATTATTCTTAATTGTGGTTATTTTCAGGGCAGCTTCATTACTGAAAAACTCTGAGGATACTGAGAAATATCATATAGCAATGCAAAACTATGGCAGGTCACTGTGGTAGGTGTTTGTTTGATATATTTCCCCAGCTCCTAACTTCAGCTTTGGATGCAGTGAGTGCATTTGCGCAAAACATGGGTGAGGCTGAAAGGTGAAAGGTTTTTGCTAAAAATAATTTATTAAACATCATTCTTAACTGTAGACAAGTTGGACTGAACTTTGTGTGTGCTCGAGAAATGAGCAGTATACTTAAAAATGAAATCAAATTGCAATTATTTGCTATATGTCTTGGTAGTTTGTAACATACCAATGATTTTCATTATCCTTACGTTGATACTTAAGTGCCTTAACATAGTCTACACAATGTAGCTGTTATATGGTCTCCAGAATAAATTAGGGTTTTTATGATCTCCACACTTGACATATATAGTAGGCTTAGTCTGAATAAAATAGCTGCTTCAAGGTTTATTCAAAATCCCTGCTACTTGCCTTGTGAATTTATATTGACTTGTACAATCTGAAGCGTGTGGGTTGGGATGTTGTGTACACGTAGGTGATCTTTCTGCTGATGGCCCTCTCTGCTGCAATCCTTCTCATGATGCTAAGTTCTTTTCATGATTCCCTTCTGGTTCTGAGGAAAGGCAGGACACAAGTCTTAACAGATGAAGACTTTCAAACTTCTCATTGAAATGAGATAGCTCAAGCTCTGCTAATTAGATTTTTGTCAGCTCTCTAGGGAAAGTTCATATATTCTGTTTATGTTTATGACACTGGAACTTCTAGGCTGTGAGAAATTTCAGGGAAGATAGTAGAAGCAACTCTTCGGTTTTCTGTAGTCTCACATACAAGCTGCACGTGTGATGATTCCTGTGTGCAACTTACACAGGAGCAAAGCTTCAGTAACTAGTAACTAGTTCTAATAAACACAGTCCTGGATAATTTCTTCCCTGGTGGTCTTAGAACAAGAATGCTGTATCTCTGTATGTGCGCTTTTCTGTCTCTGTGCATGCATGCTTTGGTTTCCTTTTTTCACATTTCTCCTTTGTTGTTTCCTCCCACTCCGTTGTGTTGACTATTAGGTGACATCCTCCCATATAGCTGTCATGCAGATGGAGAGGACTTTCTTGTATCAATTACTGTTCATGCAATGGATATTTGGATAGAGTAACTGCTGTAAGAGAGGCGTAGGGAATATTGCATGTTCTTGTCTGAATCTTGCTCTTTTCCGGATGTCTGCTTACAGCTACTGTGGAAAACAGGGTACTGGTCTGGAAGGACAGCCTATCTGAATCATAGCAGCTGTTGACACATCCTCCATACCAGTGACTTTTTTTTTTTTTTATTAACAGTGCTCTTGGTCAGTATGATAAGTCCATTGAGGTTTACACATCAACACCCCTAACTGAGTTTGATGGTATTGTGGGGATAGCATTAGCCTACTTCAAGAAAGGACTCTTACAAGAAAGTATCAAAGGTGAGCATCTGCCCAATTCAAAGCATTAAGGGACACTTCTCTTGAGATGAATCTTACCAAAATTTGTTTGTCTGACCAGCTTAGCTGTAGTTCAGTTTATTTCACTCTTTCAGTCCTAATATGTAAGCACAAATTGCATAACGGTTTTAATCATTAGGCTGTTCAGCGGGTTGCCCGAACTATTGAAATATACAAAGGGAAGCTACATTTCTCCAAGAGTTTAATTCTTCCATTAAGCTGTTGTGTTCTTAGCTTCCCTTGTTCTCAGATGAAATGGCTTTCCTGGAAAAATCAGTTCTGGATAGGAGATTAATGTGTTGTTCAAAGCACTTTAGCCTTAGTGCTAAGTGTAAGTACTATGTTGTCGTGTTCTGCACTGCTAAGATGTGACACCTCAGAAAAAGGTATACTGAATTGTCAGTGTAGAAGCATGAGCACTCGCAAAGGAGCAGCCAGCTCAGTATTTAAAATAACTCTTAGTTTTTAATTGGAGAGATGTGTGCCCGTCTAAAGTCCTATTTCATAAATAAACTAGGAGAGGAGAGTATTTAAGCTGTATTCTTTCAGGCTTTTTCTGGATATCCCAATCCCACTTTTCAGTTCTGTTTCCACTTGCTGCATATTAAACAACTCGCAGGCTCTGAACAGCCCTGTAAATCTGGCATTTTCTAACATATGGTTACTTCCAAAGTTTTAGTCAACTTTTTTTTGTATTCTGCCTATGCTTTGAGGTGTGAAAATACAGTGAACCTGAAACCGAAGTGCCCCTGTGTGCGTCTTCTAATGATTGTGCCTTTCTAGAGGCTTTACAAACGTATTATTTTCTCCTACTTCAATTCTGTGTCTTGAATTTTTACCAGCCTATGAAAAAGCCTTGTCTGTTGCTAAGTCTGAACAAGATAAAGCACATATCCTGACTGCCTTGGCAATAATAGAGTATAAACAGAACAAAGTGGATGCTGCAAAGACACTGCTGTTTAAATGGTGAGTGGAGGGAATAATATTCAGTTAATGTTATTTTATTGTACTGCTGGGTCCTCAGATTTACTTTTTGGGGGATCTCAGGTGGCTATTTGTGTTGCAGACTCAAAGTGGGAGTGGATGCAGTGTTCTTTTAAGCTTATTCATGTAATGTAGCTGTTTTGGTTTACGGCCTGTGTTTTATTCTGTGTTCTTAAAGCAGTATGGAGTGGAAGGGTTAGTGAGCTGGGCAGTTTGGATGTCTGACATCCTTGAATGATAGTTCTAATAGGTTTATCTTTCAAGAGAATATTCATCTGTAGTTGTCCTAAGCACTAGGTAATGTTTCTGCTCCCTAGCTGTAAGAAATCTAGATGATGAAGGAGGACAATTTCAGTTTAAATAGCCAGAAATCTTAGAACAACTATGTTCCAAGTGTCATAGACAAGTGCAGTCTTGTACCTTCCGCATGAAAAGGATCTGCATCAGTTGTTCACTTACATCACGAGTGTCTTTTTCTTTCAGAGCTGTGGAGGCTAAAAGCCCATGCGTCGTTGTTAGTCTCCCGGTAGCTATGGACTGAGAGCTAACATCTCAGCTTCTCAGCATCAGCTCTCTGTCAATAGAGAATTCCAGTAGTGGCTGCACAGTCTCTGTCTTACCAGCAGACTCCTGAAGTTACTGAAATAGTGAAGGTCCATGACTAGACCTACACTCTAAATCCTGAGTAACTGATGATTAACTGGCTAGGGATCTGATATTTCCTGTTGATCACTGCAGAGTTTTATTTTTGTTGTAAACGTCAACTATGAGACTTGTCTAGTTGACATTAGTTGTTTGTGTTTAAAGAAATAAAAGACAGTAAGTTGTTTAGGAAAGTAACTCTACAGTGAGTATGTCTAGGTCTGAATTGGAAGCACAATGCTGCAAAGATACATGGTGGATTTTAGTAATAAGAAAAACAATGGTGCATTCTAGTCCAATAGAAAGATTTCTTTATTGACTGAAATGCGTGCTAGATGATGTAAAGGGCCTGAGTAGGACCTTGAACAAGAGGCTGCCTTTCCTCTTTTCTCCTGGCCAACTTGGAACAGAGGTTTTAGCAGTGAGCATGTCTTTATAGCTAATATGAGAGATTCCCAGTTGTTACTTGTCAAAGGGTAGCGCCTTTGCACCAGATAACATAGTGCTGGCTATTCAAGTTTATGTTTAACAGCTGTTAGAGATGTTTCTTGCTAGGGACTGAAAATGATAGATGGACGTTTAGAGTCTTGTCTCTTTTTTTAAGGTAAAAATAATCATTAGAAGCTTGATTAGGAGCCTGTAGTCACCTGATAAGTGAAAGTAAGCAGCACGTCATTCTGTAGTTATGTTTAGGACATTATGGTGAAGTAACTCCAGATTACTGTTGCTATGCACTGTTTTGTTGTTTGCTGCCATCCAGTTTGTACTGCAGTAAGAACACCTTCAACTACTACATCAGTTAAGGTCGTTAATTTTGGTAGTTTATGCTGAGCTCACCGTTTGTTTTCACCAGAATTGAAGATCCAGGGATTAACTTGAGTTCAGAGTTCTCCACCTATACTAGAAAAATTTGCTGAAAGAAGTCAGAAACTGTATCTAGTAGGTCTTCAGTAAAGCTGGGAATACTACTGGCATGAGGTTAAACTGCCTCTCATAATGAAATGGACGGAGTTGTGCAACTGGTCTAAAGCTAATAGATGATGAAAGCAAGCTCAAACTGCCTTTATGTTGGAACAAATCTTGGTGTAAGGAAGGCATAATTTCTCAGAATGTGCCTGGTCTCAGAAAGAGCAGTTCTGTGCAGTAGGCTCGTTTCTGGCTCTTTGCTTCCTGGATTTCTGTTGCAAAGCTGTAAATAGGCACACTGCAACTCAGGTTTGATGCTAGTTAGAAATACAAATGTCTTCAAGCAAAGAAAATAGTCGTCAGTGTTACATGTTGTCTCTTACTATTCATTTTATGGCTGCTGCTGAAGGACAATTAATGTGTCAGAGTCTTTGCCACGCAGTTACACGTTACAAGCTTCAGTGCTGAAATGGCGCATAACCGCTGCTGTTCTCCATACCTGGGAGCTCAGGGATGCTGATCTAGCTTGATCCACAGTCGCACAGTGAGAGGCTGTTAAGTCTGTATACCAGGCTGGATACACAGGAGCAGGACGACTCAGTAGTAAGCAGTGCTCTAATGTTAACAGTAAGTTTGGTTTGTGCTCCAAAATAGTGTCTCCTTCCCTCCCTCTGATTCAACAGCTCATTAAAGGAACCTAGTACGGAAAGTCTGAAGGCTTTGTGCACACTAGGACTGGTAAAGCAGGATGCTACACTGGCAACAGCAGCCCTAAAAGAATTACTGAAGCATGACAAAGGGGATAATACAATTTATGAGAGGTGCCTTATTGCATCTGCTGTTTATGCATTGCAAGGCAGAAATGTGGAGGTCCAGAGAGAAGTCTCCAAAGCAATCCACAGGTATGTATTCTGTCTTTCTTTGGATTGCCTTGGAAATGTGTTGCTTTGATTACGTCGCATAGTAAGCAAACATCTGTTCACTTACAGCATTCTTCTAAAAAAAAAATAAAAATATTTTTCAAACATGAAGTCCTAATTAAGGTTGTATCATCAGCTGACAGAAGCTTGCTGTCTGATTTATGGAATCAAACGGCAGAAGTTTCGTGGCTTTTTTGGGGTTTTTTTTGTTTCATTTTTGTGGCTTCTTTGGTAGCTAGATCAATTCGCTGTGCTACGAAAGCATTTTGCATCGTATGTAGCAGAACCTTCAACCATGAAAAGTCTCTAGGGCGTTTATTTAATATTTAACAGCCTCTGAAGCTGGTCTTTCTGTTAGCTAAATGTCTGTGTTTAAATGCGTTTTGCTTAGCCTGAGCAATATAGAAAGGGGGAATTTTAATCAATGCCGCTAAGCGAGCCACACTTCATAGTCTCTCCCAGTGTTTTCAGAAAATGTTCTTGATGCAAATTGTTTTTTTCCAACTGCTGTTAAAATTCTTTCATTTTCAGGTTATGAGGACAAAACCCATAGTCCTAGAGTGTTTTCTTCCCATGAATATTGACATGTGTGTTTTACATTTTGTTTCTGTAGCCAGCAGTATAACTTCAATATTGTGGTGTTTGGTTTAAATTACTACCCATGTCTGTTTTCAACCACACTGGGTTGTTTTTGTAATAGAAAAAGATCCATTTGGGATTTATAGCAACTGCCAACCGAATGATGGAGGACCAGGTCCGTGTGTAAACCGGAAAGTCTAATCCTTGTTCTTTTCCCAGTAACCCTGATAATCCTGCCCTCTGGTCTCTTCTGTCTCAACTAGTTCCACTGTATGCGTCACAAAAGGCAAAAGTAAGTGCATTGCTGTAATACACGTGTGCTGTTTACAGAGTAATCTGTGAGTAATCTTACAGAGTAGTCTATGGTTTTTTTCTTCAATAAAAAAAATCCTCACCCTTCAGTACATGGACAGTCATTAGTTAATATCAAAACATAGGTCTTACATACACAAGCACAGAAGGAACAATGCACAGGTACATACTCAAGTTACATACCTGATTATTTGCATCTTTCATGGGGTAGTAATTCTTTTATCTTCTTGAAATAAACTTACAGGAAAAATCTACTAGAATTATTCCAAGAAGAAAAAGCTGTATATGTATAATTTTTTTGTTTAGTTTTACACATATGTATGTGTGTGTATATAAATACATACTAGGATTTAAGTATGTTGAATTTGGTTAATCTAGTCTATTTCACTTTTTTGCACCAGCCGGTATTTCTTTGCCACTTTTATGCTTGTTATTAGCTCTTCTCCAGATAAATACTCATCTTAATTTATGTCAATTATCCAAACAGAAGTAGCACCTGAAAACAAACCCCTTTCTGTATGGGGCTAAAATTAGAAACACAACATATGGATAAGCTTTAACCTTGAATGTCTCTTCCTAATTATGAAGAGTTTGTTCTGTAGGCAAAGAAAATATCTCCCTGTGCAAACTTTGTATTTCTGATTAACAAAGATAAAAAGACCTTGGCATTACATTTTGCATAAAATCTCTTAAGTAATCAGTCATATAAACAAATAATTTTTTTTTTTAAATCTTACAGGGGGGAGCTGTGGCAGGACATGTTGCACATGTACTTGATGTAAACCATGGAAAGGTTTGTCTTTCTTAAGATGCAGACTTTGTATTTCCATAAACAATCCTAAAACTTATTCCCTCTCATCACTTATATTGTAGTGTTAAGTCACTTTTATGTTCTGTTTTATAGGAAGCCCTGCTGAATATTGCAGTTAATCAGTTGGCAGCAGGATGTCACATGTTAGAAGATGAGAAAAATAATCCTCTGAAAAATATTCAGAAGGCAATCCACCTCTGTCCAGGTCACTCTTGTTCTCAAACTCACTGGTCATTTTTTTTTTTTACCCTTCAGAAACAAAATTAGTGTGCTCACAAAAAAAGTCTACTTTTCTTGGGTTGTTGTTTTGGGTAGTCCATTAATGTTTTGGGTAGAATGCTTAGAATTGAAATTTTATCTGTCATTCCAAGTTTAGACATGGGGAATTAACCAGACAAGAATAAAAAACACTGAGTTTTAAGGCTTGTTCTGAAAACATGAGCAATTTTTTAATCCGCCAGCAGAAGAGATGAATATGTTGCTTCAGAATCGGTATTCTATACCAAGCAGGAGAGATTGATTCATCTAGTTTGAGAATTCAGGCTGGGAATGTGTTGTTACAATATTCTGGTTAGGCAGCTGTTGACCTGTTACTAAATGGTGATCTTCATTAAATGTACGAAGTGAAAATCTGGTGGGGTTTTCAAGTGCTCATTTGCACTTCATAGTGAAATACCAAAACATCATTTCTTCTGCAGTGATTTTGCTCTGATGCATTAGTGTGGCTGCAAATTGAAATTCATGCTTTGTTTCATTTTGCTGACAAAATTCATTATCTTTGGGATGAAAATCTCCATGGCTGAGTCCACTCTTCCAGTCACAGCTGCTCTTCACCGAGCTAGGTCAGGGCAGAGCTGAAACTGGAATTAGCGGACACTAGAAGTAGGCACCTGTCACCGTAACGTTCATGCTGGTGGTCAGGCAGGGCTGACTCTGTGTGACTGAACACTGTGGATGACATCTTGGGATTTTTGCTGTCACTGTTAGGCAGCACTAATAGTCAAGTTTAGTCTGTGTGGTGAGAAGTAAATTGACAGTGTCAGTTAGCATACCAATGGCTGTGTGAAAAACACATTAGCTGGCTTTAGAAACAGCATCTTCATCTTGTAATGTGAAGAATATTACTGGCTAAAGGCAAATAGTTATCAGCTGCCTTGGGCCGAGCTGCTGTAAGGGTCTGACTGAATTGCTTGCCTTGTTCTTACTGTCTCTTATTTATGGTATGTGGTTCCATTGAGAGCTATGTTTTTTATGCTTAATCTGGTAAAGACCATTCTAAATGGACTACCAGCATATTTAGAATGGGCACGAGTTGCCTTTTAACCATTCCTTTCTAGATAATCCTGCTGCCTGGGCAGTGTTGATGGCAGCCTGTCATGCTGAAAACACCGTTGGCTGTCTAAACAACGCTCAGCCAAAGCGAACAGATCTAGAGATGACACTTGTATCAACAGTTTCAGCCAAAAGTAAGCTATACAAGTTTTCTGGTTTAAAAAAAGAAAACAAAATTGAAATACTCTAAGCTTGCAATACTCCTGAATTTCAGAAACTTGCAAATAAGCAGAGAATTGCTCAGTAGTGATTCGAGCTGTAACTGTATTTTACCATGTAAAAATGCTAAATCCTAGTGCACAGCTAATGTTAATTGCTTAATTGCAGCTTTCTTTCCCCTCCAAAGCCTCAAGTGCTTTTTAAAAATGGTGCTTCTGAACTCTGATGCCCAGGTGGGTGGGTGGGTGTATTACAGCACGGGAGCACTGGTTACAGGGAAAGGCTAAAGGTACTTTGGAGTTCTGTAACTTTGCTGGAAGAGGGATAACCTCAGCCTCAGTCTTGCTCGACATCCATAGTGTTTTGAAAAGCGGAATTAAAATACCATGTTTGATTAATTTTTCTCAAAGGATTAACTCAAATGGTGTATTCTTTTTTCTTTTAATTTTACCATCTCTTTAATGTTCCTACTAATGAAGGAAGCCATGTCAGGTTAATACTCCTAAAAGTTCTCCCTTACCTGTTCTAGAGCATGTGACATGGTATGGCACTACACTACATACAGGAATCTGGTTAAGTGTTTTATCTGGTTTTGCAGCTGGAGAAAATAACCTTCCGCATAATTATATCCAGACTCTTGAAGACTGGTGTCTGTGTCAAGCTATTACCAGTCTAGAGGAGACTGGTAAACTCTCAGAAGCTGAAGCTCTTTGTACCAAGGTATGATGGCATCATACTGGCAGATTGTGGTAGAATTGTATAGAAATCATGATTTGTGTGCATTTTACAAAAAGGTAGTCTTTGAGTTAGCAACTGTCTGTTCCATCAGCGCTACAAGATGCGATAGCTGTTGGCATTTTCTCCCCTCCTCAAGATAATTACTCTGTTTGCAACACCAAAACTGTGTTAATAGTTGAAACAAGCAGTGTATGACATAGCAAAGCTAAGTCTGCCCTTCCTGCCTTTGTTCATTAACCTAGTATTAAGCAAACTATTACAGAAATTCATTGCAAGAAGTCCAGGTAGGAGACTTGCAGGGAACTCTACATGTCTTGTGCTCTGTTGTGTTGATACTTCATTTCAGAGCCACAAGTGGATGCTACAAGTTTGATTATTAAGAAGGTAAGTCTTGAAGCATCACAGCTGGGGAAGGGCACTTGGGGCGTTAACGAGCCTCAAATGTGTGTTTCGTGTGTTCATCAACAGAAGACTTGGCAAAAGATAAGCAGAAAAACAGTTGGACTCAGCAGCACGCATCCCTGGCATTTGTTAAGGAAAATAACATCCCATGCAAATGTGCTCCTTGCTTATCTCGTTTCTGTATTAACAGGGAAGGCAGTTTTAAAAAGCAAACAAAACCAAAACAAACAGAATCATTCAACATGATGGTTTTTGAGGGGGAAGTACATTCTTGTCTCTTTGCTTGGTGAGGAGGTGTTTGTCTTTACTGGACAGCAAGTCTACTGGCCTGTCTCACATTAACAAGGATCAGAGATTTCTAGACAGGCAAGTTGGTATCTGGGCATGGGGGAAGGTTATGGTGGGTTTTGTTAGTTAAATAGCTTGGGGAGAGGACAGTCAGTGCCTGCAATTTGTGAAGAAACAAGAGTAACACTCCCTGGTGCCACAAACTCTCGTTGACAGTTTTGGACCCCAGAAGGTGAGATGACTGGGGATGATGAGTCAGGCACTGCAGTCGTTCACTGTGAGACAGACAACGTGATTCCACACTGGTTAATGCAGGAAAATTGCAGTGAATGCTAGCAGCTTCCGTTGTGTTTCCAAAAGTCTCTGCACATCTGTGCATTCTTTACAAAGCAGCAGCTTGTTAAGGATTTGCAGCCAGCATATTTTGTTTTTCAAAAAAAGTGGGTGAAAAGTACAAGTGTTGTTTTTTAGGACAGATCTAGTTTGAGTTATAATTCTTGGAAATACTGTGATCTGAATGGGTAGAATAACATGTAATGTGACTTGCAGAAGCCTCACGTGTTTTACCTGAGAAGGATAAAGCAACAGATGGCTAGTTTCTTGTCTGCTGTTTTGTGTGAGTTTGTTCTGAAAAATGCTGTTTAGGTATCTGGTGTTACTGAACACAGAATGCTGAGTAAAGTGCTTCTGCTCCAGTGAGGATAAAGCACCTTAGCTGGGAGAACTGAAATTGCATGGGACATACTCAAGGTCACTTCTAGCCACAGGACAGGTTTTTGCCTCCGTTAGCCCAAAACTTGTAGGGATAGTGAAACCAAAGGAGAACCAGAGGTCTGCCATTTAGTTATGTATCTTTCAGAAACCTCGAAAAGTAGGACTTGTACAAAATTTAGAACAGACTTCAAACATATTTTGAGGACAGAAAAAATGTTAACCTGTTCTCGCGTGTCGGTTCTGGAACACTCCTTTGTGCAGAGCAGGAGGAAAAAGCCATGTTGCAAGCATCCTGAGAATGCTTTCAATGCTGTTTTCTGTAAAGACTGAAATGGAAAATCAAAGTATCTTCTGACATTTGGAAATGATAATTGTAATATCATGTTAAGCCTTGTTTTGGTTTTAGGGTTTAAAAAGCTGCCCAGAGCACCCAGGTCTCTTTTTGCTTTTGAGACAAGTTCAGTGTAAGCAGCTGTTGCAGTCTCACAAAGAACTTCCAGACAACATCCTGGAGGAGCTTCGCAAGGCGGTCATGACCAGTTCAACTTCAGTGGCAGCCTGGCAGGTAGGTGTGGATCCTCTCCCTGACTTCGGTGTGCCACTCTCGGTAGAGTATGCACTCTAAATGGGTGAGAATTTGTTTCACTGTTTGCTTTTATTTGTCTGCTGGCAGCCAGTGGAAGAAAAAACAACTGATATTCAGTTAGTTACAAAGTTCTAACATTATGTTAACTTTCTTGAACAGCTGAAATAATAAGGACTGTTAGTAAGACCAAGCAGACATGCAGGCAGAATTAAAAACTTGAGATAAACTGCTGGCACCTGTGTCTTTAGGGACCTGTGACTTGGCATGTGAGCAGAAGCCAGTGAAGTATTTCGTAACCTATAAGAATAGATGGAAGTAAGTGGTTTCCTAATGTAGTAATGTACAATTCCTTACTCAGGTTCTGAAAAAGTGAATAAGTCTCCTCATAATCTCCTGACATCAGGTGTCACCGTTCTTTTGAGTAAGTTGAGACTGCAGGGGAGAGAAATCACTCCAGTAACAGTGCTCACTCACTCCCTTCTATGGCATCAGCAGAGACCATTTTTAGTTCATATGAAGGTGCTACAACTTGCTTCATGTGCTGCTTCTGTGAGACAAAGTGAGAAGTCTGTCTCACACATGCCAAGAGATCTTTCTGGTGATGCAGCACATTTATTTATTTATTTCCTAACCGTTGCTGTTAGTTACAGCTACTGTCTTCCTTTACCAATGGTAGCAGCACATTGGTTAGAAAAATTCTTTGAACTTCTAGAGTCCTTTATGTTGTTGCAACACCTATGGTGCTCCCTCTGCCTGTCGAACAAATAAAGCCACATTTGTCTAAGATTCACTAAAGTAGACTTCAGTCTTAGAAAATCAGGCAAGGCTGTGGTAGCAATCATTATCTCACTTCTTATAAGGCTGCTGATCCTCTTCCCTTCTGGAACATATGAGTATCGTTTTTTGAAAGGTGCTCTTCTTGACACATTTTCCTTTGGCTTGTTAGACTTCATCTTTCTGAACTGCAGACCTCATTCAGATTGGATTTGCAAAATATGGGGGCATGCCAGACATGTTTATATCCTCTGTTTTAGTAACATATTTTGAAAATGGAATTAGGGCTTATATACATTCTTCAAGCATCCCTTGCATTGCCAAGTGTCATCTTGCTTACAGGAAGGGAAAATAAGTGAACTGAAGGTGTATGTGGTTTGAAGGGAGTGAAAGTTTGTTTTCTTTTGTGTTTTCAATCCAGACCACAGATAAGGTACTTCTGAGGAAGATCTTTTCAGTCTTCAATTAAAGAAGATGTTTCTCAGGGCTTGGATAGCGTTCTGAAAAAGCCTGGCTGCTACATCTGTTCCTAATGGATAGATCTATGCTTTTATGTTTTCTGGCTCTAGGCTTTCTACGAGTTTGATAAATGTTTGTCTTAGTCGGAACTATCTATCATGATGCCTTACAGTTTGACTAAGTTAGAGGGGCCATTAACTTTGCTTTTTGCTTAAGTATTTGGCTTTTGTCTAAATGGTTGTTTTGCAGGATTTAGGAGTGCTGCTGAACTACTGTTCTGATGGCTGTTCTACGTTTTGTGCTGTGGCTTACCAGGAAAATAGAGAAAGGCTAATCTGGCAGAGCTGCCATTGTGCCTTTACGTGAGGATTCTCTTCTGCTTCACACCTTGAGTGCTAGGTACCTTCAGCTCCAGAGAACTGAGGCCTGGGAAAGCCTCTTTTTCTGCACATGAATGGATGTTTTACTTTACAAAGCGGTGCTGCAGCTTGATGTCAAGGATGCACTATCTCACTACTGCTAATAAATACTTTCTAGGTCTCCTCTTAATGATAAATAACTTCCATGCATCAGAAAGGGTTAAGAATTCTGCCCCTTCTATCACCAGGTAGTGTTTATCTAGGTAAAGTCTAAGGACCTTTGCTTACCAGCAAGGGAATGGTTTTTTTTAACAAAAAATTGCTTTGTTTGCTTGGTGATCCAGCAAAGAATATTTCTAAATGTGGCTTATGCATCTTGATGCATATCATGTACATGTCAGGGATTTGCAAACTT
>Ga0181612_169339_pt1 | contig 17713 bp, 7 predicted proteins | sample HoacroProtozoa21_FD_119630 | JGI IMG/M metagenome (GOLD analysis project Ga0181612, IMG submission 119630) | Hoatzin crop microbial communities from Cojedes, Venezuel. Combined Assembly of Gp0051906, Gp0051904, Gp0051908 | reverse complement strand
GTCCTTGGTAAAAAAAAGGTCATTGGGTGACTTTCAATGATAACAATAAACCTATCGACTGAGGCAAAAGGAAGTGGTTTTGCTTGTAAATACATATATTCTCAGTGTAAGTCAATACAGTAACCTGACTGGGGCTGAAGGTCTTAACTGTCCATCAAGAAATGTTACATTCTTTGCAGGGACTTTGTTATCTGTTTTTCTGTGCTGCCTAATCACCTGCAGGCTCTCTGTCAGAAACTGTGTCCTTCCTGTTGCTTTACTCTGTAACAAATTCCCGGTGCAAGTTTAGCAGAAAGAACTGTCAGGACCCTGACCACGGTAGATGTGAGAGGGTTGATTTTAGAGAAAGTAGAATTGAACGACAAGATTTCTGAGTTCATGTGCAATGAGGTCAGCCCTGAAGTGATCTTGGAAGGCAGATGCTGGTTTGTTCCTTATTCAGGTGTCAGATCTTGAAGTTTTTCTAGCTGTAAAGTAGGAAAAAAAGAGCTTACATTGAAAATGAGTCAGGTCCAGGGGCAAGACAAAACGATCTTACAGCTAATGCTCCCAGCTGTGTACATCCAGAAAAGTGGATTACTATGGCTGCTGCCTCAATGTCCTCAGATATAATGAGTTAGTAGCTGTGTGATCTAGTCACCTACATACTGGTATGAATGCACTTTAACAGGAGAATTCTTTTTTTTTTTTTTAGATACTTCCTATTCTGTCCTTCTACATTGATATTACAGATAGCAGGGAATCTTTCCCTTCAGACCCTTCTTTACTGTACCACCTCCTTCTAGAGGTGAAGAAAACAAATAGATATTATTAAAGAAATGCTTCTTTAACAATATGTAACCAGAGCACATGCCATTTATTTCTAGATGCCCTATATGATAGATTAATAAATGTCTGCTGAGGCTAGAGGAGCTTTGACATTTAGACTTGATTCAAAGTTATATATTCGTGAGGCAAATAGGCTAGTAAGGAGCATGTGTGAATCTAATTTTTCAGGGGAGATGTTGCTAGTTTTCAACAGATTTCTTCATCTATCCCCTTTCACCAATTCAAAATTTCAAACTAAGCATCTAAATGATCGAAGATTTCTCCATGCAGAGGTGTCCCTGGAGTGAGTAGGAACACTTGTGAGGAAAAGTGTGCAAGAAGAGGAAGTTTCACAAGATTAAGAAATGAATTGAATTTTCCTTGCTTCTTATCTTTCCTCACGCTTTGTGGAAGGCAGTCCAGGTTTCTCACTGCAAAAGAATACTTTCTCTGGAAATTTCTGGCTTTAGTGTCATATTTATTTACTTTGTGCTCAAGTTTTCTACAGCATATGATTCTGTTGATATAGACAGAATTAGCCACACTACTCATGTTTGATATGTGCTCAAATATTTGTAGGTAGCAGCTCTGAGACAATACAGAAGATTTTGTCTTATCTAATTCTTCCTGTTCCTATGAAATTATTTTTTATTTATCAAAGGACTCAGCAGTTCTGGAACATCTGAAAGGATGTGCAAATCTGCTTTTCAATATTTTTGGATAGAAAAGAAAAATGACTAACCATCTTAGAAGTTTTAAAAATATATTAGAAGCATTCTTATTTTAAAAACCAGGAAAATGAAGCATGAAAGCTGACAGAATAAACTGTAGTGATAGAATAAGGTTCCTTATTGATCAAAGAGCCTGGTGGTTAATGCTTTGCCCAAGAATAAGGAAGAAACAGGTTCATTTCCTCAGTCTGAGACCACTGCAGCCAAGAGCCTTCTCCTCACACCCAGGTTTCACCTCCTAAAATCTGCCTTCTGTACATTCAGACTTTCTCATTTCTCCTTTTGGTGCTCTATTGCTTTGTGCTGAACATAAGAACAGCACTGTATCCAGAGACCCTTCCAGGAGATGCAATACCTACCTCTGCCCAGGCTTCAACAAATATTCCTTTCTAAAACTGCTACAGCTTCTCTATGACAAGTGAATCACATTCTCCTTGTCCCTTAATATTGCTGGAAGTACATAAAAATGAATACTTTTAAAGGATTTTTGACCAGCTGAGCTGAACCTAGATCAGAACATGTTTTCACATTTCAAGTTATGGCGAGTAAAAATGAGTCTTTAAATATAAGCTCATCTGCTTTAAATTTCTTTTCCATTTTTCGGGTGCAAAATCAATTATTTTAAGAAATCTAGAGTGGTCACATCATGACAGCCCTGAAATAAAATAATACTTTGCAATATTTGTGAAAACATTGCATTCATAAGTTGTGAAGTATTAGCATTTCTCTTGTTTAAAGCTTTTCCTCCCCCTTGTTAAAAAACACTTGAAATTTTTTATTTGTTGGTTCACTTGTTTGAATTGTTTAACCTATTTTTCATAATGGTAAACATCTATCTTTTTGGCATAGAGAGTCCTTTTCACTGCCAAGATGTTCTCATAATGATGGAAATGACACATAATTTCCAGAACTTCTGAACAATCATCCAAACATTGTTTGCATTTGTAATTAAGAGCAGGATTGTTGGGAACTTCTTAACAAGTATGATAGTTGTTGTGAAAGAATCACCGAGGTTTTTCAGGAAGACATTTCATGCTACTAAGCGAATTCAAGTGTCTTCATTTAGGCAAAACCAAACAAATTAGTCTTTTTCTGAAGCAAATTCTTAAAGATTGCTCTCAAAACATATAAGGTATGGCTGATGTAGAAGCAGACCCCTCGCAGAGTGTTTTGCTTCTGATTGTGACAGAGGACTGATCAAGCAGTCACCTGTGTGTTCTCCTATACGAGCCTCTGCACTCCTGTTTTCTTAGCATGGAAGTTGTATTGTTGATTACGGAGTGTATTCAACTTGCCTTATCGGTGCTATAGGTTAGTGTTAGTGACTCGAGCAGCAAACGTTTGGATGCTTTTGAGGGGCTCCTTTTACTTACCTTAGTCATAGCCTAGTGATGTCAGGCTGTGGTTCACTGTTAAAACACTAAGCCCCTTCTTAACGATTTTAATGACCTCCATGGTGTTCCGAGTCTCAGGTACCTATTTCTCTTACTCTTCAGTGAAATTAATATGGAGTAATTTAGCTACACATGAACAGGCAGATAATAGATGACCTTAAAACTGAATTCTACTGCACTAGTACTGGCTCATGTTCTTGTTGCTTTTCAGTAGGGATCTGTGAGTGGACAGGTATCAGAGATCTATTAAAGAATCATAATAATTTAATTTCTTTTTTTCTGTTTTATATGCATTGATGACTAACTCTACAATGAGAGAAAGGGAGAACCACAACTACTGTGCTCATCATACACTGTTATAGGTCTTGTACAAAGTTTTCGTTTAAAGAATTCTCAGGATGTGCTCCAAATCTAAACAAATACACTGAACAGATTCCTACTGACTTCTGCGGAGCAGGACTGCACCCTCCATCTCTGGATAAGATAGGGAATTCACAGAAAGGAATATTTCTTTGAGTACTTGAATAAAAGTCAAGGTCTCCAGAAGCTGAAGCCACCAAAGCCTAGAGTTACAGTTCTTAAAACAGGATGCTAAGATCAATGATCACTGTAAGTTACTGAGGGTGAAAGACCCATTTTAATGAATGATGGATGTGTCTCATAACACACTTCACACAGATTAAGCATCATTTGTGTTAAAATCACTGTTGATTTTGGTCAGAAAGACAGAATCTTACCTCAGAGCTCCACGAGAAGCCACCTAGAAATATGTTGTCAAACACTTGCAGACAGGGAATGAAATGTGAGATTTCATTTCATGTCAGCACTGTGAAAACAAACAAATAGAAAACAACGAACCCCTTTGACTTTCTTGTATTTTTTAAGTTAAAATAGAGCAGTAACTAAAGATTTTCACATGACCATCCCTGGAAACATTCAAGGTCACATTGGACAGCTCTCTGAGCAACCTGATCTGACTGAAGATGTCCCTGCTCACTGCACAGGGGTTGGAATAGGTGACCTTTTATGGTCCCTTCCAACCCGAAATATTCTATGATTCTATTATTCTATAGAATATACATGCATACACAGGTGTTCAGCTACCTCTTTTTGGTTCTTTTTTTCTATTCTGTCCTGCAGTTCAGAGAAACTGTTTTGTGCGATTCATAGATGATGAAAGTCAGTGCAAAGATCCACACCGAGGGCAAAGACCCACACAGACTCTTCTAATTCTGGGGCTAGTCCCTGGTCTGATAGGCAAGTATTTATCTTCACGGATCTTTGGCTGCTGTCTGACCTGACATAAGTAGCCTAATAAATACACAAAGCTCTGACATCTTCTGCCACCAGGAAAAGGTCCAACCAGGAGAAAAAGATTCAATGTAAGTTAATGGCAGTCTCAGCTGGAATACATGTGTTCTTGAGCATCTGCAGCTCTGTATTGGTGCAGGATTTCTTTGGCTGGAATGCTGATGGGCTTTTCATACCCCTCAGCTCAATCAGAAGTCCAAATGAAGAAGCAATTCAATGTGAATTTGTAATGCTCTGTGAAAGACTTTAGGTCTACTACGCTGGTGTGAATTAGCATCTTCATAATCTGTTTTAACCTTTGGCAAATGTGACAGCTGCTCTGCTGGTCCAGATGGCAGGACTCCACTGCTTGTGTGATCTAAATGTGTTAATACACACCAGGCCCGTTGGTTTTCTTTCCCTTATTTGCATCAGCTTTATCTTTTTAGAAAACTTGTAAGAAATGAAGAAATCCAAGATGCAAACTCAAATGATGCATGATCTTTCGAGATAAATCCGTCTTGCAGTTCACATGTGAAGTGACAGTTAGCCATACTTTGCATATCTGTCAGCTTGCCACAGGAAAATTTTCTGGCTTGTCCATCAAACTTACTGCAAATGCACAGCAGACTTGTGAAGTTTCAGACTCATAACACGTACAGATCAGTCCTAACACCACACATACAAGGTGATTTGGGTTGCTACATATGCCCATGCTGTCAATAAAATCCAGATTTAAGGCAGCTTGCTCAGAGGTGAGACTTCTTGGACAATGGTTGTAAACTTTAGATTGCTCATGAAAGAGAGAGATCTGGGAAAACGAGATTTTCTTCTGTGTTGTTTCTTACAGGCTGAAATGCATCTCTTCCAGCAAATGTTGTGATGAAGCAAATTCAGCCCTGTGAAGAAAGAGCCAAAAAGAGGCAGAATATGAACTCATCTATAAAAACCTACAAGTAGCCTGAGTGCTACTGAGGAAAGAACATCTTTTAAAGAGTATAGGTTAGGACCTTGCTCATGAATACAGGAGCCAATAACAGAATGTTACAGTGGATCCAACAAGTTTTAATTAGTGGGAAAATCTGGGCTCGAAAACAGGCTTCAATGCTTTTGGAACTGCTGCATTGGTTATAATCTGAGATCAATCATTTGAATCAAGCCTGTAGGAAAGTGGTGAAAAGAGGTAATATAATATCATATTTGTGAGTTCTTTGGCCTCAGTATCTTACTGTGGCAGTAAACTTGATATTAGAAAGATGGGTTGTTTGGAAAAAATTTGTTATTGGTTCTGAACGTGCTGCATTTCAATTGAAATGAAAACCTGTGGTTTCTTGTCCTGAGACTGAAACAGCACGGAAATGTGTTCTTCATATTATCTGGAATTTCTCTGTGTGCACACATATTTATATTCTTTATTTCGGTCACCTGTGATACAAAGACAAAACTTACATTTATTCTTAAAATATGAGCATGGGCTCTAATTTTTTGCCAAGTCAAAATTTGATGGTGGTATGCATTAATCATCCAAAGCCCACAGAACAAGTCTAAATCATAAGACAGGAAAAGTAGTTTCGGCTTCAGGCATATTTGTCTTGTTTCATCTAAATAAATATTGCTCTGCTGGAGTGCTTCAAATGTAATTCTCTTTTATAGACCATGCTTTTTGCTTATTTATGTAAAAATGCCTAGCTTCTTGCCAGTGGTAATGTAATACTCTCATTTTTTGTGTAACAGTGTAGAAAGGCAGCATAAGGATGATCTTGGCTGTTTCAGGCTAGTGTGTTTTTAACAGTGGCATGTAAATTGAGGATTCTATGTCATTTTTAAAAATACATTTCAATTGTTGGAAGTTTTCTGAGTTCTGAGATCGATGCAGCACCAGATCTAATTCAAACAAGACAGCTAAAATACTGAACTTTGGCCAGTTGATTCCTTAATAGAAATCAGTAATGTGTGCAATTAATTCATACACAGTTAAAAAAAACTTGAGGAAAACTATAAACAATTATTCTTCTACACTATATCTCTTTTTCATTGGTATTTGTACACTTCTATATAGTGTCATGGCAAAACTTTGATCTTTCAGGACTGTCTTGTAAAATCCTTGTCATGTATCTGGGCATTGCTTTATAAATCCGTCATGTGTCCTTAAGAGGAAAAATTGCCTCAGTAATACATACAAGAAGATTTTTGAAAACTTTCCTTGTTGCCAAAGCTCTTTCTTCACAATTATCATCTGGAAATTTGTGACTTTTGAAAGAGAAAATCATGCTCTGTACACAGAACTCCAGAAATTCATAGCACTTGAACTCACCAGTTTCTCAACAACAGCAGCGGTTAGGCGTATGTCACATTGAGGTCTGAGCCTGGCTAATCTTACTCATAAAAAATTGTGACACTGTCAGCAACATCTAGGACTTGAAATGGTTTCCTTCTCAGAGCTATCAGCACTGTTTCATGCTTTTTTACATAGCTGTTTAATAGCTAATCCTCATGAATAATAAACAGTAGATGAAAGTTCTTCTAACCACTACGAAGTAAACAATTTTCAAAACCCAACATTTTAACAAATATAAAATGAGAATTTTGAAAAGAAATAATTACAGCTCCTAAGTTATTTTTTTCTGAAATACATGAAACTGTTATTTGAAGTCATAGTACAAATTTGACCTTTATTTCAAACTCATTGGAAGATTTGCTACACTCCACCTATTTAGATGGTTAATGCCCTTTTCATCGCAGCCAAATGTCTAACAGTCAGAGACTTTGGGTCACGTAAAGAGTTGTGTACAGATCAGGTGAAACATTGTATCTTCAACTGAGATTCACTTCGGCTGGAATAACTAAATTAAATTGTAGCTCAGGTTGTGGGGATACAGATGTGTGGTGGGGAGGTGGAGCAGGAAAGAGAGCAGTGGGTTCTTCTTCCCATGGGGAGACTGAGATCTTTGTGCTAAAGGTAGTAGGCTAATTCCACCCTGGGGTAAGACACTGGAAGGAACTCTGTGAAAGCATTTCAATGAAAAGTGCTTAAACTATCTTGAATAAATGCAGATAAACCCAAACTATCTAAGACATTTTTTTTTGAGATTTCAGGAGAGTAAAAACTTTGGGCCAGATTTCGCTTTTAGATTTTTTTAGATAACCCTGCTCAGTTTGGCACATAGATGTAGTGTAAAATTAAGATGAAGAGCAAAACTGGATATAAATTAGTTAACTGGTCTTTTCAAGGTAAAACTTCATTGAAAAGAGAAAAAAAAGCCTGAAGAAGGTAAATAAACAAGAATTGGTATTTTTTTGTATTAATAGAAACAAAACTGGCTTTACATGGGTATGCTCCTAATATTAAACATTTACTCACAAGTTGGCATCAGGATTGGAAGGGAATAATTAAAGCTTGTGGATATAAGCTGCGTATTTCCTCAGAACAGTGAATCCAGACACATTTGGGATAAATCCCTTATAAACAAAGGAAGCATTTTTCATAGTATAAACAGCTGATTAATCAATAATTGGGTAATTACTTAGTTACATAAGGCAATATACAGTTTGAATTTCCTTCTCATGGACCACTATAAATGGCATATTTGCAATGGCTATGAGAGCAGTACAAGAAACTCAGAAAAAAGAGATAGGCTTGCAGGTTGGAGACAATAAGTTTAATTGGCTGTATTCCATTAAGATTAACAAATACCCAAGTAAAAGCACAAACCAGTAAGCTCTGCAGATCTTCTTAGCTATAATTATATTTAAAATCTAAAGTTTACCTCTGTAGGCTTGCTTAGACTGGCTATCAGCTGGATACCAGCTTGCAAGAGCTCATCTGTTTCTCTTCCCAGAATGTGAGGGTGCTGTCAGGTTTTTGTGCCTCAGCACTGTCCTGCTTTCAGTTCACTATCCTGTTATTGTTCTTCTATTTTACTACCTTTTTTTACAGTCTCCACTCTAATTCAAATGCCTAATACATTCTTATTCTGTCATTCTGAGAAATGTATAAAAATATCTTGATGTGATTTGGCTTTCAGTGATGTTGGTGGGGTTATAGCCTGTAAGAAGGTCAGCTTAGTTTTGCTACATTACACTTCAAATTTATTTAAACCTTAAATTAGAGGGAATAAATTAATATTTATTCAGTAAAAAAATAGTACAATGATTACCATGATTCTGAAATGCATTTGATTTTACTAATAAAGCTAAGAAACTGCTTTACAACACTGAGAGAGAATGGTAGAATTTTAACAAATGGATTTACATTGTGTTGCAGCGGCAGTTTGTTTCACCAAATCACCGTTTCTCTGAACCTTCACTGAAATATTTTCTGAAGGATACATGAACAGTGGGGTTCAATATTTTCTCACAGGTGCATGTGACATCTAAACATAACACCTTACTGTGCTATTGTCTTTCAGATCAGCTATTGTGACTAGTAGAAGAAAGTAGGAGTGGAAAAGAGAAAGCCATCAGCTGTGGAAAGTTATTCAGTGTGCTCGTTCTGAATGTGCATGGGCTGCTAGTATTTTCACTCTAGCAGGTCATATTGACCAAAGTTATGCCTGGAAATGAAATTCTTCATTTGAATTTTGTCTGACATATTCCATAGACTTTTGTTTTTTTTTTTTTTTTTGGTGAAGCATCTTAGACTAATATTGTGGAAGAGTTCAGAACAATTCCATAGTGGTAGTCATTTGCAATGATGCCAAGGCATATTTCTTTGTTTGCTTAGGCAAATGGATTGAGCATTGCACTGATGAACTTAAGCCTAAGTAAATCAAATGGCTTCTTCACTTTCTACTTGTGTGGCTAAGGACTTCACCCATCAGCTAGCGTGTTATTTCTGTCATTTCCTCTCTTTCTTGCAAGAAGATCAGGCAATAAAATTAACTAAGTAAGCATACACAATGCTTCCTGTTCATAAAGCATAAACTTATCTCCATTTTTGTGCTTTGTCATGTGCAGCTAATGACTGCAAAAGCGAGAGAGTTTTAAAATACAATATTGATATCTTGCACAAGTGCGTGCTTATAATAGTGTGTGAAGCTAAACTCTTCCATATCCTACCAAAGCATGGAAGAACATTTTCATGCACATCTTTGGGCTGGTTTTCATGGCTAAATTTAAATAGGCATCTGATTTATACACGCTTGCTATACTTGGTAGCAGATAGTGTGTTTCTGTGAGAAACTTTTTATCTCATTGATAGCCATTTGCTCATCATCACATGTAGGAGTGCTTTCTGCTACTGACTGTGGACAGCAGATGACGATCACTTCTTGACTGCTGCTGAAAAGGTCTCATTTCTCCCCTGAACCTTCCATATCCCACTGTAGAAGCACAAATACAGTGACAGCAGATGCTACATGTGCCATGGACATATATTAGGCCATGTTAATTGCTACAGTAATCAACAGAGGGATCAGAGACTAATTTGAGCATGTGCTTCTTTGGAGAGAGACAAAAGAGAATTGTACTGTTGTTCAGTCATCCCTAGTCGCTTTCTGTTATGCAGAAGGCATGTCCCAAAGGCTTCTTCATGTGGACATGACCTGCTATTAAAGACCTGACTCAAAAATCGCTATGTGAAGAACTATTATATTTTCACTGAAACATGAATTTTTTGTGCATGTTTGCATTCAGTCAAGTGAAAAATAATTTAGTGATGTTAATTGGTAGATGAAGTGCAGAAATTCATTTCTGAAGCATTGTTAAGTCTGGTATCAATTGTTCTGCATGCAAAAGGAGTACAGAATGCATAAAGAGAAATCCCTGAAGTATGATCTTGAATGTCTTCATGGACTAAGAAATAACACAAAATAAATGAGTATAGAAACTAGTTTCTGCCATAGATCATGTTCCTTTATCCACAGTTCACGTTTCAGTAAATGATCTTTACTAATGCTAACTCCAAGCATCTACCAGTCCTGTTACTCCTGCATGAACTTTATGACACTGAAACAATTGAAACAAACAGATGCTTTTACTTCCTTTACCAGTTGCTCTTGATTTCTATGAGTATACCTCCAAGTTTTTTGAATATCTCACATACATGGATGACGTTACTTTCTTTTCAACCATGAAACTTGCTTTTGGAAACGTGATCAGACCTTATTTTTTACCAGGAACTTTATCTTAAGCTACTGGAAGATGAGGACTTCAAAAAGCATAATTTATCTACCGAGCAGTATCATTAGAGCATGCATATCAGCTGGTATTCATGAAACAGACAGCTGCAGGAAAATATAACTATGGAGTTGCCTTCTAAGATTTTGGGGCTGTGGTTTCTGACAGTCTTTGTGGACAGTGGGTCAAAAAAAATGAATTGTGCCACCTTATTATACTTGGCTTAATTGCCAAAATATTGATGATCCATATCTAATGATAACTGAGCGAATAATCTCAGACAAAACATTAAATTGAACAAAGGCCGTATATTTCACCTAACCTCTGTATTAGTGACAAGAAAAGAATATTTAAGATCTCTCAATTTATTCTTTTTTATTAATCAAACCTCATTTGATCTTCCTGATACTGGGGGGGGAAATCTGAGTAGGAATTGTAACACGCTCTAATTTTCCATAAAACTGTCAAAGACGAAAGTAAAATATCAATGAATATCCATTCCATCGCCTTACTGATTTTTAAAATAATTTATTATAATCTATTTTAGGTATCCAGGTAACTTGGCACCAACCTTGGCATAGTCCAAACTACAATATGTGTATTAAAGAGTCACTACATTTGCTTCATACAACGGTAATTACAGAGATTAGATAAATATTAGCTGCTGTTTGGTATTGAGAAGGCTGGTAGACTGCTGGAAACATTTGGCACTCTCACTGCAACTGTTATTTAAAATAGGACAGTAGAATCCTCCAAATATTCCCCCTCCCTCCAGCCCAGCCATTGAAACTCTAAGTAAAATTGCAGGTGGAAAACAGTAGGGCATTGAAATAATATGGAATTCTCTCTAATTATCCATTAGAGTGCAATACAGTTGTGTAACATCATTCTTATAAGGCCAATTTCTTACTTTCATCTGAAATGAGATCTGTTGGCAATTTGTCACTAAGTTATTCCTTTTCTACAGTCTTCTTTCCTTCGGGTCCTAGCCTTCCCTTTTCCAGAAGACAAGATTCCTCTTAGAATGAATGAAAGCATGTTTAGGCATATATTGAAAAATTGTCCTAATAATGTTTACCTTGTCTTGAAAAAATAATGGTTTTCATTCAGCTTGCTACGCTGACAAGCAAGTCCTCACTTACAGGTAAAATCAAAGCATCCTCGTTACCTGCTTCTCTTCCGTCCCTATTTTCCTTAGTAAATCTCAGTCATGCTGGACTCCTATTAGTAACCTCATATCCTTATTCCTGTATAAAAAACATGGCATGGAAGAGGCTCATCTTTCACACAGAAATCTGGAATATACCATAGTGGTACATCTAAGCAGAAGCAGTTGAATCAGTAAAATGCCATATGATAAAAAAGCACCCAATTTTAGGTGTTGCTCTCCAAGAGAGTTATGAACCCAATGAGACAATGTAGGGGATAAGAATAATTTTCAGATGTACAGTAAATGTGACCTAGAGTGAAAAACTGAACACTTTACATGGTGTCTAAAGAAGAGTGGAAACATAGATACTTCACTGGCTCACAGAAGAATTGTCTGAACCAGTAAAGAAGTGGTTCGTCTTCCTCGCACGTGAAGGATAGGACAAGAAACGTCAGCTGTAAGAAGACAGAGAGATTTAAACTGTGCATTAGGACACCTTTCCTAATGTTAGATAATAATGCACTCAAATAAATGGTCTGAGGATGATACGGAGTTTCTCTAACCGTAAGTTGAACAAGCAGCTGTCATGAATTAAATCAATAGTGCTGAGTTTGCCTTATTCAAAGAGATAGGCAAGTTGATCTTAAAATTTCCATTTCAACCTTATCACGCTGTGATAGTAAATGTCACAAGTGAGGACCACCTTTTTAAATACGGAAAAATGCACCCCCTGCTCAGTGTCAGTTTCTGTGGCTACAGTGAAAAATGTTATTCCTGTGTTTTCTCCAACACAATTAATTACATTTTTTAGAAAGAGTGGCATAGGGTGGACAGGTGTAGTTTAGAAAGACAGAGAATTTTTTTTGGGATTAAAGTTTATGGCAGGCTTTTTACATCTATCTGGTGCTGATTTGTAAACATAAACCAGCAAATGATAAAACTACCTATAATGTGTGAATATTTCAGATTGTATTAACGCTCTTAATATATTGTCAGTGTTGCTGACCTGATACCAGCACTAACAAGATTTGGAGTACTGATGATCTGATGTTCTGCAATTCTTTCTTCTGGGAATCTCTTGATTTTCATGACCACCCATTTTGGAGAAGAAAATCTGTCTGGATTTAGGCAAATGATAATCACCCGTTTCCATTTCAGAAGTACTGTGCTAAAGATCCCACTGCTTATCATCAGTCTAAATTGTAGACTTCTTTTTAGTTGCCTAAACAACACAAAAAATGAATTAACTGGAACACCTCCACACCACTTAGGATATGATTAATCTATCATTTACCCCAGATTAGATTTGAGTGTACTGGATTTGATTAGTTTGCTTTGATGCTGAGACTAGGACAAATGGCTAGTCTCAGTAAACACTGTTCTGTTCAGTGAAACCTTAATTTTATATTTAGACACAGCACTTAACAAGAATGCTGCCATAGGACTCTGACAAGAAACACTGCTTCATTTGCATGAAGTTATGAGTGTGTGGTGCTGTCAGTGTGTGCTGTCAAGAAAGAGTGGTCATTAGCATTCTACTAGAAATCACATTTATTTTTATATAATTGAATTGTCTTGTCCTGCACTTCACAGTGCATAATTAGACACCAGACTCATAATTTCAATAACTGTTCATTTATGTGCTGTTCTTGCTTTTTATTTGCTGGGTGACTTTTCTATTAGAGCTTTAACTTTCTCTAGTAGTTAGATTTTTTAGACTTCAGTAGTTAGATTGTTACAATTATTGTCCAATTATACACATAGCAAAACTGCCAAACAGCATGAGATTGAATCATGAGTCAAGTTATGCAGCAAGGCTAAAGGTTCAGAAGTGTAAAGCAAGATCTTTGGGTTTTCTTGTACTACAGCAGTAGGAACGTGTAAGACAGAAATCCTATTATTACCCAAAGGCAGGAGATGGTCTGACTGAGAGAACTGCCTATGAACTGGGTAAAGCTGGGGCTAGTTACAGCACTAGTGACCTAGACTGCATGCACATTGCCTTGAAAAAAACTTTGACTTGATATGTGGGCTGCAGCTTGGTTTCTGAAGCAAAAGGTTTATGCCAAAATTCCTTGTTGGGAGGAATAAAATATTTGCTGTCATCAGGCACTGGCTAGACAGTTTTAAACACAAAATAAAAGACAGTTGACTTCTGCTTTGACTTTGCCAGTCTCCTTTCTGTGATTCCAGCAGGAATCAGAGCCATTTTCACTGTGTAAGGTTTCCCTTTGTTCTTGGAAACTAAGCATGAGCTCCTTTCATTAATGGCACTTTTCCCAAACCTTTTCCGCCAAGCTTTCTGTATCCAGCTTTCTGCATTGTACTTCTATTTAATATTAGAGCAAATAGTTGTAATAACTTTTCTACGGGCCTTGTGATCATGTCTTCTGCAGCTCTGTTGATAGCAAAAATTTAAAAAAATTAGAAAAACAAAAATCCCTCACGAGGCGCTTTTCCTTATCCCTCATTTTCATATCGAATATTTCTGTCATCTGCACTAAGTAGTTTTCTTCTGTGATGTCAGATGGAAATTATCACAGTTGTTACCCGCTGAGTTAAATACAGTGCACTGCAAACGAAGTACTCTCTGTTTAGCTTTTGAGAATATTCGCATTTCCTACTATTTTCATTTTAAAGAAAGAATATAATTTTTCCCAAATATGATCAATATTGTTCAATTTTCACACTTCCATGGCCTTGGAACATTTTACAAAAAATGACATAACTTCATACAGTACAGGCAAGTGAAAAGGACATGTTTGTTAAGATTAGTGTAGGTCAGATGAGACCAGCCGCTGCTAATAAAACACAAAGTTACTGGAAGCCTTTGAAATTCTCATTGTCTGGATTTGGAAAAAAACAACATTTGTTGTTTACAACAGGAGCAGCAGGATGCTTGAAAATCTGGTCTTTCATTTGTATGCTTTAGGCCTCTTTCTAAACAGGGAATTTGCTCTGGCTTTGTTAAAGTAACCTCAGGGCTTATCCGCAGGGGTATGTTTGTGAGGAATAAGCTAGGATATGAATTTTTAAGTGTCACAGCTGCCTGCCACAGAGAGGATACTCCGGGACGTAAGTGCCTTGCTGTAGTTAAGGTTCATCAGCCAGCAGAACTGTTTTTTTCTGCATTTTGTAGCAATGTGTCAATTCCTTCTCTGAAGTTCCTGGGTTTTTTTATTTTTATTTTGTTTCTCAGTTATTGAAATTGGTTTGTTATCTTCCCCTACAAACTTTTTTCATTATTTTCTGGACTACTTCAGCTGCAATTACAATACTATAATAGTATCACACCAAGCTGGTTTTGACTTCTGAGAAAACTTGTGTGCTTCTGCATTTATATATCGTGTGTTAAAAAAAAAGGATTTAAAATTTATTTCTCCCAGGTGTGACAAAAAAGTAAAGCTTTTTAAAATTCCGTATCTTGAATATATCTGCCTGCTTAGTACTGATCCCTGACGTAAAGAAAGTATCACAGAGCAAACTGATGGAATGTTCCCAGTTCTGTTCCAGCAGTTTAATGGAAATTGTGACATTCACAATCGTCAATAGGGTGCTCAGTTCCTTTAGCTGGGATATACACCTTTTTTTTTTAAAAAGTGGAAGCAGATGTTATCTTTCTGTATTTCCAATATGTTATTCGGTGAGAGATGAAGATGTAGTAGGAAATTTGCAGAAATTACAGCAGTATGTTAACTGTTCTTTTTTGTCATTCCCCTCATCTTTTCCTTGTAGAAACAAGTAAACCCTCACAATCTACCCCCAATCTCCAAAGAAAAAGTGTCTATTTTGTATTCACACTATAAGCAGTAATAACTGAAATTTTTCATAGCTGTTCAGCATAACTGAAGTATTACAGCATATTTTTTTTGATAAGTAAAAGCTGAATCTGGCATAGAAAGGAGGATTATCACTGCTAAGGATATATCCTAAAGAATTACAAAAGGAAAATAAATTCATGCATTTTTTTTCTTTTTTTCAATTTTTTTTTTTGTTCACATATTGAATTAAATTCTTTAAAGAGCTGAGTACATCAGTACTTTTTCCACATTCAAGGAGGAACCTGTGAGGGTATGTGGGAGGAGAGTGTCAGCTCCTCTAAGGGTATCTGGACAAGAACCTTTTTAATGCAACAAGGAATAACAAGGAGGAAGCCAGAGACAAAATACGTAAGGACACAGATTCGATAAAACAAACATGGAGAAAATTAAAAGAAACAAATCTTATCACTCACACTGGTTGATGGGCTATCGGGAAAATACAGGTGCCACTTCCAGGAAGGTCAGCTTGGACTTTGCAATGGATAAGACTATAAACCAGGACTGGGAGAGGTGTGGGAATTGACAATGCTGTACAAAACCACTGGGGATGTGCAGGGGAAGGGGAGCTGCAAGGAACAAAGTAGGAGTAGGAAGAAAAATTATAAAAGGGGCTGGTTCTGTGTAGAATGGGGCTGGTCAGTACGCATGTCTGGCTGAGCCCTGCACCTGACCACAACAGCCTGTTCCATCTTCTCATATCCCCATAATCAATATTTTTTTAACTCCCTCTCTGCATAATCACTCTCTATCCTGTGAGTGTGTGTGCTGCAAGGGCCAAGTGCCAGCTAGTGGTGAGACTGCTGAGTATGAGGGGATGCGGTGCCAGCTCCTGGCATCCGACTGCACACGGGTGCCCCAGTCCATGGTATTGGCTATGGCTGCAAGAGGTGTCTCTGTGTCAGTTAGTGGAGTAAGGGGGGTTCTTTAACCTCCAGCCATGGGACGGAAATCACGTGCACCCCGAAAACCAGCTACTGTGGGAGACCAGCATGACTGAGGCTCCTGGGCTGGAGCAGCTGGAGCAGGTGGCCACGCTCTTAATATCCCATAACTGCATCTTGATAATTTTTCCTGCTTTTCAAATCGCATTATTCCACAGAAACTCATGTAAAACTCTTCTTTGTATATCTTTCCCCAGTTTACTCTGGACACATAATTTTTTAATAATGTGGCTTCAGTTCTCCAAGGAGGTGAGTAAGAAGTTTAAAGCTGCCGTTACCCCACATGCTAAATCAGAAGTAGACATTTGCTTTTACTTGCTGTAAATATCTGTAGTATGGGGTATGGGCAGGAGACAGATTTAAACTACTGTCCATGACCATCTCCATGACCTTTCATGATAATACAAATAATTTTCTCAAAGCTTACCTGAACAAGTGGCTGATGACGGAAGTCCCAATTTATCTTTCTTTGTGCTGAAGCCATTCTAATCCCTAATTCAAAGAATGATTCCCCTTGGTAGCTACCAGATATTTGAATTAGTTACTGCTAAATGACATCTGTTTTACAGTTACTGTAAAATAGGACATACTGAAAAGATATGCCCAAAGGATCTTTCATGCAAATGTGCACAGGGCAGGTTTTCTTCGCTGTTTTGGTAACTGTCTAGAAGCAAGGCACTATTGATTAAGAGAGTTATGCAGAAGTTTGAAAGTTCAGGACTACCACACTTACTGGTTTGAGTCAGCAGGGAGGTCAGAGAAGGTCAGCAAAGTGAATGATAGGATGAACAAGTTCTTAAGGAATGAACAACATGACACTCCCCCCCTCCCCTTCTTGAGCTAGAAAAAGTATGAAAATGCCTACCCATGTTATGCCACAATGAAAGGTGGTTTTTGTGGTCTAAACTTGAAATTTAGGAACTAATTTCTGACACCTATTCATTCAAATATTTGAACACACGAGGAATTCATTATTTGAATTATTCCTTCCCTCAGTACAGTAACATTTCTACTCCTTTCCCAGTGCTTCATTTTCATAGACTTTCATCCTCTTTCTCTTCCACAAACACGGCAACAGCCAGCTTCCATTTCTGGTTCATCTATCAAGGCATAATTATGCTCTCAGTGCTTAGCTAATCGTACACTTGTGCTGCTGCTTTTACTCTGCCGCATTTTCAGCTTTCAGAACTGTGAAAGTGCTGGGGAGAGGCACAGTAATGACAGCCAGGAGAGCTCCACAGCCATTTATTGCAAGCATTCTTCTTTGCAGTGCTTGTGCACACCCACAGAGATGACTCTGTCTGCAGGAACAAGAGGCTGATCACACGTCTGTGAACCACACAGGTACTACGAAGGGCTGCTAGTTCTGGACAACTGCTGAGGTACATTTCTGCCCAGAAACAGACTGGAACTTCCAGTTTTATTCATGGAGAGATTTGATTGACTTGCTATCGGCAGTTAT